>Ga0172379_10005486_pt1 | contig 17707 bp, 13 predicted proteins | sample GrowelOW334metaG_FD_119756 | JGI IMG/M metagenome (GOLD analysis project Ga0172379, IMG submission 119756) | Groundwater microbial communities from an aquifer near a municipal landfill in Southern Ontario, Canada - Groundwater well OW334 metaG | ecosystem: Environmental > Aquatic > Deep... | reverse complement strand
TTTGGGTGGAAGATGGGATTCGAACCCACGACCAATGGTACCACAAACCACTACTCTAACCGACTGAGCTACATCCACCGTTTTGTGCCCGCAAATATAGGGCTGTTTTTCGAATTAGACAAAAGAAAGATGTTATTTTTGCATGGTCTGTTATAAAATTCATGAATGGAATATTTGCTAGATGATCCGGCTTCAGAAAGGTGGTACCAGGAGATACTCAGAAAAGTGAAGCCCTTGCAAAATGGGGAAGTAGCTGATTCGATGACAAAAAGAGGGGTCATTTACAAGCTGAACCTGGGTGCATCTATCGTCTCACTGCAACAGTTGGCCCAAAATTATACACCGGATCATCTGTTGGCGCTTAAACTGTGGAACAAGCAATGGCGTGAGACCATGATCCTGGCTACCTTACTTGAAAAACCCGGTGAAATGACAGAAAATCAGATGGATTTTTGGGTAAAACAGATCCGACAGGTCGAGATCGCCGAGCAGGTAGCCATGAATCTTTTTTCCAAATCGCCCTTTGCATATGTAAAGGCGGTCGAATATTGTCTGGCCAAAAAGGAGTTGAGCAAGATTACCGGATTGCTGATGATGGGAAGGTTGGCTTTAACGGACCGAATTTCCGGAAATGAGAAATTCGAAGTTTTCCTGGAACTATTCCCGCCACTGGCGAAAGATCAACAATTATCGCTTGTATTCAGGAGGATATTTGTGCAAATTGCCATGCGAAATCCTGAAATGTATGAATTAGCTGTAAAACAAGCTGAGTTGTTCAGAACGCTTGATTCAGCAGTTGCCCATGATAATGCTGAATACCTGGTTGGTCAACTCTCTTGTGATGCAGTGAAAGAGTTGGTTTACATGCGATCCTGAAATATTCATTTATTTTTTCCTTTCTACCATTATGCAAATAATTGAAGTTAAAGAGCGTTCCGTAATTACTGCTTTTCACCGGCTGCCCCACCGGATCTACAAAGGTGACAAAAACTGGATTACCCCCCTGGAGGGAATGGTCGATGGCGCTTTCGATCCAAAGCAAAATGCGTTTTTAAAGCATGGCGAGGGAACGAGGTGGATATTGAATGATGATACGGGTCAGACCATAGGCCGCATTGGGGCATTCATCAACAGGAACAAATGCAACAGTTTCAAACAACCTACAGGAGGAGTGGGGTATTTCGAATGTATCGATGATAAAAAGGCTGCCTTCCTGCTTTTTGATACGGCAAAGGAATGGCTCAGCGAACGTGGTATGGAGGCGATGGACGGCCCGGTCAATTTTGGTGAGAACATGATCAACTGGGGATTGCTCGTAAAGGGGTTTATACCCCAGGGATTTGGTATGCCTTACAACAAACCCTATTATCTTCAGCTCTTTGAATCCTATGGTTTCAAAGTCTATTTTGAACAATATTCTTATCACCTCGACCGTAAAATTCCTTTCCCTGAGCGCTTCTGGAAAATCGCAGAGTGGGTAGCCAACAAGCCACATTTCAGGTTTGAGCATGTGAAATTCAGTCAGATGGAGCGCCATATCAAAGAGTTTATCCATATTTACGAGGAGGCCTGGGCTCAGCATGACAACCACCAGGAGGTCGATTTGAACGACATTCGCGCCATGATGAAGATTGCCAAACTCATCGCTGAGGAGAAGTTTATCTGGTTCGCCTACCATGATGATGAACCGGTACTCTTTTTTGGAATGATCCCCGACTGGAACCAACTTCTGGCTAAATTGAAAGGGAAACTCAACTGGTGGGGCATACTGAAATTTCTATGGCACCAAAAAATCAGGACAATCACGAGAACGCGTATTCTTGTCATGGGCGTAGTGCCTAAATTTCAAGGAAGCGGACTGGAATCAGCGGTTTTTTGGCACCTCGACAAAATTATGAAGCAGCGGCCCTGGATAACAGAGGTCGAATTGTCATGGGTCGGCGATTTTAATCCCAAGATGGTCGCGATGTACAAGGAGGTGGGTGGGGTGCACGCAAAAACCCACTACACCATGCGTTATCTTTTCGATCGCGAAGCACCCTTTGAACGGGCCCCAATGCTGATGAAAGATGTCAGGTTACTTCGTAAGGAACGGGAAGGCTGAGGCATAAAAAGATGAATTTCACCACAAAGGGGTACAAAGGAATACTCAAAGGGCACTAAGAATGTAACTTTGACTTTGTGACATCCTTTGTGACACCCTTTGTGTCCTTAGCGGTGAAATTTTTGCCATCCAAAATTCATCACTTTTAGCTCGATAACTTTTTATTAATCTGTTGCAGATTTACAAATTATCCTTATCTTTGCAACCCGTATTTAAGGAGAAGGTAAGATTAAAAGATATAAACAAGAATCATGAAAAAGGGAATTCATCCGGAAAGCTATAGGCTGGTTTGTTTTAAAGATATGTCGAATGAGCATACTTTTATCACCAGATCAACGGCTGCATCAAAAGAAACAATCGAAATTGAAGGTGTTCAGTACCCATTGTTAAAGGTGGAGATTTCGAATACATCGCACCCTTTCTATACCGGCAAGATGAAGTTGGTCGATACGGCAGGACGCGTCGACAAATTCATGACCCGTTATCAGAAACACATGGACAAACGCAAAGCATAAATTTTTGTATTTGTGATGAGAAGCCCCGTATTTCCAAATGCGGGGCTTCTTGGTTATTTAAACATCGGCGGCGGTTGTTTGTTACTAAAGAGGGTTTGGCACGACAATTGAGCAGAATACCAAATGTTGGATATAAATTAAATTCCGACAATTTGTCATATAGCTATTTCAACAATGAATAATTCCAAGAATAGAAACAGGAGCTCTTTTATATTTTCAAGTATGGATGAAGACCAGCAGGATTTTTATCCGATCATTGCGGACGGCGATGATGATGAACTATTCTCTGTAAATGTTCCGGATCGACTTCCAATCCTTCCTTTACGCAATGCCGTTTTATTCCCGGGTGTGGTAATGCCGATCAGTGTCGGCAGATCAAAGTCGTTGAATTTGGTCCGCGAAGCATACAACGGAGCTAAATTGGTGGCAACTGTCGCCCAGCGAAACGGTCAGATCGAAGATCCGGCGCTTGCTGATTTGTATCCTGTCGGAACGATGGCCGAAATACTGAAGATACTTGAGATGCCGGATGGCACAACTACCGTGATCCTTCAGGGCAAGAAACGCATTCTGATAGAGAAACTGGTTGAGCATCCTTCCTACCTGATGGCCTCTGTTCACCCGCTTCCTGAAGTAGTATCGGATACCAAGTCCCACGAGTTTTTTGCGATCATTGAGTCCTTGAAGGATTTCTCCCTGAAAATTGCAAAATCTTCTGCCAACATTCCGCAGGAGGCCCAATTTGCAGTTAAGAACATTGAAAATGTCACTTTTCTGGTCAATTTTATCTGTAACAATACGGATCTCAATACGGTCGAGAAACAAGATTTGCTGGAGCGTAACGACATCAAGGACCGGAGTACCAAACTACTCTCCCTGCTCATGAGAGAGGTGCAGATGTTGGATTTAAAAAAGGATATTCAGCAAAAAGTTAAGATAGACCTGGACCAGCAGCAGCGCGAATACCTGCTCCATCAGCAGATTAAAACCATTCAGGATGAACTGGGTGGTAGTCCGGTTCAGCAGGAACTGGAAGAACTGAAGAAAAAAGCCACATTAAAATTGTGGAGTGAGGATATTCAAAAACTCTTTGACAAGGAGCTTGGCAAACTGTCGCGGATGAATCCTGCAGCAGGTGAGTATTCGGTTCAAATAGGATACCTTGATACGTTACTGGACCTTCCATGGAATGTCTATTCGGAAGACAATTTTGACCTGTCCAATGCAGAAAAAGTTCTAAATGAAGACCATTTTGGACTGGACAATGTCAAGGAAAGAATATTGGAACATCTTGCAGTATTAAAGCTGAAGGGCGATATGAAATCCCCGATTATTTGCCTTTATGGTCCTCCGGGAGTAGGTAAGACTTCCCTCGGAAGATCTGTTGCCAGCGCGTTGGGTCGAAAATACATTCGGATGAGCCTGGGTGGCTTGCACGATGAATCAGAGATCAGGGGTCACCGCAAGACATACATCGGCGCCATGCCGGGAAGGATCGTTCAGAACCTGATCAAGGCCGGATCATCCAATCCTGTTTTCATACTTGACGAGATCGACAAAGTATCCAAAGATTTTCACGGAGATCCGGCATCCGCCTTGTTAGAGGTTTTGGATCCCGAACAAAATATAGAATTTCACGACAACTACCTGGATGTTGATTTTGACCTGTCCCGGGTGCTTTTTATTGCGACTGCCAACACTGTCTCTACCATTCACCCCGCCCTACGCGACCGAATGGAACTGATTGATGTGAGCGGTTATCTGATGGAGGAGAAGCAAGAGATAGCCAAACGCCATTTGGTGAAACGGCAGTTGGAAAATCATGGAATGGACAAGAAAAGTATTACCTTTTCCAAGGAGATTCTGGTCAGGATCATAGAAAACTATACCCGGGAATCGGGGGTTCGTGAATTGGACAAGATGCTGGCCAAAGTGGTCAGAAGGGTGGCGCGAAAGATTGTCTCGGCTACCGATTACAACAAAAAAATCACGGAAGAGGATTTGCGAAGTTATCTGGGTGTTCCAAAATATACCAAAGACAGCTACGAGGGGAACGAGTATGCAGGTGTAGTTACGGGTTTGGCCTGGACCTCTGTTGGCGGAGAGATTCTTTATGTTGAAACCAGCCTGAGCGCAGGAAAGGGGAAATTCAGCATTACCGGGAATTTGGGCGAGGTGATGAAAGAGTCGGCCACCATTGCCCTGGAATATCTAAAATCGCACGCATCCGGGATTGGCATGAAGGCCGATGTTTTTGATAAATGGGATGTGCACATTCACGTTCCGGAGGGTGCAATTCCGAAGGACGGCCCTTCGGCAGGCATCACCATGGCCACCGCACTGGCTTCAGCCTTCTCACAAAGAAAAGTCAAGAAACATCTCGCCATGACCGGTGAAATTACCCTACGGGGAAAAGTATTGCCCGTAGGGGGCATCAAAGAAAAGATACTGGCCGCAAAAAGGGCGGGTATCAGGGAGATTATCTTGTCCGAGCAAAACAGGAAGAACCTTGAAGAGATCAATGATATCTACCTGAAAGGCTTAACTTTCCATTATGTGAAGAATGTCGGCGATGTGTTTGAAATAGCGCTTTTAAAAGAAAAGGTGGAAAGGCCGCTGCCTATTGGTTAAGACAGTTACAAAATTTGTCTTCCGGGAAGTGTATATTTGTAGAGCAGGATATCTGTTTCATGCCTTTTCCCTTGACGGATTCTGATATAATTATGCATCATTTCACTATTTCCTATGGACACCAAATTTGCACCTGCTTCCAGAGCTTCTATTGCAGATATATTTATCAGCAAATCAAAGTTGGATCTACTACCTTTCATCAACGAAATTGTCTGTTCCCTGTCCTACATTTTCTGCATTTTTAACGACCAGAGACAGATTGTCTTTGTCAATGATGTGTTGCTGAAGAGCCTTGGAATTGATGATGTTGATAAGATTTTGGGAAGAAGGTTTGGAGAGGCCTTTGGCTGCATACATTCAACCGAGGAGGAGGGGGGATGTGGAACCTCTGAACACTGTCGCTATTGTGGGGCAATCGATTCAATCCTTCAGAGTAAAAGAAGGATGGAAAAGACCACGGAAGAGTGCCGGGTAAGAAGGTTGGTCAATGAAAAAGAGAGTTCCATCGAACTGGAAGTGACCTCCACTCCTTTTCTGTTTGAAGGAGAGTACTTTACTATTTTTTCTGTAATCGATATAACTGACCGGAAGCGCAGAGGACTAATAGAAAGAATTTTTTTTCATGATATTCTGAATACTGCCGGAAGCCTGAGCAATATTTTCGAACTCCTGGGGATGGTGAGTGAGGAGGAAAAGGCCGAACTGCTTACAATTGCATCATCTCTGAGTCAGCAAATACTGGATGAAATTACAACCCAGCGGTTGTTGCTTCAGGCTGAAAATTCATCACTAATTGTCAATAACCAAAGAATAAATTCACTGGAATTTCTTGAATTGGTCGAGAAGGACCTTAAGTACCATGATGTGGCAACAGACAAAGAAATTGTTTTGGATGAATCTTCCGAAGCAGTCAATTTTGTAAGTGATCCGGTTATTCTCCGGAAAATAATCAACAACATGGTTAAGAATGCACTGGAGGCCACTCTCCCTGGCGGGACAATTTCGCTTAAGGTAAAAAGGAGCGGGGACAAACTGAAAATTTCGGTTCACAACGACACCTTTATGGGACAGGAAATAGAAAGTCAGATCTTTATGCGATCTTTTTCTACCAAGGGTACTCAGCGAGGTCTCGGCACTTACAGCATGAAAATCCTTGGTGAGCAATATCTTGGTGGAAAAGTTAACTTCACGACAGATCCCACTGATGGAACTACCTTTTTCATCGATATTGGGAACATCGAAACAAATTAGGGCCTGGCCCCTTTGGAGAAACCCTCCCTGGTCATCTTGCCCCAGGCTTTCTTTTTCCGCACGAAATAATCCCAGTTTCCGCGAAGCGCCCACCAGGTTATCATCGGATGGTAAAAAAAAGGTTCAATCCAACTTGTAACCAATAATTTAAGTATCATCCTTTTCTTCGTGTAACGGTGAAAGATCAGATGATCATACAATATGGCAAAGGAAGAAAATGATATTGAAAAAAAGTAGACAAAAAAGAACATCACACTAAAAAAGATCCAATTGGGGAAGCCAAAGAGGGCGAGGAGAAGGAAATAGAGCAGCCCCATGGTCTCGATGATAGGCGCCAGCCATTCAAAGAAGACCCAGTAAGGGAAGGACAGCATCCCCATGGTCCCGAATTTTGGATTGAAGAAAAGATCCCTGTGCAGGAAAATTGTATCAATCGTACCGCGGGTCCAACGGTTGCGCTGACTTCCAAGAATTTTCAGTGTCGAAGGCGCCTCTGTCCAGCACAATGGTTCGGGCAGATAGGCAACCTTGTATTTCTCCTTCCTTCTTTCCATGTATTTACGCATCCTTACAACAATCTCCATGTCTTCGCCAACTGTTTTGGGATAATAGCCTCCGCATGAAATGGCAATCTCCTTGTCGAAAAGTCCCAGGGCACCCGAAATGAGTAACAAACCGTCTAGCCTGCTCCAGGCCAGACGCCCGAGCAGAAATGCCCTGTTGTACTCGATGACCTGACACCTGGGAAGGAAATCATCGGGAACATTGATTTCTACCAATTGACCGTCTTTAATTTTACAGGAATTGGCAATCCTGATGACACCTCCTGTTGCTATGACCCTTGCATCGGTTGTAGTTAGAAAGGGCAGCACAAGTTTTTGTAGCGCATATGGGTCTATGATCGAATCTACATCGATGGCGATAAAATATTGACCCTTTGCCATGTTTATCCCGGCATTCAGGGCATCAGCCTTTCCTCCATTGAGTTTGTTGATGATGGTAAGATTGTTGAATGCCTTTTTCTTCGATTTGTATATATCAACGATCTCCTTACATTCTATCTTGTAATCAATTATATACGGAATTTTCTCAAGTTCGTATGCCTCAATGGTCTTGTTAAGGGTGTCATCCTTGCTGCCATCGTTTACAATGATTATTTCGAAGTTGGGATAATAGAGCGACAACAACGCCCTGATATTCTCAACAATCGTGACTGATTCGTTGTATGCCGGTGCAATGATTGAAATGGTTGGGGCAAAGGGTGAGGAGAGGATGGCATCGAAATTGGTTATTTTCTCGGTATAAAAATATTTAAGCAGTTCTTTTCCGGAGAGAATCGAAAGGGAAAAATAGACAATAAATATCGCGATGGCATATACCAGGATAATAGCTTCAGCAAAAATGTCAAGAATATGAATTAGCATATATTAATTTCTAATATCTTGAATGTGTGATATATATGGCGAAAGCGTAAAGTTCATCGATTGGTTCAGGCCACTCAGACGGGCCCTGCCTCCATCACCCAAATTGTTGAGCGTACGGATTGCCTCAAGCCGAAGGGCGATTGATTCGCCTTGAATGATCTTTTCGATAAATGGAATATCCGATTCGTTCCCAAGAATATTGAATGCTTTGGTAATTTCTATTCGATTTCCAAGTGTTTCAGACTCAAAACTACTCTTCATAATATCCTTGCTGTCAAATAAATGAAGGTTCCCACAAGTGAAGATTGCCAGGTTTCTGGTCGTTTCGTTGGGGGCGCCCAGCAGATGGATAATGTGTTGTGAATTTTCTTGCTGCTGAAACAGATTGATCATCAGGATACAGAAATTTACCACATTTGGATTGCCCGAGGTGATCCATTTGTCAAAGGACGGGACCGGCATCTCATGAATCTTTATTAAGTAAAAGATATTTACCTGCGCCCATCTGGAAAATGGTTTTTCAAGAAAGCCAAGGAACTCAAAAGGTGCATCCGGATTTGCATAAGGGTAACTGATTTGTGCTTCTGTCCTGACGATATTGATCGGATCATTCAACTTGTCCATAATCATTTCAGTAGCCTGATGATGTTTCATATTCGTCAGTTCGCGCAGACCTTTTACCTGTTCATAAAACGACATTGAGTAAATTTTGTTGTACGAAATTTTGCTCAGGTTCAATCCTTGATAAATCTCAGTGATTTGACGATCAGAATCGCCCCTGAAACTCTTTTGGAAATCCATCATCACATCAATCAACAGGTTGTAATGTTTTTTAAGGTTTGATTTGGATAAAATACCTATTGCTTCCTTTGTATCCGTCACCTGCAGCATAAGATCAGTTAAGGTTTTTTCAAAATGATCCCTGACAAATCTTGTTCTCCTTAACCTATAATTCATGGTCATGTTGGTGATAAACAAAACTGCGATCACCAAAACCACATTTCCTGCAAGTGCAAGTATGAGCGCCAGAAATACAAAAACAACGGGGAATCTAAAAGCTTTTTCGATAATGCCTCGGTATAATTCGTCGAATGGTGTGGGAAGAAACCTGTTCCATCCAATCAATTCGGACTTGACATTTTTGGAGTCGAATAAAAATAACCGGGAGAAAAAGTTGTCATAAGTGCGGTCATCTTTGATTTCGATACGATACAACGGGCTATCAATTTTGGGGTTACCAATCTTGCCCTCCATGCTGTTTCTGATCCTGATCGTATCCGAAACGGAGTCAATAGCCAATGCCGGGTTCACCTCCGGAACAACCTGAGCGGTTGCATCCCCCGAAATGATCAGCGAAGCGGTAAATACGATCAAAAAAACCAGAGACATTAATCTCATTAGCGATATAAATAAAATTCAATAACCCTGTATCCCAGTGGCGATTCATCCTTTAATCCTATTTCCCCATCCTCAAATGGCCATCGTTAAATGCTATTTTCTGGATGCCAACAATTTGCGGACCCTGATGGTAAGTTCTCCCAGACTGAAAGGTTTGATCATGTAATCATCTGCGCCCAATTCGAAAGCCTTTAAAACAGTCTCTTCGGCGCCTGCTGCAGATAGAACAAGGATGGGAAGGTCGCTTTTCATTTCCACCCTGACGGCCGAAATGATCTCGTGTCCACTGATGTAGGGCATGAAGAGGTCTGTAATAAGAAGGTCATAACTCCCATCCTGCAATTTTTCCATGCACTCCTTACCATTTACTGCCCTGACCACTTCGTAGCCCTCTTTTTGCAGTTTGAACACTATCGTATCCAGAATAAGTTTGTTGTCTTCAGCGATCAGGATATTTTTTGTACTCATAACAGTTATATTCGTAGGAATTTATGGAATAAATATAGCAAAAAACTGAATCTGAAAGAATTTGGCCCTCATCGATGTATACGGACATAATCTGTTATATTTGAATAAAGAATTCACGCTTTGATTGTTCGCAAAATATGTCATTACTTTCCAGATATCATCCGGTAACTGATTCTGAAGAGCAGTCGGCCATTGAAAAACGCGTTGCCTGGTACTCCTTCTTTATCTCTTCTGCCTTTGTCGTTGGATTGTGGTTGATCAAATTGGTTGAGTTTGAATATTCGTTGGATTTAGCAGGGTTGGGGATTTATCCCCGGGAAATTGAAGGTCTGTGGGGAATACTCTTTTCACCCTTGATACATGGTAGTTTTGGTCATTTGGCTGCAAATACCCTCCCCACCTTCGTGCTGATGTTTTCTTTGTTTTTTTTCTACCGGAAATCATCGGGCCTGATTTTCCTTTTGATCTACCTCTCAACAGGACTGCTGGTATGGCTGGGCGGACGGGAGGCCTGGCACATCGGCGCAAGCGGCCTTATTTATGGCTTGGCTGCCTTCCTCTTTTTAAGCGGGGTCTTAAGTTCAAATGTCAGGCTACTGACGATATCGCTGGTGGTGGCCTTTTTCTATGGCGGCCTGTTTTGGGGTATCTTTCCGATAAAACCAGAAATATCCTGGGAGTCGCATCTGTGGGGCGCCTTATCAGGATTCGCCCTGGCCGTTTTGTTCCGTAAGTCAGCCCCGGCAAAACCCGAAGAGCAGGAGGAAGAGGATGATGTGGCGGAGGGGGAATGGATGGAGGAAGAGGAAATCAAGTAAATCTGATAGGATTAATGTTGCTAATCAATGATCTATTTTGAGTTTAAACAACGCAATTTCCATTTTCTTGGTTATCATACTGAAGCAAAGCCAATAAAATAGACGGGCCTTTTTGATTAGTCTTGATGTCCGTATCCAAGTTCTTCGTTTTTATCCCAAAAGTCCATAAAAAGTTCAGCAGGTGTTCCTTTCTTATTTGTCCAATTTGCTACAATCTTTATTGCTCGCTCTAAATCATCCAAGTAAGCCATTCTTCCATCACTTCCCCTGATGCCTTTATCGTCTTTTTTAGCACCTCTGTTTATAAGTATATTTTTTTCATCATATACTATCCGTCTTACGTCTTCATAATTTTTACCTTTTGGCAAAGTATCCTTCAATAATTTAGCTAAACCATGATAGTAAAGCTGGAATTTAGTTACAGGATCGTCAATTTGCTGTCCAAGCAACTTTTCTACTTCATTTTCAATTACAAGTTCTGAATCTAAATTTAGTAACAATTGTTCTCCTTTTATCTCTTCAGATTTTTGTAATATTTCTAGCCTTTCCACATCCTCTTTAGATAGCTTTCTTTCAACAACTTTCTTTTTATTTTCTTCCATTTCTATGCGTTTACGGTTAACAATTCTCTTATTTTATTCGCCGTTTGTTCTATGGATTCATTATCCCAATTTGCGATATTTAAACGTTTAGTCACTTTGGAAAAATTTGGGAAATGTTCTTTAAATGCTCCCCAATAATCATTACCCATTTCAGATTGTCGCCATTGAAACTGAGAATAAATAATTGAAGGGTGTATTTGGCATTCAACCGCAAATTTTTCTACAATAAGTTTATTATGAATTAAATTTGCTATATATCTCATTTTTTCACTTGAGAAAAGATATTCACCTGCAAATTCATTTGCTTTATCTTCTTGAATTAAAAATAAGTCGGGCTCACCAGTAAGATGGTAACAAGTTTTTTCAATAATTTCTAAATCAAAAAGAACGTGATGTAATTCGTGAATTAAAGCAAACCAAATAGTTGCATAGTTTTTATTAAAATCCGTAATAGCAATACAGGGTTTGTTGTTCACAATAAATGTTGCTCCTCTAATCTGAGTTTTTGGAAGTGACGGTTGAAAAACCACTGTAATGCCAATATTATATAGCGCTTGAAACACTGTTATTAAACCGCTTTCAACGTTTCTGGTATAAGGTTTTATTTTGGGGATTAGATCAACTAAACCATTCCGAATGTAATCATTTGGATTATTTATTGATTGAAAATATCTATAACTTGACTTAATCCAAAAATCTTTCATCTTGTTGCTAAAAGATTTTCTGGTTTTACTAAACAATGCATCATTTAGCTCTAAGTCATAGTTATAGATTGAGTTAATGCTAAAAAAATTACATATTCTATTTTTAATTTCATTAAGAGTATCATTCTTGTTTATATAACCAAGACTTATTAATGTTTTTACATCAAAGAATTTATTTATGAATGTAATATCCATAGAATCTTGAAGTTCTTTTATTTCCTCTTGAGGTCTATTGTGAAAATGCATTATGAGTAATTCCTCTAAACTAATTTCTAGAAATTCTCCAATTTTGATGAGTTTATTTACATCAGTTTGCTTCGATGTTTTATTAAGAATCGCATCTAGGCTTTTTCTTTCAATGCCTGCAAGTCTTTCGAATTGTGTTTTATTCAATCCTGATTTTTCAAGCTTACTGAATAACAACTCCTCCAAAGAAGGTCCTGAATAACTGAAACTTTTATTTAAAATTAAATTAATCATGCTTTCGCGGTAAATTTACCTCAAAGATATTAAATATTATAAATAAGTCAAATAAATGGCGGTAAATTTACCTTTTTATTTGTAATATTTTTTAGGATGTAGTTTTAAGCATTGCATATATCTGTATGCAATTACACCCAGGACGATATTTAATCGATAGGTTTCCTGCAAAAGGCTTCATTCCCAGAAACCTGTATGACGCACTTTCAAGGTGAGCATGAATAGCCAATCCCGATTTTGCATCGGGAATGCGCAAGCAATCTGATGCCATTGGCTTGGCATGATCATTGAGAATGTGTAATTTACAGATGTTGTGGCAGGCAGGATGCATACTTTGATCTGCGTCCCCACAACTATTTCTATTAATCCGTAACCATTCCGGTTTTCAAAACCTGAATCGTTTTTTTAACTTTGCCTCTATGAGAAAAGAGAAAATCCTTCAGTTGATTGCCACTGGCGTGGGTGTTGACAAGAGTCAGATTACCAGAGTTTTAACATTGTTTGATGAAGGGGCAACCATCCCGTTTGTGGCCCGTTACCGAAAAGAGATGACCGGTAGCCTGGATGAGGTCGTTTTGGCCCATATAAAGGAGGAGGACGAGCGGCTGGGCGAGATCGAAAAGCGCAAGGAGACGATCCTAAAGTCGGTAGCCGAACAAAATTTGTTGACGCCGGAGCTTCAATCCAAAATCGAAAATTGTTTTCAGCTGAACGAACTGGAAGATATTTACCTCCCTTTCAAACAGAAGCGCAGGACCCGTGCCACCATTGCCCGCGAGAAGGGGCTGGAGCCTCTGGCAGAAATACTGATGGACCAGGTAGAAAAGGATCCGGCTACCAGGGCGAAGCGTTTTCTGAATGATCAGGTAGCGGATGTGGAGGAGGCCCTTGCGGGAGCCAGGGATATTGTCGCCGAGCGGGTCAACGAGCACGAGGGCGCCCGCACCATCGTCCGGAACAGCTTTGCCAAAGAGGCGGTTGTCTTCTCGAAGGTGGCCAAAGGGAAAGAGGAGGAGGGGACCAAATACCGCGATTATTTCGACTCTTCCGAGCCGCTGAGCCGATGCCCTTCTCACCGCCTGTTGGCCATGCGCCGTGGTGAAAAGGAGGGATTCCTGAAATTGTCCATAACCCCCAACGACGAGCGTACCGTCGAGCGGTTGGAAAGTTATTTTGTCACCTCGCGAAACCAGAGCAGCGAGCAGGTGGCCATGGCTATCAGGGATGCCTACAAGCGGTTGCTGGCCCCCTCCATGGAGACCGAATTTCTCGGCGACTCCAAGCAAAAGGCCGATCAGGAGGCGATAAGGGTGTTTACCGAAAATCTCCGTCAGCTGTTGCTGGCGCCGCCACTCGGACAGAAACGGGTGATGGGGATCGATCCGGGGTACAAATCGGGTTGCAAAGTGGTCTGTCTGGATGCGCAGGGGAATTTGCTGCACAACGAAACCATTTACCCGCATCCGCCGCAGTCGGAGGTCAACCAGGCCATGCGCAAAATCAGCTCCCTGGCAGGCAGTTACAAGATTGATGCCATTGCCATTGGCGACGGGACAGCCAGTCGCGAGACAGAGAGCTTTTTCAAGAAGATGCGGTTCGACAGCGATATCCAGGTATTTGTGGTGAGCGAAGACGGCGCCTCGGTCTATTCAGCATCCAAGACTGCCCGCGATGAGTTTCCTCAGTATGATGTCACGGTTAGGGGCGCCATTTCGATCGGTCGCAGGCTGATGGATCCGCTGGCGGAGTTGGTGAAGATCGACCCGAAGTCGATCGGTGTGGGGCAATACCAACACGATGTGGATCAAAAGATGTTACAGAATTCGCTTGAAATCACGGTCGAATCATGCGTCAACAAGGTGGGGGTCGATCTGAATACCGCCAGCAGCCACCTGCTCAATTATGTTTCGGGATTGAATGCCACATTGGCACAGAATATTGTCAATTTCCGCAAGGAGAACGGACCGTTTCCCTCACGGGATGCGTTGAAGAAAGTGCCCCGCATGGGACCAAAGGCTTACGAGCAATGTGCAGGGTTCCTTCGGATTTCAGGTGCTAAAAACCCGCTCGACAATTCGGCGGTGCACCCCGAGCGGTACAAACTGGTGGAGAAAATTGCCGCCGATCTTGGCATTCCGTTGGCAGAGCTGATAGGTAAAGAGCAGCTAACCTCCAAAATCGACCTGAACAAATATGTATCCAAAGAGGTTGGAATTCCAACCCTGACCGACATCCTGACAGAACTTGCCAAGCCGGGACGTGATCCGCGCGCTGGGATCAAACATTTCGAATTTGCCGACGGGATTTATTCGATGAAAGATCTAATTCCCGGCATGGTACTGCCTGGCATCGTCACCAACATTACCCGTTTCGGGGCCTTTGTGGATGTCGGTATCAAGCAGGATGGACTGGTGCACATCAGCGAAATGGCCGATAAGTTCATTAGTGATCCTGCGGAAATTGTGAAGTTGCAGCAGCATGTGAAGGTGAGGGTGGTGGAGGTAGATGACGCGAGAAAGCGGATCGCGTTTTCGATGAAAGGGTTCTAGATAGAAGATTTTTTTTTATGATTATATTGAGGGATGCGATATAAGATTTGTGGAACCTGCAAAAACCGTTCACTGGCAATTCAGTCTCAAATTCTGAGAATCTTTTTAGCGAAATAATCTTCTTTTATCAAATACTGCTTTGTGTCATGTTTTTTTATGTCTGACATCATGTTTTTACATGACAACATATAATAAATAGCTATATCATTGAATGTCAATTATTTATTCAAACATATTCAAGTATCTACATAGATATAGAAAATTAGCTATAGCACTAAATATCAATACGTTACAACACGAATGCTTATTGTGTCTAATTTAAATTACTGTATCTTATTGATAATCTGAAATTTATGGATATCGAAATAAAGTTGACGATTTGCCCATTCTATTCCAAACGTTTACATTTGCTGTGAAAAAGTGGTTGAATTACCATTTAAATTTGTATAAATATCCAGGAAGACGCTAAATATCAGTAGAATGCATACAAGGAGAGATTTTATTAAAATTGGTTCATTGGGCTTGGGTGCGACGGCATTGACAGGTGGTGTGGCCAATTTGGTAATTGGGGCTTCATCGACAAAATCCACTGGGACCGGCTTGAGAAAGGTTCCAACCTATTGTGAGGTTTGCTTTTGGAAATGTGCCGGATGGGCACATGTAACCCCGGACAATAAAATTCAGAAGATAACAGGTCATGCAGACGATCCCCAGTGCAACGGTCGTCTCTGTCCGAGAGGGACCGGCGGTGTCGGCATGTTCTCAGATCCTGACCGTTTGAAACGGCCCTTGATCCGTGTTATCAAAAACGGAGAACAGACCTACCGGGAAGCCAGTTGGGAAGAGGCGCTTGATTTCATAGCAACAAAAATGAAAGAGATTGCCGCAAAGCATGGTCCTGAGAGTATGGCCTTGTTCAACCATGGAAGTTCCGGCAAATATTTCACCCACCTGCTCAATGCATTCGGCTCCAACAATGTGGCGGCGCCATCGTTTGCCCAATGTCGTGGTCCACGTGATACAGGATTTGAACTCACCTTCGGCGAGTCGGTAAGCAGTCCGGAAGTGACCGATATCCGCGACACCAGATGCCTGGTTTTGATAGGATCCCATATCGGAGAAAATATGCACAACGGTCAGGTGCAGGAGATGTCGGAAGCGATCGACAAGGGTGCAGTTATCATCACGGTAGATCCACGTTTGTCGACAGCAGCGAGTAAATCAAAATTCTGGTTACCCATCAAACCTTCCACCGATCTGGCGCTCTTACTAGCCTGGATTCATGTGCTCATCTACGACGATATCTACAACAAAGAGTATGTGGCCAAATATGCAGAGGGCTTCAATGAACTCAGGCAACATGTGAAGAATTTCACGCCCGAATGGGCTTATGGGATCACCACCATTAAACCGGAACTGATCTGCCAGACCGCCCGTGAGATGGCCAATGCAGCGCCTTCCACCATTATTCATCCAGGAAGGCACACCACCTGGTACGGTGACGATGTGCAGCGTTCGCGTGCAATAGCTATTTTGAACGCCCTTTTGGGATCATGGGGGAACAGGGGAGGCATCTTCTTTAAGGAGGGGATAAAGATTCCGGATTTCCCCCGTCCGGAGTATCCAAAACCAGCCTGGTCTTGGCAGCAAACCCTGAACGGCAGGTATCCTTTCGCCAAAGAGGCAGTTACCAATACCATCATTGAAGCGTCTATTCCGGCTCCAGGCAAGGAACATATGATCAGGGGCTGGATTGTTTCGGGCACCAACCTGATAGTTGCGGTTCCTTTGCAGAAACAGTTGATGCAGGCCATGCAGTCACTTGATCTGTTGGTTGTAGTGGATACGATGCCGATGGAGATTACAGGATACGCCGATGTCGTATTACCGGAATGTACCTACCTGGAACGTCACGACGATTTGCGCGCTACTCCACACAGGGAACCAACGCTCGCACTCAGAATGCCGGCCATTGAACCTTTGTACGATACAAAACCGGCATGGTGGATCTCCAAACAACTCGGTGAAAGATTGGGACTTGGCGCCTACTACAACTACAAAGATTTTAAAGAGGTACTTGACTGGCAACTGAAGCAGGTGGGCTCTTCGCTCAAAGAGATGGAGACCATTGGTTTGAAAAAATTACCAAGGAAGTCGCCTGTTTACATCGAACCGGGAGCAGATTACAAATTCAAGACAGCAACGGGAAAAATCCAGTTGAATTCCAAGGAGTTGCAGGAGGGGGGCTTTGATGCCATGCCGGTTTACAAACCTCATCCTCAACCGGAGGAGGGATTCTACCGGCTCATATACGGACGTGCACCCATGCACACCTTCAGCCGGACAGCCAACAACAGGAACCTGGTAGCATTGATGCCGGAGAATTCAGTTTGGGTGAATCCTCAGGTTGCAGAATTGTGGGGCCTTAGAAAAAATCAGCATGTCTGGCTGAAAAATCAGGATGGCGTCATCTCTAATTTCTCCGTTAAGGTTCGTATCACCGAACGAATCCGATGGGATTCGGTCTATATTGTTCACGGTTTCGGACATCACCACAAACCACTGACCTACGCCTTCGGACGTGGGGTAAACGATACCGAATTAATAACCAGGGTAATAACTGATCCTGTGATGGGTGGGACCGGCATGCGCGGAAATTTTGTCACCTTTCTTAAAACAGAACCAAAAAAGGCTAAAGTATGAGATATGCAATGGCGCTGGACACCCGGAAATGCGTAGGCTGCAGTGACTGCGTAGTGGCGT
>Ga0172379_10005485_pt1 | contig 17708 bp, 23 predicted proteins | sample GrowelOW334metaG_FD_119756 | JGI IMG/M metagenome (GOLD analysis project Ga0172379, IMG submission 119756) | Groundwater microbial communities from an aquifer near a municipal landfill in Southern Ontario, Canada - Groundwater well OW334 metaG | ecosystem: Environmental > Aquatic > Deep... | reverse complement strand
TTCCCCTCATCTTCCTTACTCACCGCCTTCTTATACTTCGCCTTCTTCCCTTTCACTCTCGCTTCGCACTCCGCCCAGGTTTGGTGCGTCATTATTTTTCCGTCCACCAGACTGACGTACGAATAGGCTTTCGCTTTCGAATGAGCCCGTGATTCGCTTCGGTCTTTTTTTTGTTCGACATCGTGCGAGATATCTAAAATATTTTTGATCGGGTAGTCGGAAAAATTTCCCTCAAACAATGTTTCCGGTTTTCCTTCCGCGAACGAAACAGCGATCCGGTCGGCTCTTTCATTTCCCGCGACGCTTACGTGCCCCGCGACATATTTCCATTCGATCTTTTTTCCGATCACAACTTTTGAAAGTTCTTCCCAAAGGTTGCGATTGATCACTTCGGTTTTAGTGGAAGTGATCCAATTATTTTTTTTCCATCCCCATATCCATTTTGTAATTCCGTTTATGACATAACTTGAATCTGTATGGAGAACGATCGCCGGACGCGGGTCTCCGACCCCGTCCGAAACATTTCTGCCGACCCATTGAAGCGCTCCGATCGCCGCGGAAAGTTCCATGCGATTATTCGTCGTCGGCTTCTCTCCCCCGCCGAGTTCTTTTACTTTGCCGTCAAAAACAACGATAGCCCCAAAGCCGCCGGGGCCCGGATTGCCAAGCGACGATCCGTCTGTAAAAATTGAAATAATATTTTCGTTTTCCATACGAGTAATGCTAACAAATTTTTGAGAAAATGAGAAATAAAAAAGGCGACAATCCATGTCGCCTTCGTATTTAAATCTTACTTGAGATTCTGTTTTCTTCCTTCCCATAAAGTATGGGCAGGAACCGCAATTAAGATAAGGGCTACAACCATCAGTACAAAGTCTTCGTGAATCAAGTTAAACACAAACAGCAGTGAGGCGGCAGCAAGAACAAACCAATTAACTATATTTCTTGTTTTTATGTTCATTTTCTTCTCCTAAGAAGTAGTTAAAAAGAGCTGAGCCATGGTTACGTTCTGTTGTGTATGATAACATATTCACTTCACAATGTCAACTATCCGCGAATTTCTTTTTTGTCGCCGGACGGTTGCCACCGCAGCGTGCGGGGTCCCGCTTGCGAGCGGGATACCTCCGTTCGAAACGTTTGGACTGATTACGTTCGGTGTCCCCTTCAAACATTTCGAACGGGGTTACAAACCCCGTCCGGCGACGGTAGCGACGGACAACAAAAAAGGCGGCACAACGCGTGTCGCCTTTTACTTTTTATTTTTTTCTTCCTATCCATAAATAAATTGCGGTGACAAATACAATGATCAAGCTAATGCGTGCATCTCGATGTAGTGCCATATCACCCATATCACTACCGACAAGAAATACGTTTGCAATAAGCAAAAACCACGATGAATACCTAAAATATTTTTCCATTTTCTTTCCTTCTGAAGTAATTATGAAAAAGGACTAAGTTTAATCCTGTCGATAAACTAGCATGTTTATTACAAAATGTCAACAATCCTCAACCGCAATTCAGGGTAATTTCGGAAGACTGATTTTTCCAGCGTGGCGATCAAATTCACTTTCTCCCCTCTCCCAAGGAGAACTTCGGGGAAATTCTTCTCGCCGACGAAAAAGCCGATGGCGGGAATTCGTCCGCCGTGAGAATTTCGGAATTCGAGTTCGAGGTGTTCTTTCGCTTTTCCGAATTTTTTTATGGCGGCGATCTCGGCGTTCATAAAGCTAAATATCGGTTTTGGGTTCGCCATTCCGAACGGGGCGAAGGCTTCAATTTCTTTATAGGTATCCCATGTGACATCATCCAATGAGAGTTCGCCATCAACGGCAACGGTCTTCGCTTTGACTATTTTTTCCATCGCTCGGTAGGCATCGGAGAGTTCCTTTTCCAAGGTATGAATTTCTTCCGAGGAAACCGTAAATCCTCCGGCTTCGGCATGTCCGCCGAATTGCAGAAAGACCCCTTCGCGCGTCAGCCCCATGAGCTCCACCAAAGACACGGTTCCGTCCGAACGGCACGAGCCTTTTATTTTTCCGTCCGTATCCCTCCCCCACACAAAGACGGGACGCTTGAATTCTTCCACGAGGTTGTTTGCGGCAAGACCGAGAATGCCGGGTTCCCATTCGGGATGTCCGATCACTATCACTTCAAAGAGTTCACGCGCGCGCAGTCGCCCTTTCGCGTCCTTGATCATGCTCGCCGTCAAACCTTTCCGCTGATCGTTCAAATGGTTGAGCCAATCCGCCAATTCTTCCGCGCGGGCGTCGTCATTGGTCGAGAGCAGTTCAAAAGCGCGGAGCGGATGGTCCATGCGGCTCGCGGCGTTGATACGCGGCGCGATCATAAAACCGATATCGTCCTCACTGAGATGTTCTTTATTTATTTTATTTTTCTGCAGAAGCAGGTTGAGCCCTTTCCGACGGCTCTTTCGCAGTACTTTTAAACCATAATGAGCAAATAGCCTGTTTTCATTCTTAAGAGGAACCATGTCGGCGATCGTCGAAAGTCCCGCCATATCAAGCAGCCATTTTTCCCAGCCGTCAGCAATTTGCGGAAAATGTCCGCGCTTGATAAGAGCCTGTACCAATTTAAACGCCACTCCAGCCCCGCAGAGCATCGGATCTGGATAGGTATCCTCAGCCTGTTTGGAATCGATCACTGCGTACGCGAGGGGAACTTTTCCCTCCTGAGCAAGGTGATGGTCTGTAACAATAACATCAATACCCAGTTCTTGCGCTCGCGCGACCGAATCCGTGTCGGTAATGCCAAGATCCGCGGTTATCATAAGCGTTGCGCCGCGCTCGGCAAATTTTTCCACAGCGGGAATGTTCACGCCGTACCCTTCGTCATGGCGATGTGGAATATAATTCTCAAAATTCTTGTACCCGATCTTCTTGAAAAAGTCATGCAGAATGACACCCGCGGGGATACCATCGCAATCATAGTCGGTATAGAGAACTATTTTTTCGTCGTTTTTGATTGCCAAGAGAATTCGGTCCACCGCTTTTTCCATATTAAAAATCAGAAACGGGTCAAAACTGTCGCGATCCCAGTCGGGGTGCAGAAATTTCTCGGCTTCGGGAAGTGTTGCAATTCCTCGAGATACAAGCAATTTCCTCGTCAAAGGCGGAAATTTTTCCAGCTCCTGCGAAGCCTCGATTTCTTTTTTCATAGCGCCATTCATTGTATCATAAAAAGCAAAAAGAGAGACCTTGATAACGGCTGACATTGTACTATAATAAGTATTATTATCCTTAAAGAAAAAATATATGAGCCTTTTTAGAAAACCGCAAAAGATGATAACAGATAGGGAGCTAGACGGCACCGCTTTTCACCAGAGCTTATTTTCCGGGCTTCGACATGGAGACAGAGACACCCGGCTGAACAGCAGAGAATTGAGCACGTTGAAAGCCATGGTAGAAGCACACAGAGACGAGGACAGGGGTATTGACAGCCATCATATGTATAAAGGAATAAACGAAAAAGAAGTGGATCAGTTAATCGAACAAGTAAAATCGCACCCCGATTTCGGAGAGAAAAAAGCGGCGCATATTGAAGAGCATCTTAAGCATTATCTCAGTAAAAGGTATTAGACCATGGATAACTGTCTTTTTTGTAAAATAATTCGCGGCGAGATCCCGTCGACCAAGGTTTACGAAGATGAAAATTCTTTCGCTTTTTTGTCGATCAGCCCTAATAATCACGGACATACGCTCGTGATCCCAAAAAAACACTTCCGAAACATGCTCGATATGGACGAAAAAACTGCGTCAGACCTCGCTCTCGCCGTACGAAAAATAAGCAAAGGGGTATTTGAGGGATCAAAAGCCGAAGGTTTGAACATCATCATGAACAACGAATCCTCTGCCGGACAAGCCGTTTTTCATGCCCACATGCACATTATTCCCCGATTTACAGACGACGGGCTCCGAAGCTGGGAAAAAAATGTTCCGTATGAGAATGGTGAGGCAACTCAAATAGCCGAGAATATCAAGGCAAAGATCGCTCAGTGAGAAATAACTTAAAAAAATCAGCTTCGATCCTATCGAAGCTGATTTTTTCTTAAGTTGATCTTATTTCTTCTTTTTCAGCATTGTTTCCTCATCCTCCAATATCTTTTTCCACATTTCGGCATCATCAGCGAGGAGAGCGATCTTTTTCGAGTGATAATTATCGCTTATCTTCTTGATCCATTCTTTGTCTTCGGTAAAAAGATCAAAAGCGGCTTGGAGTTCATCCTCGGACGCTTCCGCAAACAGCCACGCCAAATCTTCCTTCTCGGAAAAAGAAAGTTCCGAGTCAAAAATTAGTTTTTTTAATTCCGGGAAAGTTTTGTTTTCCATATAATTTCCTGTCAGAGCGCAACTAGAGTTGATCTTTCATAATTTGGCCATTTATGAATGCGGCCAGTTTTACTGCTTTTGGATCAAGATCATTTTCGAGTCCCTTTTCGTACATCTGACTTGCTTGCAGCATAAACAGATCCGCCTTCGATACTCTTTCATTTTCAAACGTATTGCAGGGCGACATAGAATAATTTAAATAAAGTTTAGTAAAATGAATTTTTTATGCGGTAGATATACATCTATAATAAACCTCTTTAAAAATTCTCGCAATGAAAATATAAACGGGAACACGACTAAAAGTTGACAGGTGAAAATATTTTCCCCCGACTATTCATCCTTATTCGGATTCTCCAATTCTTCCGCGTATTGTTTCATTTTTAACTCGCTGAATTGCGCTCCGAATAGATCACGCAATTCGTCCATGTCGTCTTTATTGAGAACGTCCTCCTTCTGAATGACGATAATTTCTTTTTGCAGTTCTTGGTCAACATCTTCAAACTCAAAAGACTGTAATTTACTCGCCAGATATGAAGCAAGCTTTTCAACATATGCTTTTTTGATCTTTTCATCCGCAAAACCGTCGTTTTCTTTGGCATATAGTTCTAAAACTCGGATCGCCAGCTCTTCTTTTGAAACGAAATCGGCCTTATTTTTCGGGACTTCTTCCATGACAACATCAACCTCTTTTTCAAATTGTCCGTCCGTGATATTTCCCGCTTCTTTTAATTTTTCCAGAAGCAATTTCACTTTCTGTTTCAAAAAACCGTCCCAGTATTTATTCGGATTATTGTTTGATTGCTCTTCCGTCGGCGCGAATGGTTCAAAGTGTTCCATAATATTGATTGTCAAATAGTTAAATTGTTAAATGGTTTTTTTGCCGGACGGAGGTTGTACCTCCGTTCATGGCGTTTCAGAATTTAAGTTTTGGTTCACTTTTCAAACGTTTCGAACGAGGGTACAACCCTCGTCCGGCGACGGAAAATTGAAAAATTGATAATTGAAAATTATTTGCGTTTATTTCTTTTTCATCACGACATCGATGGCCGGCAGCGTACCCTTCGAGAGAAAATCGAGCATGGCCCCTCCTGCGGTCGAGACAAATATATTTTTTGATTTCGTTTTGTTTTTTTCGATAGCCGCGACCGTATCACCTCCTCCGACCACGGCCTGCACGCCGGATTTGACGAGCGCGGCGGCGACGGCGAGCGTGGCGCCGTCAAAGCCTCCTTCGTAATAGCCGAGCGGACCGTTCCATAACACGAATTTGGCTTTTTTAATTTCCGTTTCGAGCATTTTTATGGTTTCAGGTCCGTCGTCCACGATCTTTTCCGTCATTTCTATCTGATCAGGCGAACGAACGATCTTGCCGGTCGGACCGTCGACGACGACATCAAGCGGCAATATCATTTTTTTATTTTTCAGCAGGGCTTTCATTGCCGGAGTTGAACCGTCGGCGAGAGAGGCGCCGATCTCCAATCCTTTCATTTTGTAGAACGTATTTGCAAGCGCTCCGCCTACAAAAACCGTATCCGCAGAAACCAAATATTTTTTAACTAAAGGCATTTTGGTCTCAAATTTTGCTCCGCCCAAGATACAGAGAAAGGGTTTATGCTTTTTGAATGCCAAAGATAGATTTTCCACTTCTTCACAAAACAGAGGTCCAAAATACGAAGGCAAAAGTTTGGGCAGCAAAAATACCGACGCATCTTTTCGATGAGAGACTGCAAACGCTTCATTTACGTACACATCGCCGAACTGGGCGAGGGTTTTTGCATATTTCTTATCGCTCGCTTTTTCACCATCCCATTTGCGAAGATTTTGAATAAGCGCAACCTCGCCGTTCTTAAGCGATACAAGCGCGGTCTTCCCTTCTTCCGACCCAAAATCCTCCACAAAAACATGCGGAATTTTTTCACCGAGTTTTGAGGAAATAGGAAACAAGCTATCGGTTTTTTCGCGTCCGATGTGGCTCAAAATGATCGTTTTTGCGCCAGACTTCTTTAAAAACTGAATCGTGGGAACAACCTTTTGTATGCGGAAATCGTCGACAACGGCGCCGTCTTTGATGGGGACGTTGAAATCGACGCGCAAGAGGACCCGCTTTCCTTTTAGATTTTTTAGTTTGGTGATATTGGGAAGTTTCATGTAATTAGCTTATAGCTTATAGGTTTTAGCTTATAGACAACTTATGGCTTATATATTCGGTGGAAACTATAAGCTATAAGCTAACAGCTATAAGCTTTCTGCCACTTTTAATATGCCGACAAATTTCTTCGCCTCCACACTCGCCCTTCCTACCAAGAGTCCCGCCGCTCCGCCTTCTTTCATAAAGCTTCCGGCGTTGTTCTCATCAACGGATCCGCCGTAAAGTATCTTCATAGCGTGCGCCGATGGCTGGTCATACATACCGCTCAATATTTTTCGGATAAAAATGATCGTTTCCAAAAGTTCTTCCGGCAATACAACACCTTTTGCCTTAGCGCCGATCGCCCAGACCGGTTCGTAGGCGATGATGAGTTTTGCGAGCATGTTTTTGGGAATACCGTGAAGCGAGGCTTCTATCTGGCTTTTCATGATATCGAGATAAGCACATTCGGGATCGCGTTCTTTTTCTCCGACGCACAGAATGACGGATAATCCCGCTTCGAGCGCCGCATGCACTTTTTTCGCGATGAGGTCATCGGTTTCCCCCATTTCCCTCCTTTCGGAATGCCCAAGAATAACATATTTTGCTTTGAGAGAAGCGATCATCGCAACGGAGATCTCGCCCGTAAAAGCGCCGTCTTTTTCAAAGTGAACATTTTGCGTCCCAAACGCGAGTCGAGTTGAACCATTTACGACGAGATCGCCGAGAAAAACGGAAGGCGGACAGACTACAACATCCGTTTTTTTGAGCGAACCGACCGCCGCTTTAATTGAGGAAACGATCTTCCTCGCCTCGGCAACGGTGCGCGGATTCATCTTCCAGTTGCCGACAATAAGCTGTTTTTGCCTGCCCCGAGTCGCATCGAGGGGATTCACCCCGTTAGAAATTCGAGTGATCATGATATGTATATTTTTGTTTTATTCCCGTCGATAATAAAATTTCTAACGGGGTTTCATTTATTTTTTCTCATCCTTATATTGTTCGGCAAGCTCTCTCTGTCTTTTCATGTGATCAGGGGTAAGTCCAAACGCTGTCATTCCTTTGTATTCCGGTGTTTCTTCGATGCGGAACTCAGGAACTCCGCCTTCACGGCGCACAAGGTTCTCATCTTCAACTTCGCGGATCACGTTCATCATCTTCGGGAATTCATAGAGGGCAAGGTCAATGACATCCTTCGTGTCGCCGCTCGTCTTGGAGAGTTCAAATTTCATCCGAAGCTCTTTCATCACCGCAAGCGCTTTTTCTACCGCTTCGCTTTTTTCACCCTGCACAAAAGGTTGTACCTCTGCGACCGCAGGCGCTTGTGTTTGTTCCTCAATTTTTGTTTCTTCCATAAAATTATTTAGTAACCGATAATGACGAATTAACTCTTTTCCAATTATATCTCACACAAAAAAAAGAGCAAACAAACTACCCTTACACTTCGATGTTTAATTGCACCATTTCCAATTAACCTTTTCACTTCTGTTGTCATTCCAGCCCGCGAGCTGGAATCCACGTCCGTCATTCATCACCGTGGATCCCGGGTCCCGGCCCGGGATGACAAATGGGCGATTAGATCCGCCAAAGCAAGAGCTGCGATTCTCCGTTCAGACAAGCGTCTCCATCGAACCCTTTGTCCACCATTTTTTGTTCTGCAGATGATGGGATCGTATTATTATTCGAGTAATCGCCTTGCGCTCCGGCATAGATCCCTTTCGGCACCAAGCACCCGTTTCTCGTCGTATCCTCTTCCCAGTAGTTATAATCGTATCTTCCGCCCCATGGAGTCGCTTTCGGCCAGACCATATAAGGTCCCGCCCATTTTTCGGCGATGATCGTTTCCCAATCCTCCGGAACGGTCGAATCATCCACGCCTGACACGGTCTGTCCGTCAGGATTCCAAGGCGCCGACTGCTCAAATCCCGGATCCCACCCGCGATTTACATCCGGAGGATAAAATCCCATGTCCCGAAAATACGCCTCGGTCGCTCTGGTCAATTCTTTCTGGGTCAAGCCCGTATCCATAACCCTGGTGTTTTCCCGCGATTCGGAAATGCTGGAAAAAGCCAAAGAGGCAAGAAAAGCCGTAATGGCGATAACAACGATAAGTTCTACCAGAGTAAAACCCGTATTTATAGTATTTTTATCTTTCATAATTTTGTTTCGTCGTCCCTGATACTCGTCGTCATTGTATCTCACGCCAGTTTAAAATTCCGACCCCCGATCCCGGTCCCGTCGTAAAATGTGTATCAGCGAGACCGAATTCATACGTGACCGTCGCTCCGTTTGAAAGTTCGATCTTTTTCGCGGTCGCCTCATTTGCGCCGGCATTATTATTGAAATGAAGCGTTCCATCCTGAGCTTCAAGAAGTACGGCACCGGCATTATTCCCGACAGTTATCGCCGGCTGACCCGCACAATACGCACTGTCCGGACAATCGCTGGTCGTCAAGAGCAAAATAAAACTATTGGGGTTTCCGGAACCGCTAAACAAAATATTGTTTGAGAGATCGATCTTTCCGTCGACGATAATGACTCCGCTATTTTCTCCATATGAGGGCGTCAATGTCACTTCTTGTCCGAGTCCTCCGCCGGGAGCGTAATCTCCCGTTATCCAGAGCACTCCGGTGAGCGTCATCTTTATCCCGTTTGCCGTAGTAAGGTCCCCATCAATTTTTTTCAAACCGATCGATGTATCTTCTTCCATATTAAATCCAGCGATGGTTCCTCCTGCTTCAGCTGCCGCTTTCCATTCGTCGATCTTTGCTTGCGTGAGAGAAAAACCTTTTGCGACCGGCTGCGTGGTCGTGGCGGTGCACGCTTTATTATTTCCGGTACCGACGTGGCAATACAGCGTGCCGGTTACCGTTGAATTTGTGATGGTATGAGCGATGGCATCTCCTCCGATAACCATATTGTCTATCGTGCTTCCGGCTCCCCCCATGCAAACCTGAAAATATGAATCCGTGCCGGCAGAAGCGGCCCACGTTCCCCCATGAACCCCTCTCCTCCCGATGCCTCTCGCATACCCGTTCGCATTGGCAGCAAGAATAAAATTCCTCGTTCCGCTTCCTGTCGTGCTAACATCAAGAACTATCCAATATACGGTATCCTTTGTAAGGGTCGGATGAGAACTGAACGTGACGCTATTCCATCGGTATGAGGTGGTAAAAGACGAGTCGAACGATCCTGTTGCGAGCGTGGTTGCCCCCGGAGCTCCCGAGCCATTGTCATTCATGATGCGAACGGTCAGCGTTCCTGTCGGGGCGCTGCTGGTCCTTTTAATATAGAAAGAAACTTCATTAATGGCGGTCGTGGTGGAGGGAGTGAAGCTCTGAGCAAAGTCCTGAGTAGCCGCGGCATCATCAAAAACGATAGTATTTCCTATCGGGCTGACCGGCAAAATATTCTGCTGTTCGATGTTCATGGGAACTTTGTCCGCCGCGACCGCCGTGCCCGTAATAAATGACGCGCCGCCCAAAATATCGCCGTTTGAATATACATTTCCATTCACGCCGGATCCGCTATTCCCCAAGGTGAACCCTCCGGTTCCAACCTGAATACCGTAACTATATGACGTTCCCGAGGAATCCGGGACAAAGCGCGTTTTCACCTTTCGATCAAGACTGTTATGGCTTCCGGTGGAAATTATTTCTTTTTCCAGACCAAGATCGGTAATGTCCGTGACCGCATCAGCGCCATTTAACGAAAGACTCATGCTTGCGAAGGTCGGTTTCCCTGTCGTAAACCGATATACCGCATCTTCAAGTCCTGATTCAGCCGTAAGGTATGATTGCTTTGATTTGAAAAAATCCTCCGTATTTTTGAAATTTTTCATCGCGGCAGAACCGAATCCGAGAACGATGGAAAGTGAAATGAAAAGAAACATCAAGACAGTAATGAGCATTACTTGTCCACGCTGGTTATTTACTGTCGGTTTTGTTACTTTATTAAATATTTTTTTCATACCCAAATTATGATAATTCACCGCCAATTAAAAAGTACAAATGAAAAATGAAAAACGACAAGGTAAAATTAAAATTTAACGACGGTGCGTGCGTACTTTTTCCTTTTTACTTTTCCCTTTTTACTTCGTTAGTATCCTCCCCTCATCACTGCGCTGTCATAAAACTTCGCCGAGAGCGTGGTTTTTCTTTTGCTCCTGACCGTCATTTCTATTTTAATAATGGAACTTTTCGGCGTATCCGATCTGCGAAACACGAGATTGGTGATCTCTACTCCGCTGCCGGTCAAAGATCCCTTATCTGTGCCATTATCATCAAGATTGATCGTATTGGTCGTATCGTCAAAATAAAATTGAATTGTTTTTGCTGTGCCCGCTTCGTCGGTCGTGTTAAGCGCTAATTGTCCGGGATCAATGTCGAGAATGCTGTTCCCTTCATCGACGGATGCGGCCGTTCGTATTTCACGAACCATTCGCTCCATTGCGGTACTTCCTGAGATCTCAACTTCATTATATATTCGAGCCTCGGTAAACGAACGGGTAATGGAAAATAATATGGCGAAGATCGCAAGGATCGCCACAGACAAAACCCCTACATACACCACCGTTTCAAGCAGCGTATATCCTTTGTCTTTTTTGAACTTTGAAAAAATAGAGGGTGTGATTTTCATTATAGTATGTTAAATATCCGCGAGGTAGACCATCGCCGTTTTCGTAGAGGTCCCCGTGGAGGCGAGCCAAGAAACGTTTACGGTTATCTTTCGCGTACCCTCGTCTAACGTTCCGCCGCTTGTCAGTATATCGCCGGTGGCATCATCGCGATTCACATCGGAAACCGTAATATAGCGATAAAAGACGTGGTCGATCTGCGATACTGCGGTTGTGGTGGCCCATGTATTAAGTCCGTTGTCGTATTCCAAGTAGTATTTCGTTCCCGCGGTCAGTCCGCTTATATTGTTCCAGCTCGTATCGCGAAGCGCGCGGGCAACTTCCGCCCCCTCTTCCAAAAGAAAATTCGCCTGCGATCCTTGGAAAGACTGGAAGGAAAGACGAAGAAACCCTTGCCCCACGGAAATGATCCCGAGCAGACAAAAGGCCAGGATCGAAACCCCGACGATCACTTCAATGAGAAGAAAACCTTTTGTTTTTTTTCTGTTTATGCTCATAGTTAGTTTTCCTTTTCAACAAGACCCGTCTGTTTAATTAATATGATGTGATACTGCAGGGGATCCGCAGCGAGTTCGATGCGAAAAGTCCCGTAAGAAGCCGTCTCTCCGGTCAGCCGATCAAAAAGGATATCTCCGCCGCCGCCTGCCAATAAGATATTCGAAGCGGTCACGGAGTGGTGGAGGATGTATTCTTCACGATCTGCAGGAACACTGTCGAACACCGGACCCGTATAGAGCGTGGCGCGGTCAGATTCTATCCGCACGCCATATGACATCTGTGATTTTGATGCGAGCGTTTGCGATCTCGCTTTATTAAGGATCGAAAGCACCTGTGCGGATTCCCCGTTCAATACTTGCCGGTCGCGATAGGAAGAAAGACTGACCACGGAAGCCGCCGTCAGCAGCATGAGAATACCGAGCACAACTATTATCTCCAAAACAGTAAGACCGTTTGCTCTGTTTTTTGAAAAATAAAAAAAAGAATTTATCATTGAATACTGGCGGTTAGTTTATACATCGGCGAGATCATGGAGATGGCAAAGAAACCGACGCCGCTTGCGATAAAAAGCATGAGAAAAGGCTCGATAACAGTGGAGAGATCTTTTGTGATCGTCGCTACTTCCTCTTCGAAGAAAACAGCGATCTTTTCGAGCATGTCCGAAAGTTTTCCGGTTTCTTCGCCGACCTGCATCATTTCTCCGACCAGCATCGGATAGATATTTTCATTTTCGATAAATACGGAAGAAAGAGGAACGCCCTTTTGAACGACATCCTTCGCATTGGACAAAACGGTTTTGTAATACGAATTTTGCATGACGTCTTCGGTGATCTCGATCGCTTCCACAACCGAAACTCCGGATGCGAATAACGAAGAGAGCGTCCTCGCGGTTTGCGCCGCATTGTACTGTTTGACTATGCCGGAAATGACGGGGATGTGAAGAGCGATGAAATCAGAGACCCGCTTTCCGGATCTCGTCCGCAAGCCAAGGATGACGGCGATCGTCGTTCCCGCCATCAGAGAAAGCGCCAATATGGTATTGGCGACCAAAAAATCGCTGATACCCATGATGATCTTCGTGCTCATGGGAAGCTCCATGTTGAATTCTTTAAAGGTTGAGGTCAGCGTCGGCACAACATAGATGAACATGATTATCGCGATTATGATCATCGCAAAAAAAACGATGGACGGATACATCATCGCACTTTTCACTTTCTTCCGCAGCGTGTAGCCTTGCTCAAGCTGTTTGCCGACGACTTCCAGAGACTCAACAAGCTTTCCCGACTCTTCGCCCGCGTGCACCATCGCGACAAATAGAGAGGAAAAAACACCCGGATATTTCTTCAGTGCCGCCGAAAAAGTATCGCCCTCTTCAATGCTTGCTTCGAGTTCCTGTATTATTTTTCTGAGTTTGACGTTTTCCGTCTGCTTTCCCAAAATTTCGAGTGCGCGGGAAAGCGCAATGCCGGATGAGATCATGGCGCTCAGGTTGCGGGTGAAAATTATTTTCTCGCGCAATTTTACGCGAACCAAAAGCAGATTAAGCGTTTCAATACTGAATTTCTTTGCGGATTCCTCTTTGGCAAAAATAACCGTGAGGCCTTTCTCCCTCATGGTTTTTACGAGATCGGTCTTGTCTTTCGCCTCAACGCTGCCCTCCGCAAGCCGCCCCTCCATCGTTTTCGCTTTGTAAATAAATGTTGGCATAAATTTTAGCTTTTAGGTGTTAGGTTTTAGCTGTTAGCTTACAGCGTCAGTTACCGTAAAGCTAAAACCTAAAACCTAACACCTAACACCTTTACTCCGATATAACGCGCAGAACTTCCTCGATCGTGGTCAGTCCTTGCACGGCTTTACAGAGACCGTCTTCGATCATCGGGAGCATTCCTTCTTTTTTTGCCTGTTTTTCTATTTCATCGGATGATCCGCCGCGGAGAATGATCTCTTTGACGGTAGAGGTCATTTTCAATATCTCATGAATAACGACGCGTCCCGCATATCCGCTTTCGCATTCCGCGCTTTTTTTCGGCTTATAGAATGGGATCGTTTCCCATTCCGCATCCGCTTTCACAATTTTTTCCTCCTTTAATGCACGCAAAACGCGATCCATGTCGATGTTCTTTTCCAGAGAACTGAGCTCTCCTTTTGTTGCGAGATATTTTTCTTTGGCTCCGCAAAGCCGGCGCACCAAACGCTGGGCGATGACGACGTTTATGGTCGAGACCAAAAGAAACGGCTCCACCTCCATATCAATGAGACGCGGAATGGCTCCCGCCGCCGAATTCGTGTGAAGGGTCGACAGAACGAGATGTCCGGTAAGCGCGGCATTCACGGCGAGCGATGCCGTTTCGTGATCGCGAATTTCTCCGACCATGATAATATCGGGGTCTTGGCGGACGAGCGTTCGTATGCCTTCCGAAAAAGTGAAGCCAATATCCGGACGAACCTGAGATTGGTTGACGCGAGGCATTTGATATTCCACAGGATCTTCAATGGTGGAGATATTGACCTCCGGGGTGTTGAGCAGATCCAAAACCGTGTAGAGAGTGGTGGATTTTCCCGATCCGGTCGGTCCGGTCACCAAGATCATTCCCGTTTTTTGTCTTGTAGCAGCATGGATCCTTTCCAGTCCTTCTCCATGGAAACCGAGCCCCTCGAGAGAAAACCCTCCGCCGCCTTCTTTCAGAAGACGCATAACGGTTTTTTCTCCATAATAGGTCGGGAGTATCGAAACGCGAAATGCCACCGAAGCGGTATTGGTCTGTATCTTAAAGCGTCCATCCTGCGGGAGACGTTTTTCATCGAGCTTTAAATTCGCAAGCACCTTGATGCGCGCGGTAATACCCGAAGCGGTATTCTTCGGCAAGATCATGGCATCATGGAGCAAACCGTCGATACGGTATCGCACCAATACCTGATTTTCCATCGGTTCTATATGAATATCGGAAACGCCTTGAATGATCGAGTGATTGAGGAGTGTATCGACAATGCGAACGACAGGAAGGTCATGCGCAAGTTTTTTCAGATCAGCCTCGCTTTTTTCTTCTCCGTCGATACTGTCCGGTACGGCATGCAGTTCCGTCGCTTCTTGCTGGATAATATCGCCGAATTCAGCCTTCAAACTTTTCTGGTATTGCAAAAGCGCGCTCTTCATCGACTCTGCATCAGTAAGGCGCGGCAAAATTTTCAGGCCTACTTTTTTCTTCACAAAATTGACCGCTTCGAGGTCGTCGGTATCGAGCATGGCCACTTCGAGCGATTTGGCGTCTTTTTTGAAAGCGACGATGTTGTGGTTTCTCGCGATCGGCTCTGGAATAAGCGAGAGAATTTCCGGTTCTATTTTTTCCGTTTTGAGATTGATAAAAGGAATACCCATAATGTATCCTTTCATCTGGCGCAAGTCATCAACGGTCAATTTTCCATCGCGCACCAATATTTCATCGAAGGTCATGTCGGTCCCTTTAGCCTTTTTTTCAGCCGCATCAATATCTTTGGACGGAACCAAATTTGTATCCAGAATGAACTTTTTTAATTGTTCGCTGTTTACATGCATAGATGATACTATTATACATCAAAAACAAAAAATCCACGTGCAAAAACGTGGATAATTAAACAAACTAAAAAGGAAAAATGAAAAAGTAAAAACGACAATTAAAAAGTTAAAATTTAGCACAAAATATTATTTCGTGCCAATTTTTAATTTTACCTTGTCGTTTTTCCTTTTTCGATTTTAATTTTTAGTTTTTTAATTTCCCACCGGTTTTTGTCCGACTGGTTTTTTGTGCGGTGCCGTCCCTCTCTGTCTGATAAGGTATTTTTCAGGATGCTCGCAAAGATCGACAAAATCATCCGCTTCTTCTTTTAATTTTCCCGAAGTTGATTTTCCGAACGATGCCACTTCGACGCGAATACCCATATTTAAACGCAAGAACTGCACGAGCGGCACGAAGTCGCCGTCGCCGGAAACGAGAACGATCACATCCAATTTGGGAGCGAGCGATATCGCGTCGACCGCAAGCCCCACATCCCAGTCGGCCTTTTTCGCACCGCCGAAAAAGATCTGCAGGTCTTTTGTCTTTATTTCGATCCCGAGTTTTTCCAGCGCCTCAAAAAAGTTTTTTTCGTCGCCCGATTCGGTGGTAATCACGTATGCGAGTGCGCGGATCAGCGCCCGATCCCCCACTGTTTCTTTTAGAATGTTCTCAAAATTAGCGCGCGACTGATACAAGTTGCGGGCGCTATGATAAATGTTTTGCGTGTCTATAAAAACACCGACGCGCTGGTGTGAATGCTTGATTACGGCCATAAAAGTAAAGTCTATAAAGTCAAAAGTCGAAAGTCGAAAGTCACAACGACAACAACTATTTGCCCTATAGAATCTGTATTAAAAAGTTACTAAAAAATATAATAAAAAATACAAAGAAATAACATCAATAGTCGTGACTTTTGACTTTCGACTTTCGACTTCTCCATTATACGCAAAAGGCAGAGAATTGGATATCCCCGCCTTTTTAAAAATTAGAGGTTGTTGCTTATCCTTATCCCTTGATCCCGACTTTCTTTGCCAGTTCCACAAAGCGAGCTTCATTTTTCTTTTTGAGATATTTTATGTGCGTTCTGCGGTCGGCAACCATCTGAAGGAGTCCTTTGCGCGAGTGATTATCTTTTTTGTTCACCTTAAGATGATCGGCGAGTACGTCGATCTTCTTCGTCAAAAGGGCGATCTGCACTTCAGGCGATCCGGTATCGGTCTCGTGGACCCGAACCTTCTTAATTAACGTATCTTTTGTCTTTTTCTTTAACATACCCATATGTTAGCATAAAACAGCTTTTTTTGCAAATACGAATGAGGATACCAATATTACGAATGGGTACCAATATACAAATGGATACGAATACGAACGGCAAGAAACGACTATTTATAAGGATATAATCAAAAACCGACCCATTTGGGACGGTTTTAGTGTAAATTTTATCATTAATGATTCTGCTCGATCATTTTCCGTACCGCTTCATCCATTTGATGTTTTAACGTTTCTTTCTGTTCAGCGGTGATATTTTTTGGGACGGCTACGTTGATGGTGTCGGATTCTTGGTCATGTCCGGCAAGAATTTTTTCTTCCTCTGCTATTTTTGGCTGGATCGCTTCCAAATTCTTATCTATTCTCACCATTTCGGAAGCAAAATAATTCTTGCTACTCTCAAGATCAAATTTTGCGCCCAGATAATAGCTGAAAGCTTCATCGTTGTTTCCGAATCCTTTTAACCTGTCTCCTTCTTCTTCCGCCGCGTTTGCGCTATCATAATGATAATTTGGCCGATACCCGCGAGGTTCAATATTTTTGGCTGAGTCAACCAAAGGTTTTATAGAATCTATTTTTTCTTGAATATTTTTTATTTTTTCATCGTACTCGGCAATCTTTTTTTGATACCGCTGTTTTGACGAAGAATATTCCTTTCCCGCCGTAGTATAACTTCCGTTTATGTCCTCCCAATTCATCGGTGCGGAAACCGCCGCCATCGGAGCCAAACTCAAAACAGAAGCAAGCACTGCGCCGATCTTCGTGTTTTTGTATTTCTCCGCATAATAATCTGCCGCTTCTTTATTTAAATTTCGTTCGCCTTCATTCGTCGTCGACGGCACGATATTTTCAATTTTTGGCTCATCCTCTTTCATAAAAATATGTTTTATCTGCTAACGTTTCTATTATAACCCCCCCCCGACGATTTTGACAAGGAATATGCGAAATAATGATCGTCGTATTCGTATCCATTTGTATATTGGTACGCATTCGATATATTGGTATATTTATTTCGTATATTGGTATCTCCATTCGTATGGTAAAATGTATCCATGAAGCTCACTGACCTCAAAACCGAATTTTTGGAACATTTGGAGATCGAACGCGGACGGTCGCTAAAGACGATCGAGAATTACGACCATTATTTATCGCGGTTTGTGACATTTTCAAAAATCGCCGATATAGGCCATAATAAACTGTTACTGAAAGTCGTTAGTCCGTCGTTCGGTTCCGCGCCATTTTTGTAATTTCATAAATCTTCTTTTTCAGTGTAGCAATTTTTTTAAGAAGGTTCAAAG
>Ga0172379_10005484_pt1 | contig 17711 bp, 15 predicted proteins | sample GrowelOW334metaG_FD_119756 | JGI IMG/M metagenome (GOLD analysis project Ga0172379, IMG submission 119756) | Groundwater microbial communities from an aquifer near a municipal landfill in Southern Ontario, Canada - Groundwater well OW334 metaG | ecosystem: Environmental > Aquatic > Deep... | reverse complement strand
GAAAGAAGGGGAGAACGTTTCTCCGGTTCCCTCAGGAAATAATTCTGTCGTCTCGGAAATATCGCCAAAGTCCAATGTTTTTATACTTAAAGCGATAGACCCGAAATCCGGAGAATTGATTGCCACTGCGCCGTAGTTCACGCCGATATCAGCGATGTAATTCATCTGTGAAAACATTGCTTCACCGCTTCCGGAGATACCCGCAAGGCCGGCAGGATTCCAGTGAATGGCTTCGATACCTTTTGATGTTGCCAGGTTCGATCCGGCAAGTGCGGTTCCGACTGCACCCACTGGAAGTAGAACCTCCACCCCGCCGGCGTTACCGCGCTTCCCTTCATTACCGGCGTATAATTCTTGTAATGATGTCAGAATAACGACCATAACCATCGTTATTCCGAGTATATTCTTTACCTTTTTCATAGTCTTAATCTCCTTTGGAATGACAATTGGTTATTTAGCGTGTCGGACGTTCTTCTGGCTGAACAATTGCCAGCTTCAAAGTTCGATTTCCGACATTGGGGATTTCAATTAAAGCAATATACATACCGCTTGCGACAGGCAAACCCGCTTCATTACGAAGATCCCATCGTTCATAACCGGATGTATATAACTGATTCGCCGAAGTTACACTTGCGTGGCGAACAGTCTTTAAGAGTTCTCCAGTCAAACTAAATATCCTAATTGTTGCAACAGGAGGTAAATTAGTAAATGTGACAAACCGTTGATAGACATTTGTTTCAGCTAAATTATTCGCAAAATAAGGATTGGGAACCACATTGATTCTGTCTATATCGGATTTAATTAAATCAACATTATTCGATATATTTTTGGGTGTAGAAATTAAATACGTTGTCGATGTCGTGAAAGGATAGTTTGGAATAATAGTAAATTTATCTCCATTTGCGAAAGTTTTTACTGTATCATTTCTTCGCAATCCAACAGCATACATCACATCAACACTATCCATCGACGCCTTTAAATCTATATTCGTGGATGCGCCAGGAGTTGTTGTATATTTTGTTAAAACAGTATCGCTGTAATCAGAGGCGAATATAAAAATGGGTTCACTGCCTCCGGACGGACTCGCGAGAGGCATCCATTTGCCATCTACTTTACCCAGTCCAAAGAATGTACCATTTTTATGATACAGTGAATCGTTGGTTTCCAGAAATCCAGCATTGAGTTGCCGCGGGGCAACCGATCCGTCTAATGAATCAACTTCCCATACTGTAAAGGGAACATCAACAAAATCTTGATATTGGAACCCGTTCCCTTTAGTAAGAATGTAAGGAACAAAAGAGGGATCTTTCGCTGAGTATAGAAATGGTTTAACGTTATCCAGATACCGATATGCTTTTTGTGTTTGTGTGTCGCTAAATCGGATTTCAATTTTTTTAACTTCATACGGTTTTACTTTTGTGCCTTTACTGTAGGCATTATTCTTCGTAGGATACGCAATACCACCGCTGTTTGCATTTGAGGTATCATTAATTTTAAATGCGTCGAATTTAAGACCGCTTTGGTCTGAAAACCAAAGATTTCCAGCCGGCGTGTACGTATATCCTTGAGGAGATTGGTTGTCCCTTCTTGGTCCAGCAACCGGATTGGTCAATTCGAATTGTATCCCTCCAACAATCGGACCGGCACCCGCCGTGGTAAGTTTGCTAATGCCGGTAAGAAGGACTGTATCAGGACCAACATTTTTCCTTTTAATATTCCACGACGTTACGGCATCCGGTGTACCATTGAAAGTCAGTTCGTATAATGCACCATTTAATTCACGAGGATTGACAATATTAGTAACAATGGCATCATCACCGTTGACCGCTCGATTCGTTAGAATTTGTTGACCAACATTCCCCCCCAATCTATCCCCTGCAGCAAGCTGTCGGGGAACGACTGTGATAATTGTTTTACTATTCTCTAAAATCTGAGGAATTCCTGATGCAACCCCGTTCGGATCGAAGTTATACGCATACGAGGTAACAGCAAAATAGTACTCTTTACCGTTTATCAAATTGTCTCCTTTGATATAGTCTTTATCAATAACAAAAGACCTCTTCACACCTTTGTCTTCACCAAACGCTGTTACTGTTGGAAGGTTGAGTCCTGACGCAGGATCAATTGATACATCGGTGACTAATTTCACATTATCGACCGAATCGAATGTAGCGATTCTTTTAATTGTCGGGGACGTCCCCTTATCAGATATCTGATAAATGTTATATCCCTCAAATCGATAATCTTTTGCCGTTCCAGTATAATGGTATGATTCTGTCGATTGATGATTCTTACTTTCGCCCCAATTTAAGATGACTTTATTGGGCAATTCACCCACAGTGACTGTTGGTGCCGGCGGAGGAGAAGCTAATGCAAAATTAACATTAAACGATTCTTGTGCAACATCAACAAAACGACGGAGAACTGTAATACTTCCGAGGCGATCGGCTCCTTGAGCGATAACATAACCGCCAACAATTTCTTGTGTATCTCCTTTTGCTAAAGTAAACGGGCCTGACGAAATCATCGAACGCATATCATCAGGATTGATACCCGAAGCAGCCTGGGTCCACCCCGTGTTCGTCACCGGATCACCAGGAAAAACAAATTTTGAAGGCAGATTTGTCTGTGGGTCGATAAACGGCTGACCGGTCGTGCCAATAAGCCCATTTTGATAATTATATGCTTGTTCAGCAAATTTTGTATCACCCAATGGTGGATCGCTCCATGTTCCACTATTCACATATACTGCATGCGATGATGCCGGTAAATTCTTAAAACCACCTCGTTTATTCCCTTCAAAAAGAGCAGTATCTGTTGCTGCACCATTAACTCTCGGTCCCTGGAAAAAGACAAATCCTCCTGCCGGCGGCTTATCGCCATACCCGTTAGCACCTGCATCGTTATTATCGCCATTATAAATGTAGCCAAGTTTGCGGATAGTATCGCAAGCTGCAACGTCGTCATTCGCATCTCCAAGGTCAGTATCTGCCCACATGGAAATAAAAACACTGTCATAATCTGCGTCACTTTTGTTGATAATTTTCCACCGCATGAACATAATGTTGCCCAACGCACCAGGCTGATCGAAACCAAAATAGGTCGTCTGAATTTCGATACCCATCGGATTTGTTACACCCGTTTTGGAGTGATTACCGATATTGGCATCGTTATAGACACACCACAACTGTTGGTCGCCCCAGAGTTTCGGTTTATCAACACCGGGAGTCCAAGTACCGCTAGCATCCACATCAATATAAGGCGCGCCAAGATCAACCGGCCAATTATCATAGTCAGGATTTCCCCCAAGAGAATCTTTCCTGGACACTTTATAGATATGATATCGTTTATCCGTCGGATCAGCAGCAACGGAACTGGAATTTGTTGTCGTATTAAAAATGCCATTGATAGGTCCAGGCTGAAATTCTGATTGGTAATCCTGAACCGCAGTTCGCAGCGAGGACGTTGGTCTGTGCATACCAATCACCCACATACCTGCAGTGTAGACCGATGTTTTCGTTCCGCCTTTCGGCCAGAACAGACCGGAACTTTGTGTTTTAAGGTAATCGCAATACGGTCCGGCGCTGTTGATCGTCGCCTGCAGCGTATTGACATCAAAAAATTTCCACTCCTGGATTGCTGTTTTTTTAAGACCGGAAGATTGACCGGTCTTGTTCGCTTTATCTTTTGCCTCTTTTGCATTAACAATGCCAAATGCAAAAACAACAATCAGAAGAAAGCTGATCAATTGTTTTATTGTTTTCATGGTAGGGTCTGCTCCTTTTTTCAATTTTCTTAGAAACTCAAACGGGCACCGGCTCTGATGATCCGAGGCGTGCCGTAGTTATTTTCGGTATCGACTAAATAATCGTACAACGCTTTCCCCTTGTCACCATACGCGGTTTCATACGACTTGCCGCCGTTGGTAGTAAAATACCCGTCGTTGTTGGACAGCCCCGTTGCCGAATAGATATTCGTGATATTCTTTGTGTTGAGAACATTGACGATCCACACATAGACATCCAGATCAAGGTTTCCATTGAGTTTAACAATCTTATTTAACCGAAGATCGATCTGATAGTTCCAGGGAGCGGTTGATGCATTAAGATTTTCATACGGGACCGGTGCGTTGGTCGAGAAATCATCCGAGAAGCTGCTGACCTGATTTTTCGTATACCGCCGGCCGCTCTGGAACGTGAACAGGAAATTCGCACCGGCATTTTCAAGTATTCTCGATCCAAAGAGGATGGGACCGTCATTGTCCGCAAACCGGTAATCGAAATTTGCATTGCCGAAATGGGTCCGGTCAAATTCCGTCGGCGAAGGGATAACCGGGAAATACGGATTGCCGTCCGGACCGCTGACATCCTGCCAGGCAATATTGAAGTGCGTTCCCGAAGATGAACCTGTCGCCAGTGCACTTTGCAGTGTGTAGTTCGCACTGAACGAGATCCTGTTCACACGCCGCACATCGAACCGAAATGTTAAACCGCGGACGGTTCCGAAGTCGCCGTTCACATTGCTGATGTACGCTCCGTGCATTGCCCCTTCTTCATTATAGACCTGACGGATCACGATCAGATCTTTCGTGTCTTTATAGAAGAAAGATAAATCGAATGCGGAAACTTCGCCGAGTTGTTGTCTGAATCCAAGTTGATAGTCCGTCGTTCTTTCCGGTTTCAAATTCGGATTCGGGAATTGACGCGCATACCCTCCCTTAAGGAACCGACCGGCTGTCATACGCGAATCATAGAGATCGTTCAAACCGCTTTGTGCAATAAATTTACCGTATTCCGCATGGAAAACGGTTCGATCGGTCACCGGAAATGAAAATCCGATACGGGGGCTAATCTGCATTGTAACATCTTCGTTCACTAATGATGAGTCGGCAATGATCGGAACCCCGCCGATATCGACCAATCCGATGGAACGGCTGTCTTTGTAACTTTTCGTTCCCGGATCGATATAGTCAAATCGAATTCCGGCATTGATAATAAGGTCCGGCATTTCGATTTTATTTTGGATGTACGACCCAAAAGTGATCGGATGACGCGGGCCGTCATCGGCAAGATTAACCTTATATCCTGTCTTATCGGTAAATGTTCCTCCATCAAACTCATTCCCGTAAAGATCATATCCGTAGAAACTGACATTGGCTCCGTTATAGTTGCTCCAATCTGAAGCACTAGGATTCGCAAATAATTGATTGTAGAGGTTGAACGCCGGCAGGGTATACGTTCTCAGTGTGTATCGTTGTCCTTCGGCGCCGACTTTTAATTCCCATTTCGATGTCATCTGACGCACAAAATCAACCCGTCCGGCTGTGCTTACACGCGAGACTTTGGTGTAATTTTTCTGCGACATGAAGCCGGGACTGTTAACGGTAAATCCGTACACCGTAAATGTCGGCGGTTCTTTGCTCGGTCCGACTAAGTATGAATTATAAGGATTGTTCGGATTTCCATAATCTTTATAGTTATCAAACAAGAAGATATCCCCTTGTTCCTGGTAATACGAGAAGTAACTTGCATTCACCGTATAGTACGTCGACGGATCGATGATATGTGTTACCTTCAAATATGTCGACAGATCGGTGCTTAATGTTTTTCCGGGACGGAATGACCCGTCCACGACACGAATTGCATTGAGTCCCTTCCCTATCTGAGTGTAATTCACCGAGTTGGTGTATGACCCTCCGACCTTCACATTGAAATTTGAAAAATCAAAATAGACGTTTCCATTCAAGCTCCAGGCATCATTCGCTAACCCTCCAAAATTTCTCCCGCCTTTCAGATCGGTGCTGTTGAATAAATTCGTAAGCACGCTTCTTCGTCCGGTAACACCGTCCGCAAGGCCGGTTGTTTTCCCCGAGTCTCTATTGGCAACACTAAAATCTGCCCCCGAGATTCCAGTCGAATCTATTTGAGGGTAATTGATGCCGTCCAGGTATGTTTGAACGCTGCGGTCGAATGTCCTTTGTCCGGCAATAAAAAATTTAATGTGTTGATTTCCCGGGATGACCGGACCGCCGACGGTAAGGCTATATTCATTTAATCCATAGGAGTAAGTGTTTAAAAATTTATTTTCACCGCTTAAAAATCCGTCGGTCAGGGCTTCGGCAGAAAACTGGTATTTTGACGAACCGACTTTTGTCGAGGTATTCACAACACCGGACAATGCATTTCCATATTCTGCCGTCATACCGCCGATCTGCGACGAAACTTCTTCAATCGCATTGTTGACGACCGTCAATTGATTTTGGCGATTCATCGGATTGTTCACCAGCACTCCGTCGACATAGTAGGCAACTTCACCGGTTCTTCCGCCACGCACATAGATATTCCCTCCCTGCGAAACAATTCCGCCCGACAATGCGACGATATTCTGGACACCCCGCACAGGAATGTTTTCGATCTGTTCCGAATTCAACTGAACAACGGTGTTCGTTGCACTCTTGTTGACGAGAGGAGCTTCGGCAACAATTTGAACGGCCTGCAAATTAACCGCTTCACTGGAAAGGTCAAAATTAATTTCCGTGGAAAGATCGACATTGACCGTGACATTCGAAATTCTGACTGTCTGATATCCTAAATACGTTGTACGCAGCGCATACACTCCTGGCTGCACGTTCAGAATGATGTAGTCGCCGTTGATATCGGTTGAAGCACCTTGACTCGTCCCCTCTATAACAATAGAAGCGCCGACAAGAGCTTCACCGGTTTGCTTATCTTTGACCTTACCGCGGATTTTTCCCGTGGTCCCTGCCGCAAGTGCAGTTGTTAACAATAAAGCTGCCAACGCTAAGATTGCTAACGGTCGGAGTGTTGAAGACATAACTACCTCCAAAAAAAAGTTTTGTTATCGATACATCGTTCCAAATATATAGTCGATAACGGGTGGGGATTTTGTGAATTCATAGAACTAGAACACCCTTGGATTTTTCAATCCAAGGGTGTTAAAAGACGAGAAAATGATTACTTGAGCAACATCATTTTCTTTGTAGATTCAAACTGACCGGTACGCATCGTGTAGAAATACATTCCACTCGGAACAACAGTTCCATTAGAATTTTTTCCATTCCATTCGGTCTGGTATTCACCGGCACCATGGTTCTCGTTTACCAATGTTGTAATCTTCTGTCCTAACATATTATAGACAGAAATATCAACTGAACCGGCAACCGATACGGTATAGCTTATTTTTGTCGAAGGGTTAAACGGATTGGGGTAGTTTTGTCCGAGCGAAAAATTTTGCGGCATATTTTCAGAGACAGGATTGACTTTCAAAACAAGTTTCGCTTCCGGCAAGAAAACCATATCAGCCTCTGCAAGATCATCTACACCAAAAACGGTATAGAACATGAACATTTGTCCGTCATCCTTCATAATTGACGCTAAGTTGGAGTACACTTCGTCAACACTCGGGCTATTTGAAACATTCGCGGGTGCCGACCAAGCTCCGGTACCTTCTTTCTTTGCAACAAAAACATCTCTTACAGAATCTGCTGCTGTTACCATGTTTGCTTTGGTCGCATCAATCCATTTTAACGCAATAGCAGATCCGTTAAGAGTACGGGCATATTCTGGTTCGCTCAATGCCTGGAGTCCACCCGGAAGCTCAACACCCAATAAATTGATATCAGCAATTTTTGACGACGTAATCACGCCGGATTTGGGAATAACGATATCGTACAATGCATCTTTTTCGGTTCCAGGCGCAGAGACGGTATCGGCCAAGAGTGCTGCAATGTGGAGTTCCGTTGAATTCGAAGATATCATATCCCATTCATACGAAGCAAATTGATATCCGGAAACATCGGTTGGTTTAAAATATTTCGCTGTTGACCATGTATCTCCTCCATCTGTCGAGAAATGTACTCTCCAGATATAAGAAACTGTATCCACACCGAAAAATTTTCCACGCTCTACATACCAAACTGTTCCATCCGGAGAAACCTCCACTAATTTGGAATCGTCGGTATGAACATCCGCTGCAGGAATCACAAGTTTTTTGGTAACTGTTGCATGATTATCCGTCGACGTCGCAAGATAGCAGTCGTTTGTCACACCGCTTGAAATCGGCCAATATGCCTTACCGGTGTTATAATCCATTGCACCGGCATAAGAGAACGCATTCGAAGAGTCAATGCTGGCATTACCGCTTCCTGCACCGAGTGCGGCATCAAGATATGCTACATCACGAAAAGCTCCTGCCACCAACTCATTATCGGTAACAAGAACATGAACATCGGCAGCATTAGTCGATTTGCCGGAATTTGCAAGAAGTATATTGGGATGTCTGCCAGCAAGACGTTCGGGATGATTCATCGGACCAATTTGCGGTGTCCATGTTAGACCGCCATCATCACTGACGTTATAGTACATATAGCCACTTCCAAGACCCGTTCGATCACCTCGATGTATTAATCCAACAACTCCGGAATACGGATCATAGGCAATATTATTTGTATATGCGCTCTGGGGGGTGTAAGCATTCCACATCTTCGCTCCAACAATCGGAGCATAGCCCGTTTTGCTATATACCTGTTTACCCTGTGTTGTTGACGAACTTTGAACATTCTCATTAGCAGCTTTTTGTGCCCGTTCAAATTTCTTTTCAGCAGCAACTGAAAGGGAAAGTGAAAGACTAAATAGGGCGACAAAAAATATGGTAAAGAACCTCTTAGACATGTTTCCTCCTAAATAGGTGAATAGTGGGATTTAATGTACTTTTTAATTCAGCAACAAAAAAATGAATTTTTTTATCTCCTTTCTTTCCAACTCAAATTAATTAGTAGATATGTTGTTTGATGAAAGATATAACATTGCTTTTTTTTTGTCAAGTATGAAGAAGGTATTAAAGAATTTAAAAATTATTAAAACTTTTACACCAAAAGGAACAAGATTTAGAAACAAATACCACATTAAACAGAGCAACAATCGTTAAAGTCATGTCTGCAATTGGTTTAGGATAATATACTTATTTTTTGAACAAATCAAGCGAAATTACATCCTTTACTGAAATCCCCCTGTCCGGCTGTATGACGATGAGAAAATACAAAGACCCTCTTGGAGGAGGGTCTTTGTATTTATCAAGGAATGTAGCAGCTCTTTACAGCATTACCACTTTCGCATGGAACACACCGTCAAGTGCCTGTACCTTTTGAAGGACGCTGTCCGGAATGGGATTGTCAACACTCACTACCGTTAATGCCCTTTCTCCTGCCCCGGTTCTTCCGAGTGAAAGTCCCGCAATATTGATTCCGGCGTCTGCCAAAATTGTTCCCACCTTGGCAAGCATTCCGGGACGGTCGATGTTCGTATAATAGAGGAATGTTCCGTCCGGTGATCCTTCAACATAGTACCGATCCAGACGGACGATCTTTAAATATTTCCCGCCGAACACGGTTCCGGCGAACGACCGCTCTTCGACATCGGTCTTGTATGAAATGGTAAAAAGATTGGTATACGTTTCGACATCCGCTTCTTTTTTCTCGCTGACACGAACACCTAACGACTGTGCCACGACCGGCGCATTGATATAATTGATCGGTTAATGGACCTGGATCAATTTAGAAAGAAGCCCGCGCAATACACCTGCTTTTAAAAGTTCGGAATGTTTGTGAAGCAGTTCTCCCCGAAGTTCGATCGTCAGCTCTTTCAATTTTCCATTCATCACCTGCGCCTGGAGCATGCCGAGTTTTTCCGCAAGCAGCAGGAATGGTTTAATCTCCAGCGGAATTCCGGATTGAAGTGCTGAGGCATTCACCGCTCCGACAATACCGCGATCCTTCAACGCATCGGCAATTTGTTCGGCAATTTGGATGGCAACCTTTTCCTGTGCTTCTTCCGTCGATGCGCCGAGATGGGGAGTTGCAACAACTTTCGGATTCTGCACCAAGGTATAATCTTTCGGCGGTTCTTCGCTGTACACATCAAGCGCCGCACCGGCGACATGACCGCTTTCCAGCGCTTTCAATAACGCCGCTTCGTCTATGATTCCGCCGCGGGCACAATTGATGAGCCGCACTCCTTTTTTGCATTTTGCGATCGTCGCTTCATTCAACAGGCCGCGGGTCTCGTTGTTCAACGGCGTGTGCACGGTAATGTAGTCCGAACGACGGTAGATTTCATCGAGCGTCACAAGTTCGACATTCATCTTCGCGGCGACGTCTGCACTGAGTACGGGATCGTAACCGATCGTCGTCATTCCGAATGCCTGCGCCCGCAGCGCAACTTCGTGGCCGATCTTTCCAAGGCCGACAATGCCGAGTGTCTTGCCCAGCAGTTCCGTCCCCATGAATTTCTTTCGATCCCATTTCCCCGCGACCATGCTTGCATGCGCGTTGGGAATATTGCGCGACAGCGCCATCAACATGGAGAAGGTATGTTCCGCGGTCGATATCGTATTCCCCCCCGGCGTATTCATGACGATGATGCCTTTTCGTGATGCCGCGACTGAATCAATGTTATCGACACCGGCTCCTGCCCGGCCGATCACCTTCATTGAGGTCGCATGGTCAATGATGTCGGCGGTTACTTTTGTTCCGCTGCGGACGACAAGGGCTGCATATTCTCCGATGATCTTTTTAATCTCATCAGGAGGAAGTCCCGGTTTTAAATCAACCTGGAATCCTTCTCTCGTCAGAATATCCACACAACTTTTTTCAATTGGGTCAGTTATTAATATTTTCATGGATGTACCCCATTAATAGAGTATACCCCGGGGAGCGCCCGGGGCAATGAATTGTGATTCTTCTTCACCAAACAACTTAATTTGATGCAAGCGACTGTAATACACCTTTTACACCGGCACCGAGATCGAATTTGTATCCGCATTCTTTCAGCGTCAGTTCCAATGCACCGATCATGGTAATCATATCCAGCTCGTCATAATACCCGAGGTGCGAGATCCGGAAGATCTTGCCGGTAAAATCATCCTGCCCGCCGGCAATCGTTATTCCGAATTTCCCCTTAAGGATCTTGTTGAATTGTTTCCACTCAACTCCCTCCGGAACCCATACCGGTGTGACAGCATACGAAGGAAATTCAGAAAATAATTTCAAACCGATCGCCGAAACACCGGCACGAATCGCATTGGCAAGCCGCCGGTGCCGTGACCAGACATTTTCGATCCCTTCTTCGACTATTTTTTGCAGCGCTGCATCAACACCCACCACCAGCGAAACCGCGGGAGTCCACGGGGTGTCGTTTCCTTCGTATGATTTCAACGCACGCTTTAAATCTAAATAAAATTTAGGCATTTTGGAGCTTTCGGTGGCCGCAACGGCACGCTTGCTGAGGGCCACAAAAGCGAGTCCGGGAGGAATCATCAACCCTTTTTGAGAACCGGTAACGCATGCATCGATTCCCCATTCATCAAAGCGCATTTCATGCGCACCGATGGCAGTAATACCGTCAACACATACCAGTGCGTTCGAATTCTCACGGATCACTTTCGCAAGTTTTTTTACATCGGTAGCGGCACCGGTTGATGTTTCGCTGTGCGTCAGGTACACTCCCTTCGTTTCCGGATGCTCGTGTAATGCCTTGAGGAGTTGTTCTTCTGTCGGAGTTTTTCCCCACTCTACTTTAATCTCGATCACATTCAATCCGTACACTTTCGGCATCTTTACCCATCGTTCTCCGAATTTCCCGCCGTTGAACGATATAATGGTATCGCCGGGAGAGAACAAGCTGACAAAGGTTGCTTCAACGCCTCCCGTACCCGAACAGGTCAATGTTAAGACAGGTTGTTCGGTTTGGAAAAGATACCGGAGATTTTTATTGACGCGTGTGAAGATCTCGTTGAACTCCGGATTCCGGTGATGAATGATCGGTTCTGCCATTTTCAGCATGACTGTTTCCGGAATCGGTGTTGGTCCAGGGGTGAATAAACGTTTTTTCATTGTGGTTGTCCTTAAAAAAATGGGAAACAATGTGCAGCAGGTGAAGCAAACGCTTATAACAAGAAATGCTTACGCGACTTTGGAGGAAGGGAGCTCTTTTCCTTCAATATGACGCTCGATCATTTTCATCAGATCGATTCGCCCATCGCCGGTAACGGCTGAGAACGGCTGAATGCCGGCAAGATGTTTATACTTATTTAACTCACCGCCGATTGTTGTCATTTGGTTGATCAACTTGTTTTTCGGCAGCTTGTCTGCTTTGGTGAGTACGAGAAGGAACGGGACTTTGTAGAAGTCAAGCCATCCCATCATGGTGTTGTCGAGTTCCGTTGGTCCTAACCGGGCGTCGACAATTTGTATGGCAAGGGCAATTTGTTTGCGGGTGTGAAAAAATTCCTCGATCAGCTGTGTCCATCCCGCCTTCACATGTTCGGCAACTTTTGCGTAGCCGTACCCGGGAAGATCGACAAAATATAATTCTTTGTTGATGAGGTAGTAGTTCAGTTCCCGTGTTTTTCCCGGCGTTGAACTGACGCGGGCGATATTCTTTCGGTTGCAGAGTTTGTTCAACAACGACGACTTACCGACATTCGATCGTCCGATAAAAATAATTTCCGGGAGATTGGTTTTAGGAAGTTGTTGAAGATTTGCTACACCGACGACAAAATCAACTGTTGAAATTTTCATACTTCTACACACATCGATGATTGAAAGTCTATGAACGACAAAGGATAGCTTTCGCTATCCTTCGAGATATTATTTTTTCTCTGTGTCAGCGGCCGCTTCACCTGCATCCGTCGTAACGGTTTCAGTATCGGTCTTTGCTTTCTTTTTCTGATTGATACGGGTCCGGCGGTCTTGTTTCTTTTTTACCGGTGTCGCTGTTTCTTCTGCCTGATACCCGAAGTCGACAAGTTCAAGCATCGCAACCTGAGCACCGTCTCCAAGACGCTGTCCCAGTTTGATCACGCGCGTGTATCCGCCCGGACGGCCGGAAACTTTCGGCGCAATATCGTTGAACAGCATCTTCACGACTTCTTTATCGTTGATAAATCGGGCGACTTCCCGGCGAGCGTGAACGTTCTTCGGTCCGCCGTCAACTTCCTTGGCAACCGCATTCTTTGCGCGGGTAATGATCTTTTCGACCACCATGCGGGCTTCTTTTGCTTTTGCCAATGTCGTTTTAATTCGTTTGTGACGAAATAACGAAGTGGAAAGCGCGCTCAGCAGCGCTTTGCGGTGGCTAGCTGTTCGATTGAGTTTACGTCCTGCTCTTCCGTGTATCATTGATCTATCCTTTTATTCGCTGTCTTTCAAATATTTGTCTACATCCATTCCGAATGTGAGATTATTAACTTCAACAATCGCGGTCAACTCTGCCAGCGATTTGCGTCCGAAATTACGGAACTTCAGCAGTTCCGATTCGTCTTTTCGAACAAGATCACCGAGGGTCTTGATATCGGCCGCACGCAAACAATTGTGCGAACGGACAGACAATTCAAGTTCATCGACCGGCGTGATCAAAATTTTTCGAATACGGGAAACCTCTTCGTCTTTTTCGTTGTCTTCTTTTTCTGTTTCCTGTGATGCATCGAAATTGATAAAGAATTGAATATGATCCCGCAGGATCTTTCCGGCATAGGCGACGGCATCTTTCGGAACAATCGATCCGTCGGTCTCTACCTCAAGCGTCAATTTTTCATAATCGGTTTGCTGCCCGACACGCGTCGATTCGACGGTGTACCGGACATTCACAATCGGAGTGAAGATCGAATCGATCGTGATCATCCCGACCGGCTGATCGGGCATTTTATTTTCTTCCGAGGTAACGTACCCTTTTCCGCGTCCGATGCGGAATTCGATTTCGAAATCTGCATCCTTGTTCAAGGTCGCAATTTGAAGCTCCGGATTTAAGATCTCGACTTCAGGACTTGCGTTCTGAATATCTGCCGCCATGAACTTTCCGGGACCTTTCAAATGGACGGACACCTTCCCGACTTTTTTATTGGTGGCTTTCAACCGCACCTGTTTCAAGTTTAAGATCATGTCCGACACATCTTCGACCAATCCCGGAAGGCTGGTAAATTCATGAACGATGCCGTCGACGCGAAGCGCGGTGATCGCGTAACCGGGAAGGGACGACAACAGCACACGGCGAAGCGCATTTCCGATTGTTACGCCGTATCCCTTTTCCAGCGGTTGAACGATGAATCGCCCGAATGTCTCTGAGCTTGATGATTCTTCAAGCAGCACATTCTCCGGCATTTGAAATTGTATAGTACTCATAATCGGTTCTCACCAAGTGATAAAAAAAATCATTAATTATTTGGAGTACAACTCGACAACGAGCTGCTCATTGGCCAGAAGCGGAATTTCTTCACGTTCCGGGACCCGAAGGAACGATCCTGTCATCGCGGCTTTATCCAAGCTGACCCATCCGTACATCGCATCTTCTTTCACCCGCTTCATGGCGCTGTGGATCACATCGAGCTGCCGGCTTCGTTCACGCACCGAGATGACATCGCCCGCACGCAGCTGAAACGAGGGAACATTCACCTTGTCGGTGTTCACCAAAAAATGTCCGTGCGTCACCAATTGCCGCGCGGCGCGGCGCGTCGGAGCCAGGCCAAGCCGGTACACGGTGTTGTCAAGACGCTGTTCAAGCAGCTTGATCAGGTTATCGCCGGTCTTCCCCTTCATGCGGGTCGCTTTTTCGAAATAGTTACGGAATTGACGTTCGAGCACTCCGTAAATGTATTTCATTTTCTGTTTCTCTTTTAATTGCAAACCGTATTCGGACGTCTTCTGCCGTTTCCCTTTGCCGTGCTGGCCGGGGCCGTACGGACGGCGTTCCATGTATTTGTTTGCTTTTGAACTTAACGCAATACCGAGTTTGCGTGATTGTTTGACAATTGAACCAGTTGAACGTGCCATGCTGCTTATCTGTTCCTTTGATTAAAAAAAATTATACCCTGCGACGTTTTGGAGGACGACACCCGTTATGGGGGATCGGAGTGATATCGCGAATGATCGTCACTTCGAGTCCGGCTGTTTGGAGCGATCGAATCGCCGCTTCGCGTCCCGAACCGGGACCTTTCACGAACACTTCAACTTTCCGGAGACCAAGGTCGTATGCCTCTTTGGCTGCCGCTTCTGCCGAGACCTGAGCCGCAAAGGGAGTGTTCTTTCGCGAGCCTTTGAATCCGTTTTTTCCAGCCGACGACCACGCGATCGTGTTTCCGTACGTGTCCGTAATGGTGACGATCACATTGTTAAATGTCGCTTTGACGAACGCTTTACCGTTCACATCAACGTGAATTTTCTTTTTCTTTTTTGCTGCGGTCGTTGGCGCCGCTTGTTGTTTTGCCACGGTTTAACCTTTCAGACTAATTATTTCTTAGCGATTGCCTTCTTCTTGCCTGCTACTGTCTTACGCTTTCCTTTACGCGTCCGGGAATTTGTCCGCGTACGCTGTCCGCGGACGGGTAAACCCTTACGGTGACGAAGTCCGCGGTATGAACCGATATCCATCAAACGCTTGATGTTCATCTGGTTCTCAGAACGCAGCGCACCTTCGGTTTTATAATCGGTTTGAATGATCGTCCGGATCTTATTGATCTCTTCATCGTTCAATGAACCGACTTTTTTGTTTTCATCTATGCCAGCCTTTGCAAGAATTTCCTGCGCGGTGGTCGGGCCAATCCCGAAGATATAGGTGAGACCGATAACGGTGCGTTTGTTTTTTGGTAAATCAACTCCTGCGATACGAGCCACTGATTAAATCTCCTAAATTACAATTAACCTTGACGTTGTTTGTGTTTTGGATTCTTGCAGATCACCATCACTTTGCCTTTTCGGCGGATGATCTTGCAGTGTTCACATATTTTCTTCACGGATGCACGAACTTTCATGGTTGTTCCTTTTCAACTCTTATTTGTAGCGATAAGTGATTCTGCCTTTGGTTAAATCATACGGAGATAATTCAACAGTCACTTTGTCTCCGACCAAAATTTTAATGTAATGCATGCGCATTTTTCCGGAGATATGCGCAAGAATTTCTACGCCATTGTCCAACTTTACCCGGAACGATGCATTGGGAAGCGTATCCGTAATAACACCGTCAACCTTTATTGCGTCTTGTTTGGACATTAGTTATAAATTGTTAACACTTCTGCTTTGTGTGCACCGACAACGACTGTGTATTCATAATGTGCCGATGGTGATCCGTCTTCCGTTACAATTGTCCATCGATCTGCCAGTGTCCGAACTTTATACGTTCCAAAGTTGACCATCGGCTCTATTGCGAGCGTCATCCCGGACCGAAGAACAACTCCCTTGTTTGGCTTGCCGTAATTGGGGACCTGCGGATCTTCGTGTAATTCTCTTCCTATGGCATGTCCGACCAGATCACGAACGACCGAAAACCCTTCTGCCTCAACAAACGATTGGACTGCGTATGCGATATCGCCGATCTTGTTTCCATCGACCGCTTTTTCCACCGCCCGGTCCAACGACTCCTTGGTCACTCTCATCAATCGCTGCTTATCCGCCGAAACTTCACCCACCGGAAACGTAAATGCTCCGTCTCCAAAAAATCCGTTCTTCTTTGCCCCTACGTCGATCGAAACAATTTCGCCTTCACGCAGCACCCGGTTTCCCGGTATGCCATGCACCACTTCGTTGTCAACCGATACGCACAATGTCCCCGGAAATAAATTGTCCGGCTCAGATCCGTACCCCTTAAACGCTGGAATCGCTCCGCAGCTTCTGATATAATCTTCAGCCAGACGATCAAGCTGTATTGTTGTTACTCCCGGCTTGATCTGAGACTTTACTAATTTTATCACATCTCCGACGATCCGGGAACTCTCCCGCATCAACTCAATTTCTTCTGCACTTTTGACTGAATTCGCCATGATCCCTTGAAGTCGCCGTGAACTACCGGCCGATTCGGCCTTTGATCTTTCCGCTTTTCATGAATCCGTCGTAATGACGCATCAACAGATGGGATTCAATTTGTTGTAATGTATCGAGTGCAACGCCGACGATGATGAGCAGACTTGTTCCGCCGAAAAATGAAGCAAAGCTCGGCGTGATACCGAACCTGATCATGAATGCCGGTAAAATTGCGACGATGGCCAGCGCGATCGAGCCGGGCAGTGTGATCTTCGTCAGGATGTTATCGATAAAATCAGACGTATGTTTTCCGGGACGAATACCGGGAATGAATCCGCCGTTCTTCTGCATGTTGTCCGCGACATCGGTCGGGTTGAACGCGATCGCCGTATAAAAATAGGTAAAGAAGACGATCATCAATCCGTAAAAGAACGAATACGTGAACGATGTATGATCGAGATATCCGGAGATCGACCCGACGAATTCGCTTTCGGGAAAGAACGTTAAAATTGTGCTCGGGATAAACATGATCGACTGTGCAAAGATAATCGGCATTACGCCGGCAGTATTCACGCGCATCGGGATGTACTGGGTAACACCGCCGTACACTTTTCGACCCACAACTCTCTTTGCATATTGAACGGGAATTCTGCGTGTTCCCTGCGTGATCATCACGACACCGGCAATAATCAGCAGCATGCCTGCCCAGATGATCAGTTCGATGATGATCGGACGAGCTCCGGAACTGACGAGCTGGAATTCATCCAAAATCGCATGCGGAAAGCGTGCGATGATTCCGATGAAAATAATCAACGAGATACCGTTGCCGATGCCGCGCTCGGTGATCTGTTCGCCAAGCCACATCATAAACATCGTCCCTGCCGTCAGGAACAACATCGTGCTGAAT
>Ga0172379_10005483_pt1 | contig 17711 bp, 15 predicted proteins | sample GrowelOW334metaG_FD_119756 | JGI IMG/M metagenome (GOLD analysis project Ga0172379, IMG submission 119756) | Groundwater microbial communities from an aquifer near a municipal landfill in Southern Ontario, Canada - Groundwater well OW334 metaG | ecosystem: Environmental > Aquatic > Deep... | reverse complement strand
GAATACCTGCCGGAATATGTGAGTGAATTCTGCGCTAGATTTTCCTCACCCGAAATATTCATTTCACCCAATGATTACTTAGCTAAAACTCTAAAACCTGTTCCAATTGGGTAGGTATACCCTGTGTTCTTGCCTTGACAAAATCCACCTTTGGCTTAAAGTAAGGGTAAATGCGCTCTTTGAAAGGGGGAAGAAGTCAGAGGGGTTCTGGAAATCATAACAACTTGGCCATTAAGGCCAGAGGAGGTAGGAGATGATTGAGCGATATTGGAAAAAGTTAATGCGGCAGATTTGGGACGGCGATTATCGCAAATTTTGGTTCTGGCTAATGGTGGAACAAGCGGTGCTGGCAGCGCGGGAACAGCTGGGCCAGATAACCGCCGGCATCACTGATCATGTCAAAAGCGCGACCTGGATAGACCGGCCGGTGGTCGCGGCAATCGTCCGTCGCGACAAAGTAATTAATCACGACCTGAATGCGTTTGTGGAAATAATGCGGCTGCAAATTATTATGGGCCGCTCGAGTCTTGAGAAATTGATTGCCATAGAAGATGACGATGAATTTCATCGGCGGGTGGAGGCTCAGTTGGCTTTTTGCCAAGGCAATATCTCCGCCTCGGCTTTTCACGACGGGATGACTTCCTATGACACCGAAGAGCCGGCTTGGGCGATGTTGCTACTAGAGTCAGCCGAGGTTATTTTGGCGGATCTCAATCAGTTGATTGGGAATTTGAAGGCTCGCGCTTTAAGACACCGTGGCCAGGTGATAATGGGCCGGACTCATGGCCAGGCCGCTCAGCCGATGACTTTTGGCATCAAGTGCGTCAATTGGCTGGAGTCGGCGCGTCGGGTTCGGGACAATCTGGACCAGGTGATGGAAGAAAACCGCGTGATGAAGCTTTCCGGCGCCGTCGGCGTCTATGGCACTTTGCCGCCGGAAGTGGAAAAACTGGTGGGCGAGATCTTGGGTTTACAGCCGGTTAGATCTTCCCAAATTGTACCCTTGGAAATCCGCGCGCGACTGATGAACGAGCTGGCGCTCACTGCCGCCGTGATGGAAAAAATCGCTGATGATCTGTGGCACGCTTGCCAGACTGAAAGGGGTGAGGTTCGTGAAGCGTTTGGCAAGAGCCAGAAAGGCTCGTCGGCCATGCCTCACAAAAAGAACCCGATCTTGGACGAAAATGTTCAAGGTTGCGCCATCCTGGTCCAGGGCTATGCCGCGACCATGTTGCGGTTGGTGAATACACACGACGAGCGCGACATTCGCCATAGCGCCGCCGAGCGGATTATTTGGCCAGACGCTTTCGGCATGCTTGACCATCTGATTCAGCGGTTGGCCGGTTTCATCGAGAAAATGGAAGTGTTCACCGAACGGATGAAGGAACATTTGGAGGCGTCTAACGGTGTTTTTGCCTCCCAGAAGTTGGAAATGCTCCTGAAACAGAAAGGCGTGGGCGCCGAAGACGCTTATCGCTTGGTGCAAGAAGCCTCTTTTAAGACCAGGGAATCAAAGCGCCATCTGCGGCTGGTGATTATGGAATATCCGGCGGTCGCCGCGGTGCTGACCATTGCGGATCTGAACGAGATTTTCGACTGGGAGAGCTGGGTCAAAGAGGAAGACTATATCTATCAAGAGGCCGACTTGACCGCTTAACGACTTTCAATACATACAGCGACATTCACAGAGGAGGCGGGCTCATCCGCCTCTTTTTTTATCCCGCCCCAGTTTGTTCCACCGAAGCGGAACAAACTGGGGCGGGATTTTATTCAACTCTTGCCAAAATTACTTAAATAGTATATATTACTGGCAGTTTAATAATAATAAGTGGTTAGGCGGTTAAGTTGTTAAGTCGTTAGGTTTTTACCTGATTTTAACCACTAGCCGCTAATCGCTGATAACTATTTATGACAGTTCCTGGTAAAAAGAAAGCTCGCAATCGTACTCGCCGCGGCCGGGCGCATTTGGCGCTTAAAAATCTAAAATTGGCCGTTTGCTCGCACTGCCGCAAACCGGTTTTGCCGCATCACGCTTGCGCCAACTGCGGTTATTATGATGGCCGTTTGGCGGTGAAAGTGAAATCCAAATTGGATAAGAAGACCGGTAAAAAGGCGAAAGAAGAGAAATAAAAAAACACAGATCGGCACAGATTTTCACAGATAAAAACAGATCTGTGTCTATCTGTGTAAATCTGTGTTAATCTGTGCTTTATGTCTAGCCGTCACCTGGGCCGCACCGTGGCCATGCAAACTTTATATGAATGGGACTTTAACGCCGGTCGTACCGAGGTTAAGGCGATTTTAGAGCGCAATCTAAAAGACATGGCGGCTGGCTTGACCGAGCCGGATTTTCCGCGCCAGTTGGTGGCCGGCGTGATTAAAAATCAAACCGAGATTGACGGGATGATCGTGCAGTACGCGCCGGAGTGGCCGCTTGAGAAAATCACGATTATTGACCGTAATGTCCTGCGTCTGGGGATTTACGAGCTGAAGTTTGTCGCCGACATTCCGGCTAAAGTCGCCATTAACGAGGCGATTGAGATCGCCAAGGCTTTCGGCGGCGAGAGTAGCGGCAAGTTTATTAATGGGGTTTTGGGGGCGATTTATAAGGAGATGGGAGAGAAGGAAACAATAAATCCAAAAGTCTAGTCTTATTAACTCTATTACTCTATTAACTTTATTACTTTATTTTCAGTATTAAGATAAAAAAAATAAAGTAATAAAGTTAATAGAGTAATAGCGCCGTCCGTGCCTACTATTTATAATTTAACTTGAATCGTGAATCATGAAGAAAGAATACCTAAATTCTTAATTCATGATTCCTGATTCTCCTAAGTTTATGAAAGATTTTGCCAAACTGGAGAAGATTATCGGCGTGAAGTTCAAAAATATTGACCTTTTGCGCCAGGCGATGGTCCACCGGTCTTATCTTAACGAAAACCCAGGGTTCGAGCTGGACCAAAACGAACGGCTGGAATTCCTAGGCGACGCGGTTTTGGAACTGGCGGTGACTGAAAATCTTTACAACAATTATACTAACCAGGAAGGCGAGTTGACCAACTGGCGAGCGTCCCTCGTCAACGCCAAAATGCTAGCGAAACTAGCCAAAGACCTGGATTATGATGATTTTCTTTACCTCTCGCGCGGCGAAACCAAGGACAAAAGCGGCAAAGCCCGCGATTATATTCTCGCCAACGCCTTTGAAGCGGTGATTGGCGCGGTTTATCTGGACCAAGGTTACCAAGTGGCGGCGGATTTCATTGGCCGAGTGGTCTTGCCGGAGCTGAAAGGCATTTTAGAAAATAAGTCGTACATTGACCCGAAGTCCCGCTTCCAAGAATCAGCCCAAGAAAAAGTCGGCGTCACGCCGCGCTATGAAGTCTTGACCGAAACCGGCCCGGACCACAATAAGTTTTTTGTGGTTGGCGTGATGCTCGGCGACGATTTAGTGGCTAAAGGCGAAGGCAGTTCCAAGCAAGAAGCCCAAGAAGCCGCGGCCAGGGCGGGGTTGGAGGCTAAGGGGTGGTAAAAGAGTTATAACTAATTAAGCGCCCGTGGCTCAATGGATAGAGTGCTTGGCTTCGGACCAAGAGGTTGCAGGTTCGAGTCCTGCCGGGCGCGCTTAAATTTAGTTAAAAATAAGTATGTCCGCAAATCCAAAAAGTAGCTTAAAATTTATTGATTTCTGCGCGGGGATTGGCGCGGGCCGATTTGGACTTGGAAATTTGGGTTTAAGTTGTATTGGGTTTTCAGAAATAGATAAATATGCCGAGCGGACATATCGAGAATTTTTCGGTCAAGAAGAAAAAAATTATGGTGATTTGATGAAAATAAACGCAGGCAATTTGCCCGATTTTGATTTAATGATTGCCGGTTTTCCTTGCCAGTCGTTTTCTGTTATGGGACAAAGAAAGGGAATGAATGACCATCGAGGGCAAATAATTTATGGATTGATAAAAATAATGAAAGAAAAAAAGTTGCCTTATTTTATTTTGGAAAATGTAAAAGGCCTGGTTAATCACGAAGGCGGAAAAACTTTAGAAGTTATTTTGGAAGAATTAGACAAAGCTGGATATAAAGTTTATCATCAAGTATTAAACAGTTTATATTACGGAGTTCCGCAAATGAGAGAAAGAATCTATTTTGTAGGGATTAGAAAAGATTTAGTAAAAGAGAATAAAATTTTTAATTGGCCAAAGCCCATAAAAATTCCAAAAATTCAAGATTATTTAATTGATGATGGTGAGTTGGAAATTAACGAGAAAAAAAGAGTTTACGAAACATTTTTAAAATTTTTAGATAATAAATATAACAAAGGATTATTTATTATTAAAAAATTGCTAAAAGAGGATTATTTAGTTTTAGACACAAGACAATCCGATCTGCGGTTATATCGTGGCAAGGTGCCGACATTGCGAACAGGCAGGCACGGTATTTTATATGTCAGAAACGGAAAATTTAGGAGATTATCTGGATTTGAGTCGTTGCTTTTGCAGGGGTTTCCAAAGCGTTTGAGCGAAAAAATAAAGGGTAAAATCGCCGATGTTTATTTGTTAAGTCAAGCCGGAAACGCTATGACAGTAAATACAATTGAGGCGATTGGCAGAAATTTGCTTGATTATATAAAAAATTAGTATGAACAAGAAAGATTTAGTAAAATTGGGTTCGCAAACAGCGAAAGGTGGTTTCAAGAATGAAAAGGATGTTATTAACCGTTTTAATGATTGGGAGAAGGACAAAATAGCTCAAAAATGGCTTGAAGCTATGGGTTACAATATTTCAGATATTGAATATGTGAAAGCGGCAAAAGTTCGTGGACAATATAAAGCCGATGTTCAGGTTAGAGTGCGGATAATTATCAAATTAAAGTCGCAAGAAGACATGCAAAATTTACAGGTAAAGCTTGTTAGTAGTTCTAAAGGTGGGTTTAATCAGACAGATAAAAGATGGGTTGATAAATATGCAGATCTATGGGAGATTCCAAAAGACATAACAAAAATTTTAAAGTTTTTTACAGGGGAAATAAAACCAATAAGAAAAGGATTAAAAGATAAAAGAAGGATGCTCTTAACGGAAATGAATGAAAATGATCAAAATAAAGTCATTGATTTTTTTAAAAATAAAAAAATCTTGATAATTTCAGATGTCCTGAAAGGCAGAGGGGAATTTTCGGCTGATTGGGTGCTTGTTATTATAAAATCAAAAGATAAAAATGCATGGGTTTTGAAATCTATAAATGAAGCGATGAATATTTTTGGAGGTGGTGAAATTAGAATAACAAACAAAGGGGGGCTAAAAATTGGAAAAATTGGAATGCAAAGAAAGGGTGGCGATAATGGCAGGAAAACGGCGAATATGCTTCAATTTAAAATCAATCCCGTTGAGCTTTTTAGTAATTGAGTATGTATGGACACGGTATCAAAACAAAAGCGGAGCGAGATAATGTCCCATGTCAAAAGCAAAGATAGTAAAATAGAGACGCTATTTCGTAAAGAACTTTGGAAACACGGTTTGAGATATCGCAAAAATTCTGGCAAGTATTTTGGTAAACCGGATATTATTTTACTAAAATACAAAACTGTAATTTTTATTGATTCTTGTTTTTGGCACGGATGTAAAAAACATTGTCGCATTCCCGCTGTCCGTAAAAATTATTGGACAAAAAAAATAACCAGAAATGCGGCGAGGGATAAAGAAGTTTCAAAATATTACAAAAAACAAGGTTGGAAAATTTTTAGATTCTGGGAGCATAAAATCAAAAAGGGGAAGAGTATGTTGTTGATAGTAAAAAATATTTCCGGGTCGTTAGCTCAATGGTAGAGCAGTAGCCTCTTAAGCTATTGGTTGTGGGTTCGATCCCCGCACGACCCATTTTAAAAACCACCCCACTAAATCGAGGCGGTTTTTTGTTTCCAAATTTTTAGCCGGTTACTTGCCGGTTTTTTGTTTTTTGTGGGTTTCCCAGTAGGACAGGGCAAGGAAAAGGCCGAGGAGAGAAAAGGTGTTGACCGGCGCGATCCAGAAGGGAAATTCGCGGCCGAAGCTTTCGAGAACCATTAGGCCGCCGAGCGCGCCGATGGAATACATGGCGCCGTTTTTGAGGTAGGCGAATTTGGCGATCAGATCAATGCCGCGGACCGTGAATTCTCGGACCACGAAAGCGCCGATGCCGTTACCGATGAGGATAATCGGCACCGAAAGCGTAAAGGCGAAAGCGCCGATGACGCCGTCAATCGAGAAAGACGCGTCCAAGACTTCCAAATAAATGATTTTACTCCAGGCGCTCATATTGCCGCCGAGGAGTTCCTTTTCTTTTTCCTCCGAATTTTTCTTAAAGCCGTCAGTGATAAAGAACGCCGTGGTGCCGATCGCCGCCGAGAGCGCGAGGAGCGGATGGCTGCTAACTACGGCAAAATAAATCACGGTGGTAAAGAAAATCGAAGACAGAGCGTAAAACCAAACGGACTGGCGGTGGATAAAACTTTCCACCAGAAAAGCGTAGTTTTTTTCTTCCAGAAACAGCCAGCCGAGGAAAACCATAAACAAATACATGCCGCCGCCGAGGAGCAAAAGCGGTTTGGAGGCTTCTAGCGACTCGCCCACGGTGGCGTCAGCGGAAAAGGCGGCTTGCCAAACTTCAACAATCGATAAGCCGGGGTTGGCAATCCAGACGATGACAAAAGGCAAAGCGCCGCGGACCACAAAAACCGCGATTAATAAGCCCCAAAACAAGAAGATCTTGCGGAAGCGTTCGGGCAGGGTTTTGAGGACATGGGCGTTGATGACGGCGTTATCGACGCTGGAAATGACTTCGAAAACCACCAGGCCGAGGATGACGATGAGGAGATGGGTGATAGAGAATGGCATAGGGAGGATTTAAGATTTAGGAGCGGTTAATATTAGATGTTTAAACTATAAATCACATAACATGGAACACATAACAAGAGACCTATAACCACCCTTGTTCCATGTTATGTGTTATGTGATTTTAACCAAGTTTTGCCGCCCAAACGCCGATTATTTTAGGTCCTGCTTGATAGCGGCAATAGCATCGGCTTCGTCCTTGAACTTCTTCGTCTCCCGGAGCTTGTGGTCAATCGCCACGGTGATGGTCTGACCGTGGATTTCGCCGGAGAAGTTCTGGATCAAGGCTTCCAGCGACAGTTTATTCTGGAGGTAATTATAGCCGTAATAAAGGAGCGCCGGATAATTAGCGTTCGCAACGGTGACGGTGGCGGCATAGAGGCCGGTGGTTAATTCGGCGGCCAGCTCGGGATTTAAGTTGGCAGTGGGGAAACCGAGTTTTTTGCCCAGGCCGGCGCCGGTGATCACTTTACCGGTTAATAGCGGATAAATTGGTTCCAGCCGGATAATCCGGTAGACCGCAAAAACCAAAACGGCGGCGCCCAAGAGTTGGCTCCAACTGAGGACATTATGATTGATAAAATAATCCAAAATCACCGCCGAGATCGGAAAGGCGAGCTCATAGAGCGTCGCTTGCGAGGCGGTGACTTTTTTCAGCCCGTAATAATAAAGGAACATGGCGGTGGCGCCGGTGGTGAAAACGATGATCGTTAAAATCAGCCATTGCTGTCCGGCGGGCAGCGCCATGACGCGGAAGTAGAGGACGGCGAAAAACATAATGACCGTGGTCAGGCCAAAGCGGAGCGCCGCCAGCAGTTTATAATTGATGGTCTTAATCGCGTATTTGCCAAAAGTGGTGGAGGAGCCAAAGGAAAAGGCGGCGGCGATAGCGAAAAGCGCCACCAGCCAAGACTTATCATTCAGGTTAAATGTCGGCGCCAGATCTTTAAAAGTTACTAGGTAGCCGCCGCCGATTGCCAGCACTGCCCAAAGGTAAAACTGCCGGCGGAATTTTTCCTGTAAAAAAATCATGGCGAGGACAATGGCGAAAATCGGCTGAAGTTTCTGGAGCAGGAGAACAACGGACAAGTCTTGAAAGTTAGTCAGGAAAAAAGCCTTGGTGATAAAAGCCGTGCCCAGCGCCCCGCCAAACAGCGCGATCCAAAAGACCGCCAGCCATTGCCGGCGAGTGATCAGCTTCAATTCCTGCCGGTAAACCCAGAGCGCTGGTGAGAGGACGATAAAGCCAAGGAAGTGCTCCCAAAAAACCACCAATGATGACGGCAGAGTATAGAGGTGTGGCCGCAAAAAAATGCCATCCGCGCTCCAGAAAATCGCGGCAGTAATAATACTTAAAGCGCCGAGTAAAGATAGTTTTTTCATGTTGGGGTTTTAAGGAGTTAGTGCTTATATTTTAGAGGATTTTGGGGATTAAATAAAGGGGAGATTTAAGATTTAGGATTTAAGATTTAAGAATGCCTGTAAATTAGCATCCTACGGTATAACTAGGTTAAAAATCCAAAGTTCAAATCAAGTTCAAAAGTCAAAACTCTGGCACCTTTTGATCTTTGAACTTGATTTGAACTTTGAACTTAGGGTTTTGAACTTTAAATAGTGATTTATAAGTTTAAACACTAATTATTGACATTCTTAAATCTCCTCTAATTTTAGCCTTTTCCTTATATTCTTGACAGAAAAGCTTTGTTATGCTATCATATCCAGTTACTCTAAAAACGGTTTAGAGGCGTTCTTTTTTATATAAAACACCACAAGTGCAACAACCAACAATAGGAAGTGAGGCGCGAGATGTCTAGCAATGAGTACAAGTTGAACCTGATCGGCGGCCGAATTCTCATGATGACCCCCAACAAGGGCATCAATGAGGAAATGGTGAACGCGATTCTGGCCGGCGGGTGGACAGATGTCGTTCTTCTCGACACCCCGCCGATGCGGGGTTCGGTGATGGCGGTTAAAAGGTTGATGGAGGAAAAACTGCGGGTTTGGTACCGCGACCACCACGACTTACCGGAGGAAGACACGCGATTCGCGTCTGCGCGGGAAATCCGGGGTTATACCCGCGAAATCTGCGGGCTCCTCGGCAACCGGGCGCGGATCATGACCCGGAGGGACCATCCCTCTTGCGTCGGCTTGGTTAAGGAAGGTGAATTCGCCGACCCCAAGTATCTGATCATCGCCAATCCGGACGCGGACGGCTTACTGACTGCCATGAAGGCGATCGGCCTAACCTACAACGGAATGAAGGCGGACGCCGATGTTCTGGACGGGCCGGCATCTCTGGCGACCCAGGACCGACTGACCGAGTATGGCTGGCTTCTGAAGACCAATCTGGCTCTGCTCGGCGGGTTCATGGGCAAAGGCATTGCTCACCTCAACGCGAGGAAGAACGAAATTTTTGAGAACTTCCTCAAGATGGTTCAGGGCGACCAGGCGGCCCATGACCAGCTCGCGGACAACACGGAGAAGAAGTTCGGGGTTTTTGCCCAGCGGATGAAAAACCTCGCCATGCAGGCGCAAATGATCGCCAACGGCGTCTACGCTCTGGACATCACTGATGCTCAGAGGCAGGAGCCGGTGGACATTGGCACTCTCACGACTTACATGGAGAGTTTGCCGGGGTGCCAGATTACGGTGGTCGTGCGATCGAACGGCCCGCTGGCCAAGCACGCCGGTGGCGTCCAATACAGCCTGACTGTAGCGTCTGGGTTTCAACCCGGGTTCGCTCCGAGCAAAGAGGATGAGATTGACCTGCGCCGCGCGGTCCCTGAGAACTGGAATGTCAGCCCGGAGTCCGGTGTTATTTCACACAACGCCTTTTTCCTCCACTGCGCCGCGCAGCAGTGGGAGGATGTGATCGGACCGGCGCTACTCCGGCGTTTCGGGCCGGTCGACGATGTTATCACCGACAAAGCCGGCAACGGCGAATAGGTCGGCGGCGCACAGACAGCACAAACATGACGGCGGGGAGCCATTTCCCGCCGTTTTTTTAATCACATAACACATAACATGGAGCATAAAACAAAACAGCCCACATTCATTTTTGTTCCATGTTATGTGTTATGTGATTTTCCCTGTCTAGTACACCGTCTTGACAGATTATTAGCCTGTGCTATACTTTACTTAGGTAAAGTAAAAATATGGCTAAAAATTGGCAAAATCCGCAAAGCGACGAGTTGTTTCAGCTTATTTTAGGCCTGAAAACTCTGCCGGAGGCGCGGAATTTCTTCCGCGATCTGCTGACCGAGCCGGAAATTAAGGAGTTTTCCAGCCGTTGGCAGGCAGTCAAATTGCTAGATAAAAAAGTACCTTATACCGAGATTGTTAAAAAAACCGGCCTGTCTTCCCGCACCGTCGCCCGGATCAGCTATTGGCTCAATCAAGGCATGGGCGGCTACCGGCTGATGTTAAGAAGAATTAAAAAATAGTTATGAATAAGTCAATTAACCTAAATTTAACCCATCATTACTATCTCTGCTTCAAGTGATAAACTTTGGAAGTTAGTTTGTCGTTTGAAGTAGGCGGTCACCAAAAAGGTGATTTTTTGTTATGCTAATCAATAATTATATGTCTAACAATAAAAATAATGTTAGGAAGTTACAGATCGGCGTGATGGGTTCAGCTGCTGATTTGAAATATGCCAAAAGAATTGAAGAGTTGGCCGAAGCGGTCGGCGGTTGGGTGGCTAAACGGGGTGCGACCTTGGTTTTTGGCGCGGAAAAAGATTATGATTCACTGTCCACAGCGGCTTGCCGCGGCGCGAAAAAAGCCGGCGGACTGACCGTTGGGATAACTTATGGCAAAGGCTTGGAGGTTTATGAAAAACAGGCGGATGTGATTATTGCCTCTGGCTTGGAGCGGGGCGGTGGGCGCGAAATGTCGCTGGTTTTTAGTTGCGACGCGATTATTACAGTCGGCGGCGGCTCGGGTACACTGACAGAAATAGCGATTGCTTATCAGGCCAATATCCCGGTGGTGGTTTTGAAAGGATCCGGCGGTTGGAGCGATAAACTGGTCGGGCAGTTTTTGGACGAGCGGCAGAGAATTAAAATCGCCGGCGCTGATACGCCAGAGCAAGCGGTTGATTTAGCTTTAGACTTAATCAAGAAAAAGCCGCCGGCTAGCCGTGAGGTTTTGTTAGTCTCAGGCACGCACGGCGATGAAAAAATCGGAGCCGAGGCAATCCAATTATTGCCGCCGGAATTAGCCAGTAAATTTAATTGGTTAATCGGTAATCCGCTGGCTTGGGAGAAAAATCAAAGATTTACCGAGGCGGATTTAAATCGGTCCTTTCCGGGTAAGGCGGATTCGGCGGTTTATGAAGAACGGCGAGCGGCTGAGATTTTAGCTTTAATCAATCGGCAAAAGCCAAAGTATGTTGTTGATATGCACGGGACTGGGGCAGAAAGCGGCGTCTTTATTATCATTACTAATCCTAATTGGGATAATCTGGCGCTAGCGGCTCGGTTTGACGCGTCACGAATAGTAATTTGGCCATCAGCAGTCAGTTCTCCCACGGGTCCGCTAACTAAGTTTGTCACTTGCGGCTTGGAGCTGGAATGCGGGCCGGATAGCGAGCCGGCCGTTAAAGTCGAATTAAGCCGGATTTTGACTGATTTCTTAAGTCAAAAATCGCCGCTTAACTTCAGCCAAGCGCTAGCCAGATTAAAAACCAAGGAGATTTATTGGGTCGGCGGCAAGTTAGAGAAATCAGATGGAGAAAAATTAGAATTAGCCGATTTTATCCCGACGACGGTTCGAGGAGAACGATTTTTCCCCTTGCTGGTCGGCCAATATCCCGGGGTTTGGTGTTACAAAATGAGGCGAGTAGCCTTAGAAGAACTTATAAATTTATGTTAATAAAAATCTACAAATATATTGACCATCAACATCACCGGCTCTTTTTGGGCAGAGATCGGCGGTGATTAGTTTTGCTTAAAACAAACTTCTCCTTCGGTCCCTTCCCAAGAGGGATTTTTCTTTTTGGGCGGGGGAACTTTAACAATGGAGAGAAAGCACATGGCAGCAATCAGGTTTTTTACCGAGGCGGATGCGGAGGTCATCCAGGCGATTTATTGCCAAGCTTTTGTCGGTTTCCCGTGGTTTGAGCAGTTGTCAGCGGCGGAAGTCGAGGGCCGCTGGCAAAGTAAAAGAAACCAAGCCGGCTTCAATTGTTTGGTGACAGCCGAGGGTTCAAAAATCGTGGGGGCGATGTATTGGTCAGAGCCGACAGCTCAGAATCTCGCCGACCGTTACGAAAAAGAATTGGCGGGTTTTGTCGCGGAAAATGGCGTTGGCCGGCGTTTGATTTACATCGGCGTGACCGTAGTGGCGCCGGAATTTCAAGGCCAGGGCATTGCCACGGCTTTGCGCCGCCGGTTTTTGGAACACCTGCAGGCGGAAAATCGCGACACCTTAGTGATCACCCGGATGCGCGACGACAATCTGCCGTCGATTCGGCCTTGGGAAAAACTCGGCATGAAGCGAAGCGGCATCACTATGCCGTCCAGCCAAAAGACGGGTGTTAACCACGAGTTCTGGTTCCTGGTCCTTAACCAAGAGGAGGTGAGATCATGAAACCCTATATCGTGTCGGCAGATATCAAGTTGCTTTTAGCTGCTTGGGCGGCTAAAAATCCCGAGGCCATCAAATTGCCCGGTGACGATTTTTTCCAGGGGCTGCGGGCGGATTTTTCTGCGTGCCTGCGGCGAATTTTCCCGCGGTTTGAGTTAATAGGCGAGACGGAGTTGGTCAGTGGCGTGAAAGAATTGGTAGAAAAATGGATATGTCCGCCAGCGGCTTTGAGCGCCGTGCCAACAGTTGCCTTAGACCGGGTCTACTATCCGGTCCCCGACTTTAGCATTAACTTGACGCGAACCATGGGTGATCGCCAAAGCGAAATTCAACTGCGGCCGCGCCAATCATTTTCCGATTTGGATTTGCAGATCGGCGCCATTGCCCGGGGAATTGATGATCTCTGGCCGGAGAGGAAAGTGGTGCTGATTGACGATGTGATTTTCGCTGGCGAGCAGATTGAATTGGTGACTAAGGCGCTAGCGGCAAAAAATATCAAGGTGGTGGCTGTGGTCGCTGGTATCGGTATTGACGAGGGGCGGCATCGGATTCAGGCCTTGGGGCATTATCCGGTCAATTGCGTCCGTTACTATTCAGAAGTAATTGACCAAATCTGCGAGCGGGATTTTTATCCCGGTGTGCCGTTTTCCGGCCGTACGGTCGCTGCCGGACCTGACCGTAATATCGGCATGCCCTATCTGCGACCATTTGGCGATCCGCGTCGCTGGGCTTCTATAGGAGAAGAACACGATTTTTCCCGTTTTTGCCTGCGACAGGCAATTAAGCTTTGGCAAGAGATTGAGCGGCTTTCCGGCCGCCAGTTGCTGGCCAAAGATCTGCCGCGAGAGGTAGCGGGTTTTGATCCGGCCAGGCGGTTTGTCAGCCAACTTAAGGCCGCCCTTGATCAATTGGATAAATTAAGCGAGATGTTTGAGGCCGTTCGCCGGAACATGGATCGCATGGAACAAGAAGAGTGATTCTAGCTGCAACAGCGAAGGAGTGCATTAATCAATCGTAATTCGGCCGACGGGACACAACCGCCGGCTTTTTCTATTCCAAAAAGTGGATATCGTGTGGGCGGAGGGCCGGAAATGCTCTATTTTTAGCTAATTTTAGAGCCAGGCATTCCCTTGACAGATTATTTAGAAGGTATATAATGTAGGAGCTCAAAAGATTAATGAATAGCCAGATTAACCATATGCGTAGCAATAATTTAATTCTTAACCAAATAAGCGGCTAGGCTTAAATTATTTTGTTAGCTTGGAAGGCCGCTTAGAAGCGGTTTTTTTTAAAACTTTACAGAGAATTTTCCAGAGAGCGAAGCGAACGCAGAAAATTATCTAGTAAAGTTTTAATCCGCCGAAGCCCGACTTGTACACATAAACTTGAAGAATGTAGGAGGGAGGGCGTAGGCGGATAAACTTATTACCATACCCGCTAGCGAGACTGGAAAAGGCGGGATAGTTCATTAAATACTAGTCTCAAGTAAAGAGATGAAGACAGCCAATCATTTCTTTAGTGGAGATTAGGGTGATCAAGAAGATTCTGGGTTAGCCGTCAACTGGACTTTGACAATTGAAGAGCGAAAATAATAAGACGCAAAAAAATTATATTTTCGTCCAAACATAAAGCAATTTCGACTCAAGGTTTGCCCTGCGGGTGGACCTTGAGAGATGAGTCTAAGACCGTTCCGGTCTTTAAAAGGAACAAAGAAACAAAAATTGTATTTTTAACAATTTTTGTGGTTAGAGCATAAGGGTAAATGGTGGATGCCTAGACACTAAAAGACGATGAAGGACGCTGTAGCCTGCGATATGCTTCGGGGAGGTGGCAAACAACCTTTGATCCGGAGATTTCCGAATGGGGAAACCCACTGAGGTAAACCCTCAGTATCAAACGCTGAATTCATAGGCGTTTGAAGACTACCCGGGGAACTGAAACATCTTAGTACCCGGAGGAAAAGAAAAAAATCCCGCCAGTGGCGGAAATTCCCTTAGTAGTGGCGAGCGAAAAGGGAAAAGCCCAAAGCCTAGTAACTGCGGCAGGTTGATTGTTGATTCTTTTGAATCGGTAGTCGTTTGCCAGAAGGATGCAAGTCCATATGTTGCTTGGTGGTTGCGAGACAACCGCGTTTGATCACTTGCAAGATCAGGATAGAGCCCAAAAATGTTAATTTCCTAACAGAATTCCGTGGAACACGGAGACCACAGAAGGTGAAAGTCCTGTATGTGAAAGGAGTTAACGCTCTATGGCAGTTGTTCTCAAGTACTGCGAGACTCGAGAAATCTCGTAGGAATCCGGCACGACTATGTGCCAAGGCTAAATACTTTTGGTGATCGATAGTGAACAAGTACCGTGAGGGAAAGGTGAAAAGCACCCCGGTGAGGGGGATGAAATAGTATCTGAAACCATTTACTTACAAGGAGCCGGAGCCCCGCCTTTGGCGGGGTGACGGCGTGCCTATTGAAGAATGAGCCAACGAGTTTGTAGGTGTTGCTTGTTTAATCCGCCGCGGCGGAGAAGGCAAAGTGAAAGCGAGGGTGAATAGCCCGTATTAATAGCACGGATTACACAGATCGGCACAGATCAGCACAGATAGTTATCTGTGAAAATCTGTGGTTATCCGTGTAATCTGTGCTATTACGCAGCATTTACAAGACCCGAAGCCGGAGTGACCTAGTCATGGGCAGGTTGAACCCACTGTAACAGGTGGGGGAGGACCGAACTCACCAGTCGTGTAACGCTGGGAGATGACCTGTGATTAGCGGAGAAATTCCAATCGAACCCGGCAATAGCTGGTTCTCCTCGAAATAACTTTAGGGTTAGCCTGCAGGTAGCTGGCCGTAGGGGTAGAGCACTGAATGGACTTGAGGCCGCAAGGTACTCTGTCCAACCAAACTCCGAATACTACGGTACCAAGGCCTGTGGAGTTAGACTATGGGGGCTAAGCTTCATTAGTCTAAAGGGAAACAGCCCAGATCGCCGTCTAAGGTCCCTAAATATAGATTAAGTGTGAAAGGTGGTGCGACGACTTATACAACCAGGAGGTTGGCTTAGAAGCAGCCATCCTTTAAAGAAAGCGTAACAGCTCACTGGTCAAGTTATCGTGCGCCTAAAATGTAACGGGGCTCAAATCTATTACCGAAGACGCGAGTTTTGTCGATTTATCGGCAAAGCGGTAGAGGAGCATTTCCTAATCACTGAAGCTCACGCCGTGAGGCGGAGTGGAGGTTAGGGAAGAGAGAATGTTGGCATAAGTAGCAAAAATGAATGTGAAAATCATTCACACCGTAAGTCCAAGGTTTCCTGGGCAACGCGAATCGACCCAGGGTTAGGCAATCCTAAGGCGAGCCCCGCATGTCGGGGGTAGTCGATGGAAGAGCAGGTTAATATTCCTGCCCTACTAACAGTTTTCGATGGGGTGACGTAGTCGTGGAGAGGGAGCGCTTTTTGGCTATTGGCGTCGTTGATCAGCGGAGTGATTCTTTGGTAAATCCGGGAATCATTAAGCTCCAAGATCGGCGGCAGGGAAAGCCCTCGGGCAGACCCGATTCCTTTGAAATGATTACCAAGAAAAACCTCTAGAGTTAAACTGTCAGTATCTGTACCGACAACCAACACAGGTGGACGGGCATAAGTGTGCTCAGGTGTACGAGAGAACCCTCGTTTAGGAACTCGGCAATACAGCGTCCGTAACTTCGGAATAAGGACTCCCTACGATTTATCGTAGGGCGCAGCTAAAGACTCCAAGCGACTGTTTATCAAAAACACAGGTCCCTGCTAAAGCGCAAGCTGATGTATAGGGGCTGATGCCTGGCCAGTGTCAGAACGTTAAGGGGAGAAGTCATTCCGCCGCAAGGTGGAGGCAGCTTTGAACTGAAGCGCTGATGAACGCCGGCGATAACTATAAACACGATTGTAGTTATAAAATCTAACTATTTGCGGGAAACTCTGCATCATCTGATTGTACTCGCCACGAAAAGTGGCAGTAAAAATCAATCAGCAATTTGGTATGCCCAAATGGCAGACAATCCGCAGGAAAGATTCTTGAATAGTATGCAAAAAATAGCGACTGAATGGTTAAAAACCATTCCCGAGCCTAAAGGTCATTACTTTGCCGGATTTACTGATGGCGAAGGCAGCTTTAATGTTTCTTTGAGGCAACGAGCCGACCATCAGATGGGTTGGCAAATTGTTTTAACCTTCAATGTTTCACAGAAGGAAAGTTACATTTTAGCCCAATTTAAACAGCTGTTAGGCTGTGGGCGCCTGCAGGCTAGAAACGACGGTGTCTGGTATTATGTCGTTTCTAATCCTCTTTCGATAACCGAAAGAGTTATCCCTTTCTTCGAAAGGTTCCCTTTTCTTTCACAGCGAAAGAAGAAAAATTTCCTTCTCTTTAAAATGATCACCAAGTTGGTCATAGAGAAAAAGCACCTGACAACAGAAGGTTTGCAGGAAATTATTCAATTAAGAGAACAACTAAATGAAGGCCGGGGAAGAAAACGCAAGCATACATTGCAGAGCTATACTAAGTTCTGCCAAGAAAATCCTCAGAGACTATACGTTAGACCGCGAGCCTTTCGTCAAGAAAGTTCGCGAAAGATATAGTCCGATCTGCATGGCGACATGCAGCTGCTGTACAAAAGCAGACTCTAAACATAGAGCAACATAAATAAATCGTCCTAAGGTAGCGAAATTCCTTGTCGGGTAAGTTCCGACCTGCACGAATGGCATAACGATTTGGAGACTGTCTCAACGAGGGACTCGGCGAAATTGCAAGACCAGTAAAGATGCTGGTTACCCGCAGCCGGACGAAAAGACCCCGTGAAGCTTTACTACAGCTTGATATTGGGTTAGGGATATTCTTGTTCAGAATAGGTGGGAGTCCCGCAGAAATGCGGGACGACAGTGAGATACCACCCTTGGATGTTTTTAATCCTAATCTTTGACCTTGAATCAGGTCGAGGAGACAGTATCTGGTGGGTAGTTTGACTGGGGCGGTGGCCTCCCAAAAGGTAACGGAGGCGTTTACAAAGGTTGGCTAGGTCCGGATGGAAACCGGGCCGGTAGGGCAAACCCACAAGCCAGCTTTACTGCAAGACTTGCCAGTCGCGCAGTTACGAAAGTAGAAGTTAGTGATCCGACCGTACGATATAGGACGGCGGAAGCTCAACGGATAAAAGCTACTCCGGGGATAACAGGCTAGTCTGGTCCAAGAGTCCACATCGACGACCAGGTTCGGCACCTCGATGTCG
>Ga0172379_10005482_pt1 | contig 17715 bp, 14 predicted proteins | sample GrowelOW334metaG_FD_119756 | JGI IMG/M metagenome (GOLD analysis project Ga0172379, IMG submission 119756) | Groundwater microbial communities from an aquifer near a municipal landfill in Southern Ontario, Canada - Groundwater well OW334 metaG | ecosystem: Environmental > Aquatic > Deep... | reverse complement strand
TACGCGCAGTACTCGACAAGGCCTTAAGACCCGATAGCTGGTCGCATTTGCCAAAGCTTCTTGACATAGCGCAACAATATATAAGTACCGACATGAGCATTCAAGACATGATGGGAATGGCCAACTTTGTTCGTGGCGTTCCGAAGTCTAACCAGCTCTTAACAATGATGCCTGGCACGTTTTCGCCCAATGGCGACTGGGTAGTTGCACCGTCTGATATACGTAAAATGGTGGCAAAACTGAATGGTGCCAACTTCGTAGAATCATCAAAAGATGACATACGCATATCGGTCGAAAACTCAAGCTCCACCGAGGGTATGGGACGCAAAGTGGCAAAGCTTTTAGGTGTGCGCGGCTACAGAAATGTCTCAGTGCAACAAGCAAACTTAGAGTTCGCAGATGGCATTAAACGTACGCGAATTATCGCTCAGAAAGCCAATCCAGAAGACGCGAGTTTAGTACGAACTGATTTGGGGAGTATAGGCGATATAGTCAATGCATCTGTTGGAAATATCGAAAGCTCAGTCACCGTGGTCGTCGGCAATGACCTGGCTGCCAAGATACTTGAACAAGAGAGCGCCTTAACTATTCCAGAAACGGCTCCCAGAGCCAATTCACAGGGCCGTATTATACGGCGCTAAGCCCAATTGTTCAGAGAATGTTATGTTTTCTCTTTGAAACATCAGAGCGCACTTAGTATTTCATGATGTACATTTGAGTGAAATGCACTTACACTCGAACCGAGGGAGAACATGGCAAAGTTCTCATTCTCAAAAAGGCCTTACGGCCAAAGTCCAAGTTCTTAAGTACGTTGGTAATATCTCTCCAGGCATCTAAGAGAATTCTAGAAAGGCAGGCGGCATGATTCATTACGTTTATTCAACACGCGGCGGCTACCTCTATCTTGTAGGCAAGCACAATCAAGAGCCTAAAGTAGAAGATGGCAATTCAGAGTTTGTATTGTCAGTTCCTGATAAGACCTCACAAACCCAAATCGACACTCTTGCACACAAGCGCTTCATGGACCACCTAAGACGTCCACGTAGAGCTGCTCACGATCGCCACAAAGTAGAAACTAAAGTGGTAGAACGCGAACTAGTTACCGTATAAGAGATCAGTCGAAAGGGTCAGGCCTCCTTAAGGGCCTGATACCGGACGGTGTCTCATTGGAGAATGTCGGCAGCAATGTTGATGAACTTTTGTTAAGCCGCTGGGGTAGAACCTCGGCGGCTTTCAATTTGGAGTTGTAGCCGCTAGGCCGCCATAAAAGCGTTAGAAGGTAGGCTAATTTGGGCATGGAAAAGAGGTATTCTCAGCATTTTTTTGCAGAAGTTGAGACACTTAGTATGTCGGGGCGGCTTTTTCTTTTGAGGGTGATGGAATTATGTCAGTGACAAAATCGGCTGTTAAAGGACGACCAATGCAGCGACCTCTGAAATCTCTGAGAAAACAAAGAGCTCTTAATAGATCAGAGAACGGATTCACCCTGATCGAGCTGCTCGTAGTCGTAATTATTATCGGTATTCTCGCCGCCATCGCGCTACCGAACTTCATCGGCGCGCAGGATAAGGCCAGAGAAGCAAGTGTTAAAGGGAATATGCACACCGCCCAGGTGGCAGCTGAGATGTTTGCTACAGACGCGGGTGGAAATTACCCAGCTACTGCAAGTGACAATGGCTACAAGTCTTACTTCCCAGGTGGAAATAGCAATCAAGGCAATCCATCAGGTGGAAACTATCCAGTAAACCCATTCATGAACGCACCGCAGCCTCTGTCGACTGGCAGTGTAACTGATGTTCAGACAACAAGAGCTGCTGCTCCAGGTTCGCTTGGAAGCCAAGGTACTGTCTATTACAACGTAATCGGTACTTCTGGAAACAACACCTCGTATGCGATTCAAGGTGCTGGCAAAAACCCAGGTAACGCTTTGAGTGGAACATCAGCTGGTACAACATTGGTTCTTTCAAATCAATAAATAGGAAATTGTGACAAGCAATTCAGCCCAAGTTGTAAAACATAAGCACGTTTGGACGCCTGTAGAAATAGGCCTGTTGTTGTTCTTCTCAGTGATGGTGATAGGCATGTTTGTGCCTAGAGTAACTAGCGCTGAAGAGAAGGCAAACGAGCAGATAACTAAGACTTCAATGCATATTGCTCAAGTGGCAATAGAAAGCTTCGCTGCGGATCACAACAACATTTACCCCGCAGAAATTGATGATGCGGTGAAGAGCTACTACCCAGGCGGTGCGGCTGATGGTGTAACACCGGCAAACCAAGGGCCACTGAACCCTTACAACAAACAGCGTGAGTTTCCTGTAAAAGTTGGATATGTATCGACACCAACAGTGGTGCGTTCACTTCCGCCTGAAGGTACTGGGGCTTCGGCTGGTCAAATCGTATATATTCCGTTGAATGAAAATCGCGGATATGCCCTGCTTGGCACTACAGGTAGTGGCAAGGCTATTGCCGGCGATGTTCCGAAAACAACTTTGGTTCTAAGCAACGTTTGGTGAAATGGTAGTGACGGCGAGAAAGCAAATCACTTTTCTCTATGTCTTTTTGGTCTGTCTTGTGCCGCTTGTGGTGTGGCTTCACGCTGGTGTTGCTTCGTCTCTGAAGCGGCTGCACGGCGGAGAAGAAACTACTTTTATACCGTCAGCTCAAGCTGTGCGATTGGTTGCTCTGGGATATGATCAACTGCTTGCAGATTTTTATTGGTTGGCATTTGTCGCTTATGTTGGTGACAGTGTGGCGCGATCATATGATCATTCAGTATTAGCAGATAAGTATCTCGATTTGATATCAAGCCTCGACCCATATTTCACTCAACCATACTGGTACTGCGCTTTTACGATAGGCTCTGAGCAAAATAGACCACTGCGTGCCAACGAAATTATTCAACGTGGTATCAGAGCTAATCCGGATAATTGGTATCTCCCATACATCGCTGGTATCAATATGTACTTGTTTGCTCACGACGAAGTGTCTGCAGCGAAGTATTATACAGTCGCTTCTAAGTTCTCTGACGCACCGCCGTGGTTGGCTCGTCAGGCCAATATTCTTGCTGCGAAGATACCTTCGACCATCAAAGAGATCAACACTTGGGATTCAATCTATCGCTCTGAGAAATCAGCAATGATTCAAAAGAAAGCCCGAGACAAGTTGGTGGCACTTTGGTCGCGTGTTTATTCGGCTAGCCCAAAGGGCGAGATTCGTGAGAAAGCGAAGAAGGCATTGAAGGAGCTTGGTGTGGAGGTTTGATTGAGTTTGGTCGGCCACGCTCACGGTACCAGCGTGCCTGAAAACTCTTTCCACGCAACTGCTTTATAGCCTTGCAGAAACATATGGTTGTTGGAATCAAGTGTGTACGAAAGTCCCTTTCCTGACGAGCCGAGCGAGGCTGGATCTTGCACAGTCGTGTCAATCTTCACGTCTAAGTCACCGGCAGGATTCATAGTAATCTTCTTGCCGACCATGGCTCCAATAAATTGTCCATTTCCATTCAGTGAGATGTGGGAGTTAGGTGCATAAATAAGGCCTTTGAACGGTGAGCCGTCTACCATTGAAATGTTTATTGGGCGACTTCCGTCGTACCAAATTTGTAGATTCTTTGAACCGCCAGCAGCCTCAGAGGAGACGTTCTTGATGTTCGCTGAACTTATGTCAACAGCGCTGGTAGCAGGGCTATTGTCTTGAATGAATATTTTTACTGGTGAATTGACAGTAGCCGACGTGCTGGTGTTGTTTAAACTGCCCGTTGTATAGGAGCCCTGTTCCAACACACTATTGCTACTCGATGGCGGCAGTGGCACAGCTGTTCCTGCTTCTGGCGCCTGTGGTAGAGGATCAATTGCAACACTAGTATCAGTATTGGTGACTGTAGCAGTGGTTGGAATCGAGATTGTCGGTTCACTTGTTGTCAGAGTACCGGTCACGGTGACTGTATTCTGAACATTGACCTTTGCTCCCTGGGGAGTAGAAACTGTCGTTGGAGCGGAACTGCCTGGTGTGTAGGTCGACAGAGTGAGTGAGCCACTCGGATTGGGTATCAATTCAAGGTCGCCAGCACTAAGCATAGAATTATTGAAATACGATTGAAGTGGTGTTGTTCCTCCGCCTGGGCTCAGGTTTCTAGGTGAAATGTCGTATCGAGGTTCCAAAAACACTCTAACGCTTTTGCTTAAAAAGCCATTGGAAGCTGTGCTGTCCAATACTCTCCACGTATCTTTGCTTGGATCTAGGAGTGGATTTATTCCGCTCGGTCCGTCGATATGGTCGGAGTAAATTGCGCCAAATTTTTTCCAGTTGCTTGATGAAATGGCGCTGACGCGTACCTTGACAGTATTCGTTGTTATGCCATTCAAATAAGTTGAAGGAACCGTCGTAGTGTTAAGGTCAAACGAGTCTGTGCCGCCAGTATTCTTCGCAGCAAAGTCATTGAGCTGTTTGATTCCATAGTCAATTCCCATCTCAGCCGCCGCTCGCAATTCGTTCATAGAGCGATTTGTGCTTTCGCTTCTCGTTTGGCTAAGCACCAGCGGCATCAGGGCAAAGATCATAGCAATGGCAAATACGCTGAACGTCAAAATTGCCACCAGCACAAAAGCCTTTTTTCTTCGCGGCCTTCTATGCTTTTTCATGGCACACCGTTGTAATTATTGAAGGTCATATTTCGATTGCTGCGCATGTAGGCCTCATCATGAAGACCAATAAATTGAGGATAGAGCCCATCTCCATCTTGAACGCTTCGGCCTGTAGTCTTCACTTCTATATCTATGCCCACTCCGGTAATTGAGTCGCTCATTGTGGCCGAAGGTTGTGATGTCGGAGAGTAAGCCCTGGATAGGTAGGTAAAGATTGCTGGTAGCGCTCTACCATTAGTTAGTTTTGGGCCGATTATGCCTCGGAGAATGGTCTTAGGAGGGTTAATTGCAAGCGGTGGTGCTGGCATGCCAGTGACTGCAACACCTGGGAAAATTGCAACTTGTAGTGCAAATTCTCCGGTTCGTTCAGTATCCGGCACGACTTGGTAGACAATTGTATTTAGGTTTTCCATATTGACCGGCGGATCAGCGGCTCCAAAGTAGCCGGCTGGTAATAGGACCGGCAGTCCGTTGATGATTGATGGGTTGTTGGGACTAGTGTCTTGATAAACCACTGGTGTTTGCAGAACTAGAACTGAGTCACTGACCATCATCACCTGATTCCAAGGCGGAATTGGCCAGCCTCCGATTGGAATTCTAGATCCGTTGTAAATTGGATTGCCTGGCGCGGGAAAGATTAGTCTGTCGCCTGGAATGCCGTAGGCGTCTCCTACATATCGAGCGTTTCTAACATCGCTAGCAATTCTATTGATAGCTAGACGTGAGGCTGACATACCAAATACTTTGTTAGTGGTCGTGATACTGCCTGTTGTGACGAGAACTACAAGTTGACTTAAGACAATCATAGACATAGCTAGAATGACCATGGTCACTAGTAATTCAGGAAGGCTTAAGCCAGAATTCCTGCGTTTGTGCTTGAGTTTGTGTTTCACGGCGTCCACTGATTCATACCTGTTCTAGTTACGATTGTGGATGTTGTAACTTGATGGCCGAATGTCTTCACTCCATCAGTCCAAGTAACAGTAATTGAAACTTTGATAGCCTCTGGCTGGCCATTGCTCGCCAGCGAAAAGCCAGGCGCAATAGATGCATTGTAGACCACTGTGTTGGCGTCGCGGAATTTCGAGGAATCCACTTTTGAGTTCCAGATTCTGTTAACTAAATCTAGAAGGAGTGGGTCTGGTCTCACGGCAGGGCCAGGCGGGCTCGTAGAAGTCTTGTTTGTTATGAGTGTATAAGTCCCTAGATTTGCTGCGAAATAGTCGAATCCTAGCCCTTTAACTGCGTCCATCATCTCTTGACTGATGACATTGGCATAAATTTCATTCTGGCTTGTGGCGTTGGTTTGGAGGAGTTTTCCAAATAGATCAAGGAAAATGCCAGACACTAGGGCGGCAATAAGCATACCGACAAGCGCTTCAACGATTGTCACGCCGGCGGCGGAGCGACTAAGTCTTGTCTGCCTTAGCGCCCTTGGGACTCCATTCCACTGTGATCTTTTGTTCACTTTCCGTTCAATTTATCCAATCAGCTGGTTTGTTTGAGATATGCCCACCAGCGTAGGCCGTGTAGCGTATTGTACTTGCCAGGTCTAATGCAGTAGATGGCGGCAATGTATTTTTTTGCTACTTACCTACTGCCCCAGGCTACGAAGCGAATTCCCTACTTTTCTCCAGATGCATGTTTGATTTTCGGTAGAGAAGTCAATTGTGAATTGACCGATTTGCTTTACTGTGATTGGTTCGTTAGGTTGTGGACAGATCCAATAGGCACATGAGTTCTGAGTGACCAAAGCAGCAAAAAGAATATATTGACCCTTCGGTAGATCTGTAAATTCATAGTCTCCGTTCTTATCAGTTTTTTGCTCCTGTACCCGCGGGAGGTTCCGTGCGCAATTCGAGAGTTGAACTAAGAGATCTTCAGCTTGCTTGTGCGTGGCTGGCCAACTAACTCCAAATTTGTCCATCGACAGGCCTCGAGATTGGCCGAAGTTCACTATTTTTGAATGCAAAATAGCGTAGTCACTGGCTCGGCACAGAAAAATTGGAACCTGTGCAACATTAGAGGCTTGCTCGCCAGAACCTACGCGGCTTTCAGTGCCTTCAACGGTCACTTTCGTGACTTGCACCGTTTTAATGCTTGCGGTGGTCCGTATGTCAGTCGCGACTTTCCAGTTTCCCATTATTGTGCCCAAGCGCTCTTCTGGTGGAAGTAGTGGTGGTGGCGGCGGTGGTGGCGGCGTGAATTTGTTGATCATTTCTCTTGCAAAAGAAACCATCTTCGAAAGGCTATCTTCACCTGTGGTGGCGTAGATTGGGGGTGTTAGTATGTGCGTTTTAATATTCTTTAGTGTTGTTTCCGGGCCGCCTCCTTCGCTTCCGCCAACATCGAAGTACGACATTTGTAAATGTGAATTCACGTTACGAATGTCTGGGTGGTTCACATCTTTGACTTTTTCATTCCTTTGATTGCGATTGATCAGATAACTTCTCTCCGCGTCATCGGCGTATTTGGCAGTATTCATTGTTGAACGAGTCGCGCCTGCTTGCGCGCGTTGAATCACTGCCAAGTAATCCAAAATATCAGCTACTTGACCTAGTGACTTCGGTGACCCTGTTGCGATTTTCAGCGCTCTATGCATATTTTGTTCAGCTGCATTTAAATCACCCTTCAAATATTGGAAACAAGCGAGGTTGATATAACAATTTGCGACATCGTCTCTACTGTCTGTAATATGCGGTTCGGCTAGCTGCACTGCTTTAGCAATTGTCTGAAATGCTAATTCGTATTCGCGCGCTCTTTTACCTGTGCGTGATGCAAATGAAAATGTTCTCCCCTCAACAATTGCATTTGCATCCGTGTTATACGGGCCGAGAGCTTCATGCCATATTGTGGCTTTTTGTGGATATGACCAATCGTTTGTCCTACCATAACAAGCGGTTCCGGTAAAAGTTCCTATTGCTACTGATGTACTGAGAAATAGTAAGTATGAGCTTTTTTGTAGTGTAGTCATTGCAGGTCCCTAACGGAAGTAATACACGGGATCCGGTGTGTGAATAGTCACTTCATATTTGATAGGCGGCTTGATAGTGCCAACCTGGAGGATTTCTAGTTCACGACTTTCGCGCGTTTCTTATGTTTGTATGCTTTCGGATGCCAGTGAGTCAATGCCATATTTTGACCTGTTTCTGTCTGACGATAGTTCGGAACGGGCCTTTGTTTCTCCCATCTAAATCCGTTGAGTGGATTGTAAATACAAATTAGCGCTTTCGAATTCCTATCGAAAACAGCTATTTCTGGAAATTTTTGTCTCTGTTGAGCTAAGTAATATTGAGCAGAAAATCCCAGCGGAAACTGGTCAAATTCGTCCTCTACCACACCTTCAAAGTCCTCACGTTTTACAAAAAAATGACCTTTGTTTAGATCTGATTCAATTCCGACTGCTGAAGCCATATTCGCTGATCCTTTTCCAAGTTGTTCGGCTGGCGATTTAAAGACCTCGGTATATTCGCGATCAATTAATGCTTGCTCGTTAACAGTCAGCTGATGTTGATCCATTTGTGGATCTTTAGTGGTGATGGTTTGTGCGCATCCAGTGCAAACAACTAGTGACAACCACAGTAGCAATGATTTTGAAAGGCCCTTCATATTTCCCTCAGAGTTATTGATAGCACTAAGCTTGGTTCTGATATTTTTGCACAATCGCTTTTCCTTCTTGCTCATAACTATCTGCCACACCCATAATATCGGCAGCCAGTCTGGGAAAGCCTGCCGTTTCGAGAGAACGCGCTTTCAGGCGATAAGCTTGACTCAGTTCAAACTCTGGTGCTCCATTTGGGTTCACTCGATGGACGCCTCTAGAGTTCTGTATTTTCTGAATAAAACCAACGCGTAGATTCATAGCATTTTTAGAATTTAGGGCTTTAGCTACCGCTTTGTTCAACCACAAACCATCAGGATCTGGTGGCGTGTAATAGAGTACCAGCCCGCAGAGAAGCTCAGCGGATCTCGTATGGCCTGACTTTTTGCATTCATTCCTCACTGCGCCAAGCCAGCTTTCGAAATCGGTCTCAGAAAATGCACCATCAGGTTTTAAACCGGGTGGGGTTTGCCAACCGTTAAGTAGGCTCCAAGCCTGAGTCGCTTTCGCGCTCTCTTTCGGGTCTATATCTTTCTCGTCAATGACTGGCTCGTCCTTACCTCGATATAGAAGACGAACTAGCTGGCAAAAGAATTTTGAATCTGCCGCAAGTTGTTGTTCCAAGTTTGTTGGAAGTATGTCGCTGCTACTTTTTATCAACTCAAGAAATTGCCATTCAATTTGTGCCTTGGTTTCACGATCTACCCGGTTGTCTAGCTGGACGGCACGAATTACATGCTTTATTCCGCGGTAATCAATTCTATTTGGATGCTCCTTGGTGCTTACGAGTGCCTCTAACGTTCTCAAACAAGGTTCGAGGGGTAATTCTGTCTTCTCAAATGCTAGTTTTGTGAAACATGTTATAGCCGCCCCAGGTCTACCGCATGAGAGTAAGGCGTCTACTGCTGTAACAATATTTTCGCTTCGTTCATATGGATTTGGAGTTACTCGCTGCCAATATTTTTTTTCAGCGTTCATCAAAAATTTTGTTGCGCGTTGCCAAGTTTCGTCTGAAAATGGCAGATGAAGTAAAAGCGATAGCTTTTTAGCTTCAGGCCAAGTTTGCGGGTTTAGGTTATCTAGCCATGTCCAACCTTCGTGAAATAGTCGAGCTCTGATATAGCCATGAAGGAACCGTTCCTTTTTTGCATTTTTTGAATCTAGCAAAGCAGGGAGCACCAACTGCTCAATATCAACTTCCGGCATCGAACCTAATGTTTCACCCAGAGTTACTGGTTCTTCGATGCGATCTGCGAACTCGATTATTGCCGACACGCCCGAGTGCTTGCAAATTTGTTCTACAGCCGACCGTCGTTTCTTGTGTTGCCTTTCGGTTTTCTCTTCCCAAGATCCAGATTCATCATAAAATTCATCGTCGTGATGAGAAAATAGACTTAGATTTGTAAGTTCTGGGTTTATAGGCTCTAGCCTTGCGACAATATGCTCAACAGCATTCTTCAAGTCTGGTGGCACTGTTGAAGTGCTATTTGATGAGTTGAAACTGTCGAGAAGCTTTTTGAAATGTTTCCATACTCGATAAACGTCGGGGGAATTTTCAATTAACACTTCGATAGTTTGGAGCCTTGTGATTAGTTTTTCGATTGTGTCAAACGAAAGTGAGTCTAGATTCTCACTAAGTTGAGACAGTTTTAGCCAATTATCCTCAGCAAGCTCTATTGCAAGTTCGGTTATTAAATCAATCGATTTTAAATACTCGCTTCTGTTTATAGAGCTCTCTGTTTCTATAGCAGGAAGGAGACGAAAAATAGGCTTGTGCGAATTAGATGCTGTTTGATAGGAATTTGGCAAAAGTTCGAGAATCACTTTCCAGCCTACTATCGGTTGTTCACGGCAGACATTTTTCAATGCTGTATGTCTATCAGCTACGGAAGCTGTCGTTTGTGCATGCCAGGGCAGTAGTATATTCACCAGTGAATTTAGCGGGCGGTTGGCCATTTTTCCGCCTGGATCTATCTCCGCGAGATTGCTAAGAACGAGGCATGCTCTAGATAGGTGCTCGCCCTCCCATGCGATATTTTCGAGAGCCCAATACACACCAGTAAGGTAATTTTCGGAGAAGATGCCGCTTTTCTCTTGACTGTACAACTCGCTAAAAATCTCAGGCTCTTCTGAAATTTTTGCGTCCAGGAGATTGAGAAATATGGCTGGCGAGGCCTCTGCTAGCAAGGGGAGGATGTCGTTTAAGCTTGCCCAAATTTGCCAATCGCTACTACCTAAGAGCTTGTGTAGCGATTCTGCGATTGTCCGATTGCATGCTTGCTGTGTGCAGTGTGTCAGCACATCGTGAGTGGTACCTAGTAATGCTAATGTTTCTGCAAGCCCGCGGCGAATAAGCTTTGAGTAGCGAGTATTTTTTCCATAGAGTCCAGCGGCATGCCGTTCTCCTTCAGGCATATCAAATTTTGGATCACGCTCACTCAATACATCCAGAAGGCTTGCTTGCAGTTCTGCGAGGTCTTTATCTAGAATTCGGGAACCGAGTGCTCGCCACAGGTCATGCCGTTGCTTAATTCTCCACTGGCCCTCATTGTTTCTGATCGGGCAATTAGAGTCCTGAAGAATTTCCCTAATTGCTGACAGTAAATCAAGGTATTTCTGATGCGTTATCGATTCAACTATTGCGCAGTCTGAGGCATTTGAATCACTCCAGCTACCAATGAGGTTGAGTAAAGCTAATTCTGACGAGTTGGGAAATTGGTTCCAATCTACTCCTTCGATAAGCTTCGTTATCTCAAGCTCTTCAGGAACAGCTGGTTCGGAACGTCGAACAAAAGCATCTCTAACTTCTTTTGATAAGTTAGCTTTTGTGATTGTGCCGGCATTTTTATTGAACGTTTGAACTTCGTCCACAATCTGGGTCCATATGCCCCTAACGCTGGTTCTCGTATACTGACCAACAAGTGAGTGAACAAGGGCGAGTACAACTCCCGATTGAAGATCTAAATCGTAACTGAGTAAGTAAAAATGACGAAGGAAGTCGAAAAACTGACTATCGGCTGGAGGTCTATTGCCGTTGGCTTTGCATATATGATGCTGAAACGCTGCTAACTTGCGCCTTTTATTGTCACTGCTGAATTTGCCCGTCGATACTTTGAGGAAGAAATCTGAAGCACCTTGCGAAGTTCGCGCCCACTCAAGAAGCATTCTTGCACCGTCTATATCTGTACCGCTGAGTGGCCCTGTTATGAGGGCAAGTGCATCCTGATTCTTCTGGAATTTGGATACATTGTTAAAGTCTGCCCATGCGGATGCTATCACTGATCCAAAGGTCTGATCTTTCGTAGTGAGTGCAACTGAGTGTTTAATTTGGCCTAAAAGTTTTTGTGTTTGATCTCCATTTGGATCTTGCATGAAAACTATGACGTCATCGGTATTGTAGCCATCTACTTTGCCTTGGAACTGAATTGCGGAAACCGGCCATGATTGGATGCAAGGAACGTAGCTACCTGTAAGCATCGCCACGACAAACGTTGCTTGGACGTGCGCTTCAAAATGCCCCCCACCTCCGCCTGTAGAGAACGGGTTGCTCAATTTAGCCAGTGTAAAAGTCTTTCGTTTTGGACACATATTCTGACCTTGCTCCAAAGGTTGTGCCAGTCATCAAGTGACAGCTGCCAAATTTACGTTCCCAAGTGAGCTAAGATTCTCTCCCTGATTTCGAATATTTAGTTCTGTTTGTTGTCTAAATTGTTCTGGCGTCAGGTTACTTAGTGAACTGTGTGGGTGCTTTTCGTTGTAGTCGACTTTCCGCGCGATAACTGTTTGGTTTGCATCAGTAGGCTGGCGAACCAGTACTGACTAATGTGACTGCGCGAAACCTCTATTTCAAGGCATTCTCGGGTGCAGTCGTCGATGATATTCAATGTTCTGAATTTACCTCCATGCGAAAGTGTGTCGCTGGTGAAGTCCATCGACCATCTCGTATTGGGTTTTAGAGGCTGCTCCTTGGGAGCTCTACGCCCCCAGAAGTACTTGCGCCTGCCGCGCTTGCGGACTGCTAGATTTTGCTCTCTGTAAATGCGGTAGACAAGCTTGTGGTTAACCACCTCGGTGCCAGAGTTGACCAGGACGCAAATTCGCCGATAGCCAAATCTAGGTCTCTCTCCAGTAATCGTCTTAATCTTCTCGGCCAAGGCCGCATCTGGGACACGCTTGCTTTTGTACCTTTCTGTAGAGCGGGGCAGCTTCACAAGCTTGCATGCCTGTCGTTTGCTGATGCCGAGCTGAACGAGATGGCAAGCCATTTCTCTCTTCACGTTCGGCGTTAGAACTTTTTTTGAATCAGATCCTTCATGGCTTCGTTTTCCAACGCCATGTTTGCCACCATTCTCTTCAGGCGGGCATTCTCATCTTCCAAGGACTTCAACTTTCTAACGTCAGAGCCTTGCATGCCGCCGTATTTCTCTTTCCACCGATAGATGGATTGTGGCTGTAAATTGTGCTTGCGAGAGACTTCTAAAACGGTGCCGCCATTTTCAATCTCTTTTAAAATCGCTACGATTTGTTCTTCGGTATGTTTGCTTTTGCGCATTGACTAATCCCCTTCTAGAGTCTAGTTTAAGGGCAGTTGTCACCTTCGCAACGGGGCAATTTTCGGGGAACAGGTCACTTCCATTTTAAATCTTCACCTGAACTTACCAATTCTGCTTAAACAGTTCATTTTCAGAAACTATATTAGGCAAGTGCGGTATTGGACTAATACTTTGATTGGAGGGCCCGCTGGTTTAGAGATCCAAGTCTGGTTGCGAAGCCCGCTTTATGGCTTCTTTCAATAGAGCTTCTCTAACTCGAAGTTCATTCAGTGTGTCTCTAATCTTGTCTTGCTGGCTGATTAAGTTAGCAATTTCTTGGGGCTGCTTCTGCACATCGGTAATAAGTTTTTTCGCTGTTTCGATGTGATCTGAGTAGTCTGTCCAGAAATGAACGGTGGGCATTGAGTTACTTACATTTGACAAGTCTGGCCTTTGACCTGCCAAATAATCAGGCACAGCATAGCTCGTAAAAAAATGACGTGACCAATTTTTCGATAGTTCTTTTTCTTCAGCCTCCGAGTTCTTCAATATGGTGTCAATACTTACGCTTTTCGGCATTGATAGAATTTTCTGTGCTCGTTGCATAAAGGCGGTGCTTGAATAGCACCAGGCTGTGACATTTGCTACGCGTTTGGCCTCTAACAACAGTTCGGGTCTTGGCCCTACGAGGCCGATTTCATCTATATAATGCCAATTTATTTTTTTGTCGTCTGTCACAAAAATAAAGCCCTTTTTTAAACGAGTTGCTTCGGTTAAGATTTGCCGCCAAATGATGACGTCCCCAAATTGGTTTGCTTCCTTCTTCGCATCTTCTCCACAGGCCGGTGGTCTTAAAGTCTCTAATCGTTCGATACCATCCTGCACGAAATCTTTTCTCTGCTCAATTGAAAGTGGCGGCCCTATTCTTCCATCGAAGATCGCAGCTACCCTCTCCCTTAGTGCAAGACAGGAATCAAAGCGCTCAGCGCGCTCTATCATTGTGCTGTCAACTAGCTTGTCCAGTTCATTCTCAATTTCTGTAAACGCATGTTTTAGCCAGTGCCACTCTGAATATCCCCCAGAGAAGTTTGAAATTTCCTTTTTTAACTTACTTCGAAGATCTTGTAGTGCTTGGAGTGGTGGAAAGGCCGAAATTAGACTGTCGTCTAGGTGCTGATGGTATTCGGATGCTGCTTGATGCGGCATCCAAACCCGTTCGCGGAATTTTTCCATTATTGATAGGTAACGCGTTCTAACATCTTTCTGCATCTGATACAGGTGAGTTAAGGCATTCGCATCAAAGACGAAGAAGCAATCTGCCCATAAGCTTTCTATATCGGCGTCAGAAGGATAGAATCGTTTCGAAACTATACTGCGTGCCTTCTGCGAGAGCATTTTTCGCTTCATTAAAGCTGTCAGCAGCCGCTCCTGGCTTTCAACTGAGTAATCTTCCGGGAAATTGTTTTTCAATAGTTTGCCTTTATTGATTTATTTCAGGATAAGTTCCAGACATGCATAATTCAATCTATTTCGGATAAGAGCTGTTCATCGTATTTTTGTAAGTACTCTTTGATAAACAAGTGGCAAAATCTGTAACCACCACCGGTTCTTATTAGAAGGCGATTTGTTACGCAACGGTCCAAAAAGTCAACAAGTCTTACTGGTATCAATCTATGACTGTATAGAAGCCATCTTATTAAATAATGCTGTGCTGCTGGTAGCAGCGCGCTAACAATTCCTATTGTAGCCCCTATTGAGTAGCCCCCTAGTACATAAAGCGTCTCAAAATTCGGATTTCCGATGCTTGCGACTGGCCATACGCCAGGCCAGAAATATTCCACTCCAGCTCTAAGTATTTTGAATACCAGACCCACTAGCAGAATTGCAGTTATGCCAGTCAATGAGCAGTACAAGGAGTTTTTAATTGTTTTAAGAATACCGTGATTTGGTATTTCGTCGCGAAAGTCAACTGGGCCCCTCATATGCTGTACAACAAAGCACACTCCCCACAAAGATGCGCCTGTGGCTAAGATTGAAGTGAGTGCATCTCTTAGGGGCTTGAATAGGTGAGTTTCTCCTTGTGCATTAGCAATAAGTTCAGTTGCAATTATTCCTAATGCTGCAAAATCACCATTTTTCAACCGTGTTACCGCTGCTGACAAATAAGGTGTCGCTAAATCGTCCTCGAAGATTAGGACAACGAGCAAGAATGGCAAAAGCAAAAGACCAGTCACTGAAACTGCTAGAAATAGGCGTTGAAAACGTTTGATGCGAGTACTCGTTTTGAAAATTAAAACTTCGCATATTCCACAGAACAGGACCGGGATTGTCATTATTGTGAAAGGTAAGTATTCGTCAAGGTCGGTGGCGTGAGCGGCAATCGGGCAACCCAGAAACAATGCAGGGACCGCTACACCTCCGATTAGGAATGGAGTGAGTACACTCGTTATCAGGCCCATCGAGGGTTGAATACCTAGATTTTGACTGAGATAGTGCCAGGTTAAAAAACAGAAAGAGCCTATACTCATGAGTTCGCAAAAGGTTATCCAGTCTGGAATGTTGTATGGCTCCTGAAGGGTAAATAGAATGGCAAATAAAGCAAAGGTAGCAAACATTATTGCTAAGGTGGCAAAGATCCAGTTAGTGAGTTCGAGAAAAAATTCCCACCAGAATGTAAGGTTGAGTTTTGATAGAACAAAGTCAATTTTAGAAAAAGGATTTACATGGTAGTTGGTGATTGCAGCAAAGAGTCCTATAAGAATTGGCAATATAAGCACTGCTTCTAGCGGGCATGACTGCTTTGTGACAATCATTGTTGAAAATAGTAAGGCTAAGAGTGGCAGCGATAGGAACGTAACGAACGTTGCAGAACCAAGAAGATAAGCCATTCTACTGATGCTGTTCGGGAGCCATTCCGGCTGTAATTCATCGACATAAAATTCTACTTTTTCAAATTTGTCGAGTTGCAATGCTAGCCATTTAAGATATTTGACGTTTTGCTTGAAAGTGTATTTGTCTATCGCACCTACTTTGTTGATTAGAAACGTTCTTACAGCGAGGTCTTTCTTCGCTGCTGCCGTAAAAGTGTTTATATCATCTGAAGTTTTCAAACCTAGCGATTCGCATATAAAATAAAGAAACAAAGGGGTTTTGGCAAGGTTTTGCAAATCAGTATCTATCTTTAAAAGATTTCGCAGTGAATACAACTGTTCACCAGCAATGTACGCATCCACACTGGCTTCACTAAGGATGTCGAGCCTGGCATGCCGTGCAAATTGAATATGTAGGTACGGAACTGTTGATTCATCTCTACAGCATGCTATCAATATTGTAGAGCCGTGGGTATCTATAAATTCTTTTATCGCTGCTGAAAACTGAATTTGCTTCGTTGGAGCGAGTTCATCTAATCCATCGATTAACAGGGCAAGGCGCTCATTATCCAGTAATTGCAAGCTAACAGAAGAAGGAACTCTAAAAGCAGACGCGAGCTGGCCAGCTACGAACTCTGACAATGACCTGTAGTCTTTTTTCCAACCTGTTGCTTGCAGTATGACGGGGATTTCACTATTTGGCGGATTTGAAATGATTTGGGAAGCGATATCGTGGAGCGTTGTGGATTTGCCACTTCCTAGCGGGCCGGTAATTAGTAGCGTAATCGCAAACGGATACTCTAACGCCTGCTCGAATAAGGTCTGTTTTTGTGAAAGGGACTTTATAGGTGTCGCTGAACAATTATTGGTTAGATCATAGGGCAGTTTTAAGTGAGTGTTCGAGGCTTTGTAATTGTCAGACTCTATTGCTGATTTGAGTATGGAAGCATATTTTTCTACTAGAAGCGGAGCCGCTTGAGTAAACGTTTTGTCTTGTTCTAAATCGATATCGGCAAAAGGTAATTTTAATCTGAACTTTAAGTTAATTTTGTTTTTTTTCTTTGCTCTCGCTTCTACTGCAAACACTGCCAATGCTATAAATACAAACAAGAAAACTGTTGCAATTAGTTCGTTAGCCTTTAGCCATTTGAAATGCTCAGTTTCCATGTAGTTTCTCATCGCGACAGCAACCGAGTACCTGCGAACCGACGTTAGCTTCGATCCATTCAGAATGGCATGCTCATCAACCTCTTACTAAGGAATTTTTTGCTAGTTTATATTGTCGGCCGTATTTATAAGTTGGGCATCGCAAGTTAAATAAGCCGGTGCAAGCGTGCGCCCCATTTGCTAGAAAATCCGTTGTTTAGCATACATGAACAGTCAACTGGTTCTAGCTATTTGTCCCTTTCACCTCTAAGCTCTCCTTCTCATGTGCATGCAAATCCCACCGTTCCTGTCGCCCTTACAAACACCCACGAGTCAAACCCATCACCGACATCTTTTTCACACACTACAGTTCTTGCCGGCGTTAGGAGGTGTGGCTCCGATGCAGGTCCTTTCATACGCAGGCTCGCTGAAGTGGGTGCTTAAACAAATTATCGCCGCTAAAGCAAATTTCCGCAGCGGCTTTGCCCTCGTGTAGCCTAGTCGATAACTTACCCGTTATTCCGATAAATAACGGTAAGCTGGACTACAAATGGACAGCTTTGTCTGATTTAAAGGTGCTTCGTAAGCTGTTTTTTGCAAATAACTGGCATCTTCAAAGTCTTCGAACTTCAAATGCAAAGATTCCGGCAAGATGGAAGTGAATTGCATATTCGCATCGTATCGTGCCGGGCAATCGTATCGTATGCCGCCGACAAACGGTACTAAACTATGCTATATCGGGCTGCTTTGAAATGCGAACGACTGGTCTGATTGATGCGAATACGCACCCTAAGTCATTCTTGATCAACGACAATTAGATCTGAGGGTTAACGACAATTAGAACTGCGTTTTTATGGGGTAGTTAAGATGGTCGTCAACGACAATTAGAATCTGATCTAGCGACAATTAGAATTGCGGGTTCT
>Ga0172379_10005481_pt1 | contig 17717 bp, 16 predicted proteins | sample GrowelOW334metaG_FD_119756 | JGI IMG/M metagenome (GOLD analysis project Ga0172379, IMG submission 119756) | Groundwater microbial communities from an aquifer near a municipal landfill in Southern Ontario, Canada - Groundwater well OW334 metaG | ecosystem: Environmental > Aquatic > Deep... | reverse complement strand
GGCTTTGCCGTCGTCGCCGATGAAGTGAAGGGCCTTGCGCGCCAGACCCAGTCCGCCGCCGGGCGGATCGAGGCACGCCTCGCCGCAGTCCGCACCGCCAGCGACACGGTGCTCGCGACGATCGAATCGGTCGATGCGTTGGTTGCCGAACTCGATCGGTCATCGTCCAATGTTGCCGGGGCAGTCGATCAGCAGCGCGGCATGACCCAGGCGATCGCGCTGGCCATTGCCGAGGTCGAGGATGGTACTGCGGATGCTGCCGAAAATATGCAGACGTTGCGCGACCGCGCGCAACGTTCGCGCCTCACCGCCGACCATGTCACGCGCACCGCCGAGGATGTGGCGAGCGGGGTCGAGCGGTTGCGCGGGCAAATCGACCGTCTGATCGTGGATGTGCGCGCCGCCTGACGCACCGCTTTCACCGAAACGCCGTTGTTGATAGCGTTGGGGGCGCGGGGATTGCACCACGGAGAGATTCGATGACCGGCCAGATACTGACGATGGCGATGTCTGACGGCGCGCAAATCGGGGTCTATCACGCGCAACCAACGGGCCGACGCAAGGGCGGGTTGGTGCTGGTCCAGGAAATCTTCGGGGTGACCGATCATATCCGCGACCTGTGCGAGGAATATGCCGCCAACGGTTATGAAGTGCTGGCGCCCGCGCTGTTCGACCGCGAGCATCCCGGGTTCGAGGCGGAATATACCGGCGAAGGGTTTGCCCGCAGCGTGCAGCTTGCGCGCGAACTGCACCCGTTCGACCTGACGCTGGCCGATGTGCAGACCTGTATCGATGCGCTGGCCGAGCGCGGGCCGGTGTTCGTGGTCGGCTATTGCTATGGCGGGTCGGTCGCGTGGTTTGCGGCAACACGCCTGCACAATGTCGCCGCCGCTTCGGCTTATTATGGCAGCCTGATCCCCGGTGCGGCGGACGAGGAACCCAAGGTCCCGGTTATCCTGCATTTCGGCCGCCACGATGACCATATCGCGATGGACGGGGTTGAAAGGGTGATCGCCAAGGCGTGGCCCAAGGCGAAGGTCTATGTCTATGAGGCGGGCCACGGCTTCAACTCGGATCGCCGCAAGGATTATCACGAGCCCAGCGCCGATCTGGCCAAGGAACGCACGCTGGAATTGTTCGAGGCGAATGGCGGCTGATCGTCATGCTTTGAGAGCAAGGTGCGGGATGTGAGCGCATCCGGTTCGTGCGTATATCATGGCATGACACAAACCCTTCCCCTTGATCCCGATGCCGCCTGGAAAGCGTTTGAAGCGCGTGACCGGCATTCCGATGGGCGCTTTGTCGGTGCGGTGAAAACCACCGGCATCTATTGCAAGCCAAGCTGCCCCGCGCGGCACCCCAAGCGCGAGAATGTCGTCTTCTACCGGACCCCCGAGGAAGCGCGCGCGGCGGGGTTCCGCGCCTGCCTGCGGTGCGCACCCGATGCGGTGGGGCGCGACCGGATCGCGGTGGCGCGCGCGGTCGCGCTGATCGAGGCGGCGGAGGAGGTGGTGGCGCTCGACGCGCTCGCCGCGCAGGTCGGCTATGCGCCGCATCATTTCCACCGCCTGTTCAAGCGCGCGACCGGGGTGACGCCGGCAGCCTATGCGCGCGGATTGATGGCGCAGCGCGCGGCGCGGGCGCTGGCGGGGGATGCCACCGTGACCGATGCGATTTATGAGGCTGGCTATTCCGCGCCGAGCCGCTTTTATGATGGCGGGGCCAAACGACTGGGCATGACGCCAAGCGCGTGGAAACGCGGCGGGGCCGGGGTGACGATTCGCTGGACCGTGGCCGATACCAGCCTTGGCGCGATGCTCGTCGCCGCGACCGACAAGGGGCTGTGTCGCGTGTCGTTCGACGAGGGCGAGGCGGCGCTGCACGCGCGCTTCCCGTACGCCGAGATCGTGCCTGGAGGCGCGGCGTTGGCCGATCTGGCGGCGCAGGTCGTCGCAAGCGTCGAATCGCCCGATCGCGACCGCGACTTGCCGCTCGATGTGCAGGGTACGGCGTTTCAGGAGGCGATCTGGCAGGCGCTGCGGGCGATTCCGCTGGGCGAGACGCGCAGCTATGCCGAACTGGCGACGATGGTTGGCAACCCCAAAGCGGTGCGCGCGGCGGGGACGGCATGTGGTGCCAATCCGGTGTCGATCATCGTGCCGTGCCACCGCGCGCAACGCACCGACGGCACGCTGGGCGGCTATGCCTATGGCATCGACCGCAAGGTCGCGCTGCGCACCCGCGAGGGCGTAAAGTAGCCGCTTCCCGAAGCGCGGCGTCAGCCGCCTGAGGTCACCACATCGGGCCCGGCAGGCTCGCAGCGATAGACGATCTTCTCATTGGGCTGGGCGGGCAATGCGGTGCGGATCGCCGCCTGTTGCGTCGCCAGATTGGCCCGACCCGCTTCATCGGGGGAGCAGGCCTTCAGCGTGACCTGGCTACGAATCTTGCGCACACTGTCCATCTCGGCCGCGCTGAGGAAATAGCGCGTCGTGACATAGCCGAGCGTTGCCGGGTCGAATTGCAGAACCGACACGGTCTGTTCCTCGGCGGGGACGAGGATACGGTCCCACTTGCTGCCATTTTCGGCATATTGCGTGCGCCCGTTCATGCAGCCTGCCTTGCCCCAATCGACCGTCAGATCGGCGGTTGACGAGGAGATGACGCGGCTACGTTCGGGCACGAAATGGCACTGCAATTTGCCGAGCGGCGCGGTGGAGGAAACGGTCGGGGCGAGGGGCACGATTGCGGCGGGGGTCGTGGCGGGAAGCGATGCCGCACCGGTCGGACGCAGCACGAACACGATGACGGCACCAGCCATCACCAGACCACCGATCGCCCAGGCCCAGATTGCCTCGCGCCGCATCGCCTGCGCATCGAGCAGCCCGCCCGCGCCAATGCCCATTGCGCCGAGCACCAGCATCAAGGTGGCGATGGCCATGATGTTCTCGCGGTGGCGGTCGGCGGCGTCGCGCGCGGCGATCAACGCGGCCTCGCGCGCCAGAACCGCTTTGCCGGTAGCATCGCGCCTGGCTGCATCGGCGGCGGCGGAGGCTTGCGCATCGGCTTCGCGATCGGCCTTGTCGATCTCGGCGATGCTCGTGCAGGGCGTGCCGACCGCCATAAAGGGTTGCTTGGCCTTGGTGAGGAAGGCGGCGAGTTCACTGTCGGCGATGGCGAAGCCAAAGGTCGAATCGCCCTCCTCGCCCCGCGTAATCGCCGAATTGACGCCGATCACGCGCCCGCACGGGTCCAGCAACGGCCCGCCCGAATTGCCGCGCGCGATCCCCGCTGTGTGGAGCAGCACGTCGGTTCCCGACATTTGCCGACGCCCGGAAAACACGCCTTCGGTGCGGATCGGCGAGAGCGGATGGATGTAATCCACCGCCGAGCGCGCAGTCGCGAGATCGACATTGCCGGGATAGCCGAGCGCGGTCACCATCCCGCCCTCGGACACCGGCCCGGTATAGAGTGCGACAGGTGGCAGCGGCGTTCCGGAGAATTCGATCAACGCAAGGTCGTGCACGGCATCGACCGCGATCACTCTGCCCTGATAGCTCTTGCTGCCTTCCGACGGCACGATGCCGATCACGACATTGCCGGGATAGCGCGTCAGCAGCTCGACCACATGGGCGTTGGTGACGATGCGGTTGGACGCGACCGCAAAGCCGCTGCCGTGGCCGAAGCCGACCACTTCGTCATCGACGATCGCGATGGTGACGACGCGCACGACGCCGCGCGCGGTGGCGGAGATATCATCGGCGCGGGCTGGCCCGGCGAGCGCGGACAGCAACACTGCCGCGAGGAGCGTACTCCACAGCGGCCACACCCTTTGCGAAAGAGGGCGGGAAAGGCGAAAAAAAATTGCGGCGACCATGTCCGCCTTATGTGCCAGCCGAGGTCGCGATAAGACAGAGGAAAGTAAGCCGATTAGCGCAATCCGCATCGTCCTTTCGGGCGAATGCAGCCTTCTAATCCCGCCTCCGCCAAAGGGGCTGGCGGAAGCGGGAGAGCCGCATCAGAAGCTTACGCGCCCGCCCAGCGACAATACGAGCGCGTGGGCATTGCGCAGCAGACCGTTGGTGAGGATCGGAGTCTGCACGGGCGTGCCGGCATAGGCCGCGGTTACGCGGTCGATCGTGGCGTCGTTGAACTGCACGTAATTGGCACCAGCGTCGATCGTGATGTGCCGGTTCAATTGATAGCTGCCACCCGCTGCATAGGTCCACCGGTTCGAATCGGGCACGCGGGCATCGCGCAGACCGTTCTGCGTCGGAGTGATCGTGCGCTGCAGCCCGGCGCGCAGCGTTGCCTTGGGGCTGAGAGCGTAATCGAAGCCACCGGCCACGCTGAAGCTGTCGCGATAATTTTCGGGCAGCGCGACGTTGAGCGGCGCGCCGAGCCGGATCGCGTCAAACTTGCCCCAGCTATAGACAGCGCCCTGGGCATTGAGCGTGAGCGCGTTGGTCACATGCAGACGCCCCGACGCGATGATTTGGCCCGGCGTGTTGAACTGCGCCTGCACGCCCGACAGCGAGGCGTTGGACCCGGCAAGCGGGCCGACCAGCCCGGCGACGGTCAAATTTCCGGTCAACGTATGCTTGATGCTGGATTTGTAGGTAATGCCGACGCTTACTGCGCTGTTGTGCAACTGCACGCCTGCGGTCCAGCCGAAATCCCAGCCGTGGCCCTTCAGCGTCTGGCTGCCATCGGGCAACGATGCCTGCACGTTGGGCAGCGCATTGCTGAGATAGGCATCGGTATATTCGACGTTGAGCGCGCCGCCGACGCTCAACCAATCGGTCACCACCACGCCGATTGACGGCTGGATGTCGATCGTGCGCAAGCGGGTCTTGTCGGCGCTGTAGCGTGTCCAGCTATTCGCATCGTAATCGGTGGTGAAGCTGAACGGAGAGGTCACCGCGACGCCGAGGGCGATGCGATCGTTGATCGGATAGGCGAAGGCACCGCTTGGGAGCACGCCGTTGCTGATCGGATCACGCGCGACGCCGTTGCCGCCAACGGGCACGAACGACTGGCCCGGGCGACGAATGAGCGTGCCATTGTCGATCACGTCGCCCTTGGGCAGGATCGCGGTCGCGCTGATCGCTGCGCTCCGGTCGGTGATGCCGGCAATCGCCGCCGGGTTCCACCACAAAAAGGCGGCACCGCGATCGGCGGCTTCCCCGGAAAAGGCGCGGCCGGTGCCGATCGCCGATTGGGCTTCCAGATAAAACGCATCGGCATGGGCCGTGCCCTGGAACCCGAAAGCGGAGACGAGCGCGGTCGCGCCCAGCAGCGGGGCCTTGATACGAAACGACATTGAAAATTCCTGAGTATCGGGGGGTAAAGAAAGGCCGCAGCGTTAGCGCACGCGTGTCCAGGTTTGGGTCTTGCATAGCGGGAAGAAGACGCAGCCGCGCAGTTTCAACTGGTCGGTGCCGACGGGGGTGATCTTGCCGCTATAGGTTTTGCCGTCTTCGGCGTTGTAGACTTGCCCATCGCTCCATACGCCGCCTGCTTCGGGCTTGAAGCCGCTCAACATCAACAGGCCCTGGAGCGGGCGCGAACGCAGCTTTTCGTTGGCGTTCCTGGTGTCCTTCAGCGCGGGATTGGTGCGGATCGCATCGGAGGTGAGGATCTTGCCGCAGAGCGATTCGCCGCACCGGCTGATCTCGACGATGGCGTTGTGAGTCTCGGTCTTCCAGCGTCCGACGACGGTATCGGTCGCTATGGGAGCCCCGGCCAGCAGCGCGCCGATCATCAACAACGACATGGTATCTCACTCTCCTACACCCGCAACCAGGCGGGAAATGGGCACCCAACGCCGCATTCTTACGGTCGTGCGCATCGCTCAGGAGGTGTGGCCTGAAGATTATTCCGGTTCGGTAACATTTACGTAAACGGAAAGCGAGCAGCGCTGTGTTCAATAGAAGCGCAGACGATCAAGTCAAGTATCGTTGCGCTAGATCGGCAGAAAAACGCTCAAATCGAGTGAGATAGCGGGCGTTATGGTCGAACGCCGTAGCGGAAAGCGCTCAAACGAAACTGTACGGATCGACATCGACGACCACGCGCACCTTGCTCGGCCACTCCAGCGCGCCGAGCCAGTCGCGGATGATGTCCTGCACGTCGAGCGCGCGCTTGGCATGGACGAGCAAGCGGAAGCGGTGGCGACCGCGCAGCATTGCCAGCGGGGCGGGGGCGGGGCCGTACACCACCATCGCCTCATGCTGCGGCGCGCTGCGGCCGATCAGCCGCGCGGTTTCTAGCGCCGCCTTCTGGTCCTCGCTCGACACGATGATGCCGGCGAAGCGGCCAAAGGGCGGCGCGCCCGCTTCGCGGCGATGCGCGGTCTCGGCAGCATAAAAGGCCTCGGCATCGCCTGAGACGAGCGCCTGCATCACGCTGGCGCCGGGGCTGTGCGTCTGGATATAGACATGGCCGGGCTTGGCCCCGCGCCCGGCGCGCCCGGCGACCTGGCAGATTTGCTGGAAGGTGCGTTCGGACGCGCGCAGATCGCCGCCATCGAGCCCGAGATCCGCATCGATCACGCCGACCAGCGTCAGATTGGGGAAGTGATAGCCCTTGGTGACGAGCTGCGTGCCGACGATGATGTCGATGTCGTGCGCCTCCATCCGCGCGACGAATTCGGCGGCCTTGGCGGGCGACCAGATCGTGTCGGAGGTGATGACGGCGGTGCACGCGTCGGGGAACAGCGCCTTCACCTCATCGGCAATGCGCTCCACGCCGGGGCCGACGGGGACGAGGCTGTCCTCGCTCTGGCATTCGGGGCAGACCTTCGGGACGGGCTCGACATGCCCGCAATGGTGGCAGGCGAGGCGGTGGACGAGGCGATGCTCGACCATCCAGGCGGTGCAATTGGGGCATTGAAAGCGGTGGCCGCAGGTGCGGCACAAGGTCAGCGGGGCATAACCGCGCCGGTTGAGGAACAGCAAAGATTGTTCGTGCCGCGCCAACGTTTCACGCATCGCCATCACCAGCCGGGGGGCGATCCAGTGGCCGCGCTCGGGCGGCTCGGCGATCAGGTCGATCGCTTCGATCGCGGGCATTTCGGCGGCACCCCAACGACCGGGCAGTTTCACCTCGGCATAACGACCGAGCGCAACTTGCTGGCGCGTTTCGATTGCGGGGGTGGCGGACGCCAGGATTACCGGGATGTGTTCGAATTTCGCCCGCATGACTGCGACATCGCGGGCGTGATAATGCACGCCTTCTTCCTGCTTGAAGCTCGTTTCATGCGCTTCGTCGATCACGATCAGGCCGAGATTGGCATAAGGTAGGAACAGCGAGGAGCGTGCGCCGACGGTGACCAGCGCTTGCCCGCTGGAAATCGCGCGCCACGCGCGGCGGCGTTGGGACTGGCGCAGGCCCGAATGCCACGCGACGGGCTTCACCCCGAAGCGCGCGGCAAAGCGCGTCAGGAAGGGTTCGGTCAGTGCGATTTCGGGGAGCAAGACGAGCGTCTGGCGCCCCTCGCGGATCGCGGCGGCAACCGCCTCGAAATAAACCTCGGTCTTGCCCGAACCGGTGACGCCATCGAGCAGGGTCGGCGCGAAAGCGCGCGCGGTGACCCCCGCCACCAATGTGGCGGCGGCGGCGCGCTGGTCGGGTGACAAAGCGGGTGCGGCGAAATCGGGATCGGGGGCGGGGAAGGGGCTGTCGATATCGACCTCGACCGCTTCCAGCGCGCCGACCTTGGCGAGCCCGCGAATGACCGCGTCGGAGACATTGCCGATCGCCGCCAGTTCGCGGATTAGGCCCTGGTGGTTGCCGATCTGCTCGAGCGCCTGTTCACGCTGTGGGGTCATGCGGTCGGGCACCAGCCCGGTCGCGCGATATTCGGTGACGGTCTTCGCGCCCTCCAGCGCCGAACTGGAGGCGAGCGCCATCCGCGCCACGGCGGCGGGGGGCGCGAGATAATAATCGGCGGTCCATTCGATCAGCCGGCGCAAAGGCGCGGCCAGCGGCGCGGCGGGCAACACGCCGATGAGGTTGCGCAAGCGATTGTCGCCGACCTCGGCATCGGACGGCATCCGCTCGGGCTCCCACACCACGCCGATCAACTGGCGCGGGCCGAGCGGGGCGATCACGATCGAGCCGGGCTCGACCTGCATCCCGTGCGGCACGCGGTAATCGAGCGGGCCGAGCGCGGAATTCATGACGAGGACGCGGGCGCGGGACATGGGGAGCATATGGCGGGTTGCGGGCGTGCGGCAAAGGGGCAGCGGTTAAGCGGAGGCGTTCCTTCCCGTGTCGCGCTTCCCCGGCGAAGGCCGGGGCACAGTCGTGACGTAGGTGATGGAGAGCGCTACGCCAGAACATCCTGGTCCTTTCGACTGGGCCTCGGCCTTCGCCGGGGAAGGGTATAGGGGAGGACTGTTCGGCGATTCTCTTGTTCCACCCGATGCGCTACACCGCAGCGATGAGCGAACTCCCCGGCCTTTATGCCGCCCATCTCGCGCGTGACCGGCGGCGCTCGACGCACACCGTGCGCGCGTATGAAGCGACAGCGGTGCGGCTGTGCGGCTTCCTGCAGGCGCATTGGGGGGCGGCGGTGGAGCGCGACATGCTGGCCAAGGTGAGCGCGGCCGATCTGCGCGCCTTCCTCGCCGCGCGTCGGGGCGAAGGCGGCATCGGCAATGCCTCGGCGGCGCGCGAATTGTCGGCGGTGCGCGGGTTCCTGGCGTTCGCGGTGGGCGAGGGGATAACGCCGCGCCTTAAAGGGCCGCGCGTGAAAAAGGGGGTGCCGCGCCCGGTGTCGCCCGACGAGGCAGTCGCTCTGGCCGAGGATGTTGCCGATGACGCCGCCGAACCGTGGATCGGCGCGCGCGATCTGGCGGTGCTGCTGCTGCTGTATGGCGCGGGGCTGCGCGTGGCGGAGGCGTTGGGGCTGACGGGGGCGATCCTGCCGCTGGGCGCGACGCTGAGCGTGACGGGCAAGCGCGACAAGACGCGGATCGTGCCGCTGTTGCCGCAAGTGCGCGCCGCGATCGAATCCTATGTCGCGCTCAGCCCTTATGGCACCGCGCGCGAGGCGCCGCTGTTTCGGGGCGCGAAGGGCGGGCCGCTATCGCCGCGCCTTGTCCGGCTGGCGGTGCAGCGCGCGCGGGTGCGGTTGGGATTGCCCGATCGCACCACGCCGCACGCGCTGCGCCACAGCTTCGCGACGCATTTGCTCGGGCGCGGCGCGGATTTGCGCGCGCTTCAGGAATTGCTCGGCCATGCCAGCCTCAGTTCCACGCAAATCTATACGCAAGTCGATGCAGCGCATTTGCTCGACGTGTACCGCAACGCGCATCCGCGTGCCTAGCAACGCGGCTGCCAGCGCAGCAGACGCCAGACGTAAAACACGCCGACCGCCCCGATCGTCACGATCGTCGCGGGGCCGATAAACGCATCCAGCTCGCGGAAGTTGGTGCCGAGATAATAGCCTGCACCCGCCAGGAAAGTGTCCCAGATCGCGGCGCCGCCCGCCGTCCAAATCACGAAGCGTCCGCGCGGCATCCGTGTCATGCCAGCGGGCAGCGATACCATCGTGCGGAAGGCCGGCATGAAGCGGAACACGAACACCACCCATTGCCCGTGCCGACCGAAGAAGCGTTCGAGTTGGAGCACATGCTCCCAATCGAGCGTCAGCCAGCGGCCATAGCGATCGACGAACGGGCGCAGCCGCTGATAGCCGAGGTGCCAGCCGATCCAGTACCAGAAATAATTGCCGACGACCGTCCCCGCCGTGCCTGCCACGATCAGCGGCACGATCTCCATTTGCCCGCGCGCGACCGCGATGCCGCCGAGCCCCATGATGACTTCGGACGGGATGGGCGGGAACACGTTCTCCAGCACCATGAGCAGGAAGATGCCGAAATAGCCGCCCCACGCGGTCAACGCGATGATGACATCGGTCATCGCGCGGTGTCGGCAACCTTGCGCTCGATCGCATCCCAGATCAGGCCGGCGACATCGGTGCCGTCGAAGCGCTCGATCGCAACGATGCCGGTGGGGGAGGTGACGTTGATCTCGGTCAGCCACTCGCCGCCGATCACATCGATGCCGACGAACAGCAGCCCGCGCCTTTTGAGTTCCGGCCCGAGCACCGCGCAAATTTCGCGCTCTTTCTCGGTCAGTTCGGTCTTCACCGCCGACCCGCCGACCGCGAGGTTGGAGCGGATCTCGCCTTCGCCAGGTAAGCGGTTGATCGCGCCCGCGACGTCTCCATCGACCAGCACGATGCGCTTGTCGCCCTTGGCGACGGCGGGGAGGAACGCCTGGATCATGTGCGGTTCACGCCACATGGTGTTGAACACCTCGATCAGCGCCGACAGATTGGCGCCATCCTGCCCGACCTTGAAGATCGCCTTGCCGCCATTGCCGTGCAGCGGCTTGATGACGATTTCGCCGTGCTGCGCGAGAAAGGCGCGGGCTTCGTCGAGGCTGCGCGTGACCAAGGTCGGCGGCATAAATTGCGGAAAATCGAGCACGAACACCTTTTCGGGCGCGTTGCGCACGCTGGCCGGATCATTCACCACCAGCGTCTTGTGCGCGATGCGTTCGAGCAGATGCGTCGCGGTGATATAGCCGAGGTCGAAGGGCGGGTCCTGCCGCATCAACACGACATCGGCCTCATCGCCCAGATCAAGGCTGACGGAATCGCCGAAGCTGTAATGATGGCCGATGACGCGCTGCACGGTGACCGGATCGGCCTTGGTCCACACCCGGCCATCGGCATAATTCAGGTCTTCGGCATTGTAGTGGAACAGTTTGTGGCCGCGCTGTTGCGCGGTGAGCATCAGCGCGAAGGTCGAATCGCCGGCAATGTTGATCGCGGCGATCGGGTCCATCTGGACGGCAACGGTGAGCGACATGAGATTCTCCGTCTCGATACCCGATCGCTGGCGACCGGTTTGGATGCGAGCGTCCTCTAGGGGCGTGCGTCGCCAAAGTCACCCGATCCACGCATTCTCGATATGGCGCGGGCGCGTGCCGGGTGCGATCAGGATGACATCGACGCGAATGTCGTCGCCCGGATCGGCATAAGTCGGCATCAGATATTCCGCCGCCGCCGCGACGCGGGCGAGGCGGCGTTCGTCGATCGCGAAATCGAGTTCGGCGGCGGTGGCACGCAGCTTGACCTCGACAAAGGCGACGAGCGTGCCCTTCTTGGCAATCAGATCCACCTCTCCGGCGGGCGTTCGCACGCGCCGCGCGAGGATGCGCCAGCCTTTGAGGCGGAGCCACCACCCGGCGAGGCGCTCGCCGCGGCGACCGGATGCTTCGGCGCGGCGGCGTTTTCCGTTCCCCTCCCGCTTGCGGGAGGGGCTAGGGGAGGGGCTGGCACGATGCGGCACGCTAGGAAATATGCCCTCCCCCAGCCCCTCCCGCAAGCGGGAGGGGAGTTTTACGCCTTCAACTCCAGCGCCCTTGCGTAGAGCGCCTTGCGGTCGAGCCCGAGTTTCTTGGCGACCTCGCTCGCCGCCTGGCCGGTGGAGAGCCGCGTCAGTGCCTCGGTCAGTGCCGCATCGGCGGCGTCGGCGCTGGCTGCTTCGGGGGCACCGGGCGGGGCGACCACCACCACGATCTCGCCCTTGGGCGGGGCGTCGGCGTAGCGTGCGGCGAGCTGCGACAGCGTGCCCGTCACCGCTTCCTCGAAATGCTTGGTAATTTCACGCGTCACCGCCGCCTCGCGGTCACCCAAAGCTTGGGCGAGCGCTGCCAGCGTTGCGCCGAGACGGGGGCCGGATTCGTACAGCACCAAGGTCGCACGGATCGCGGCAACTTCGGCGATCGCGGCGGCGCGTGCTTGGGCCTTGGAGGGCAGGAAACCGAGGAACAGGAAGCGGTCGGTCGGCAACCCCGCCAGCGTCAGCGCCGCCACCGCCGCGCAGGGGCCAGGGATGGTCCACACCGTATGCCCCGCCGCGCGCGCATCGCGCACAAGCTTGTAGCCGGGGTCGGAGATGAGCGGCGTGCCCGCGTCGGACACCAACGCCACCGCTTCCATCCCCATGCGGGCGATCAGGCCAGGGCGGACGTCTTCGGCATTATGGTCGTGATAGGGAACCATTGGCCGCCTTACACCGATATGGTGTAGGAGTTTGGCCGTCACGCGGCTGTCTTCGACCGCAATTACGGCGGCATGCGTCAGGATGTGCGCCGCCCGCGGCGAAAGATCGCCGAGATTGCCGATCGGGGTGGCAACGATGTAGAGGCCGGGCGAGAGATCAGGGGTCATCAGGAGCGGTCATGGCAGAGCGGGATACGAAAGGGCAACGGCCCATCGGCTTTAAACGGCTTTTGCAGATCGCGGGCATTGCGGGGGCGGTTGCGCTGGCCGGGTGTCAGACGGTCGTGCCGCGCGGGCCCGCGCCGGTTAAACACCCCCCCGTCGTTCGCCCGGTGCAGCCGCAACAGCCTGTGGTCGAACAGGGCATTCCCACTGATACGCAACGCCACCGCGTCGCGTTGCTGGTGCCGCTCAGTGGTCCCAATGCCGGGGTCGGCCAAAGTCTCGCCAACGCCACGCAGATGGCGCTGCTCGATTCGAAGAACGAGCGTATCCGGATCACCAGTTACGACACCGCCACCGGCGCCGCGCTGGCCGCGCAAAAGGCGCTGGCGGATGGCAATCAGTTGATTCTGGGGCCGTTGCTGGCGGACGACGTGCGGGCGGTTACCCCGATTGCGCACCGTGCGGGGGTGCCCGTGGTCAGCTTTTCCAACGACGCGACCGCCGCCGGGAACGGTGCCTATCTGATGGGCTATGTGCCCGCCCAGTCGATTGGCCGGGTGGTCGATTATGCGCGCGAACAGGGCGTCACCACCTTCGGTGGGCTGGTGCCCAACGGCACCTATGGGCAGCGGGCGTCGACCGCCTTTCTGCGCGCGGTCGAATCGGCAGGCGGGCAGGTTGCGTCCTTGCAGACCTATGATCGTGTCCCCGGATCGATCACCAGCGCGATCCTCCGTATGAGCAAGAGTGCGCCCTATCAGGCGATCCTGATCGCCGATGGCGGCAATTCGGCTTCGGCGGCGGTGCCGGTGCTGCGCAAGAACGGCATGGGCGGTGCGCGCGTGCTTGGCACTGAATTGTGGAATTCGGAAAGCGCAATCGCCAGCAAGGCCGGGCTGGAGGGCGCATGGTTCGCCAGCGTCTCGGACGGTCTGTATCGCCAATATGCGGCGCGTTACCGCGCGCGCTTCGGTGCCGCACCCTTCCGCCTGTCGAGCCTTGGCTATGATTCGGTGTTGCTGACGATCCGCATCATGCGCGATTGGCCGATGGGCACGGCCTTCCCGGAGGATCGCCTGAAGGATCGCGGCGGTTTTGCGGGCATCGATGGCGCGTTCCGTTTCGGGCGCGACAATGTCGCCGAGCGCGCGCTGGAAGTGCAGGAAATTCGCGGCGGCACCACGGTGACGATCTCGCCTGCTCCCAGCGGTTTCGAGCGGTAATGGCGCCAACGATGTGGATTTCGCTGCGCGGGTGAAACAATCGGGGGAGCATCGGGTTGTAAGGGCGTGATCGCTTCCGAAACCGCCGCTCCCGCCAAACGCGCACCGCGCTGGCGCAAAATCCTGCTGGGAACGGTGTTCACCATCCTCGGTGTGGCGGCGTCGCTGCTGTTGGCGCTGGGTGCGTTTCCGGTCGGGATGATGCGCGGTCTGGTCGAAAGCCGCCTGTCGGCGGCTTGGGGCAGCCCGGTCCGGGTCGGCGCGGTAACGCGGGACAGCGTTTTTTCCTACGCACCCGTCATCTCGGTGCGCGACGTCCACATCGCGCAGCCCGATTGGGTTGGGCCGGGCGATTTCGTGCGGCTGTCTTCGGCCAGCGTGCGCGTGCCGGTGTTCGCATTGCTGTTCGGCCATTTCCAGCCCGATCGCGTGACGATCGACGGCGGGCGGATCGCATTGGTACGCGATGCCAGCGGGCGCGCCAATTGGAAGCGCGAGGGTGAGCAAGGCGACGGGCACGGCGACCGCCCGACCTTGTCCGATCTCACCATCACCAACACGCAAGTGGTGGTGCGTGATGCCAGGCGCGATCTGGTCGTGGCGGGCCCGCTGTCGGTCGATGCCAGGAACGGATTGCGCCTGTCCGCGACGGGCACCCTCCTTGGTACACCGGTGCGGATCGAGGCGACGGGCGGGCGGATTACCGGGATCGACCCCGCCGCGCCCTATCCGTTCAGCGCGACGCTGGCATCGCCCGCATTGCACATGGCCGCCAAGGGCGACATGGCGGGCGTGCTCGACACGCGCCACTTTAGCGCGGCCATCACCGCGCAGGCCCCAACGCTCAAAAACCTCGATCGCGTGATCGAAGCTGGGTTGTTCGGCACGCAGCCGATCGATTTGACCGGCGCGATTCGCCATGACGGGCGTGACTGGTACATCGATCGTATCGGCGGGCGCGTCGGGCGCTCGCGCTTTGCCGGATTGGCGACGGTCCACAAGATCGATGGCCGCACCAAGATCGACGCGAGGATACGGGCACCCCAATTCGATTTCGACGATCTGGCCGATGCGCGCGGCCATGCCGCCTCGGCGGCGCGATCGGCAAAGATCGGCCCGCGCGTCATTCCGCCGACGCGGATCAACCTCAGCAAGCTCGGCAAGACCGATGGCACGATTGCCTTCCGCGTCGATCGCATCCTGGCCGGCAAGGGCACGGTGTTCCGGACATTGTCGGGCAGGCTGACGCTCGACCACCGCGTCCTCACCGTCAGCAACGTGGTGGCGACGCTCGCCACCGGACGCATGGCGGGTACACTGCGGGTGGACCATCGCAGCGGACGGCCCAAGCTCTCGGTCGACCTTCGCCTTGCCGGGCTGACGCTCGATTCGTTGATCGGCAAGCCCGACATGGTGTCGGGGCGCGTGCAGGGGCGCATCGTGTTGAGTGGGCAGGGCGATACGGTGCGCGAGGCGCTGGCGCGCGCCAATGGCAAAGCGGCGATGGTCGCGACCGGGGGCGAAGTGCGCCGCATGGTGGCAGACGTGCTCGGCCAGAATTTGAGCGGCGCGGTGCTTCACGCGATCGGCTCGCCCAGCCGGATGGTGCCGCTGCGCTGCCTCGTCGCCGATTTCCGCGCGACCAACGGCGTGCTGGTGCCCCGACCGCTCGGCATCGACACGGGAACCTCGGTCGGGCGCGGGGCAGGCCGGATCGTGCTGGATGGCGAACGCATCGCGCTGACGCTCGCCGGAACCAGCAAGAGCCACGCGCTCCTGAAGATTGCTGACCCGATCCAGATTGGCGGCACGCTCAGCAAGCCGAGCGTTTCGGTGGCGGGCCTGGGGACGACCGACAAACCCAGCAGCGGTGGCTTGCTCAAGGTGCTTGGGCGCTCGCTCCGGCGCGCATTCGGCCTGGCCAGGACGCCGCCTGCCGTCGTGATCCCGCCGCCTGCGCAATTCGATTGCGAATCGGCGGTGGCAGCGGCGTTGCGGTGAGCGCATAGAAAAAGGGCCCGGCGATTGCTCGCCGGGCCCTTGGTCGTTCGCTTGCGCGGGCGATTAGGCCTGCTGCAGGTTCACGGCGCTCATCTTGCCGCGCTTGTCCTGCTCCAGCTCGTACTGGACGCGCTGATCCTTATCGAGCGTGCCCATGCCGGCGCGCTCAACCGCCGTGATGTGCACGAACGCGTCTTCGCCGCCGCCTTCCGGCGCGATGAAGCCATAGCCCTTGTCTGCGTTGAAGAATTTTACGGTGCCGATGGTCATAATGGTCGTCCTTCTTGTCGTGCGGTGGCGCGAAAGCCGCGCCATCCGGTGCCTAGATCAGCAGTGAAAGAAGGAAGATGGGGCCGCAAAGCACCAGAGACCGTCGATTTGCGACTGTAGCAAGCGCGGGCCTAGGCGCATTTACGGGGAATAGCAAATGGTGGATGGGTGGCGCCGGAAAAGGGCGCGCATGAAAAAGGGCCGGGGTTTTCCCCCGGCCCTCCATTCCGTAGCAAATCGCGGAGGCTTACGCCGCCGAAACCTCGGCCACGTCAACTTTGATGCCGACGCCCATCGTGGAGCTAACCGCGACCTTGCGGACATACTTGCCCTTCGCGCCCGACGGCTTGGCCTTGACCACGGCGTCAACCAGCGCGTCGAAGTTCGCGCGCAGGTCTTCTGCCGGGAACGACGCCTTGCCGATCCCTGAGTGGATGATACCGGCCTTTTCGACGCGATATTCGATCTGGCCGCCCTTGGCTGCCTTGACCGCTTCGGCAACGTTCATGGTGACGGTGCCGAGTTTCGGGTTCGGCATCAGGCCCTTTGGACCAAGCACCTTACCGAGGCGACCGACGATGCCCATCATGTCCGGGGTCGCGATGCAGCGATCGAAATCGATCGTGCCACCCTGGATGGTTTCCATCAGGTCTTCCGCACCGACCACGTCCGCACCAGCGGCGCGGGCTTCATCGGCCTTCGCACCCTTGGCGAACACGCCGACGCGTACGGTCTTGCCAGTGCCCTTGGGCAGCGTGACGACGCCGCGGACCATCTGGTCGGCGTGACGCGGATCGACGCCGAGGTTCAGCGCGACTTCGATCGTCTCGTCGAACTTCGAGGTTGCACCGGCCTTGGCGAGCGCAATCGCTTCGTCCACGCCGTGCAGCTTCTGACGATCGATGGTGACGGCTTTTTGCTTCTTGCTGACAAATGCCATGATCTTAGCCCTCCACCACTTCGAGGCCCATCGCGCGGGCAGAACCCTCGATGATGCGCGTTGCCGATTCGAGATCGTTGGCGTTGAGATCCTTCATCTTCGCGGTCGCGATGTCGGCGAGCTGCGAACGCTTGATCTTTCCGGCGGACACCTTGCCCGGCTCCTTCGAGCCCGACTTTAGATTGGCGGCCTTCTTGATGAGATACGATGCCGGCGGCGTCTTCGTTTCGAACGAGAACGAACGGTCGGCATAAACGGTGATGACGGTGGGGAGCGGCGTGCCGACTTCCTGGTCACCGGTCGAGGCGTTGAACGCCTTGCAGAATTCCATGATGTTGACGCCGCGCTGACCCAGCGCCGGGCCGATCGGCGGCGACGGGTTGGCCTTGCCGGCCGGCACCTGCAGCTTGATATAGCCTGTAATCTTTTTTGCCATGTGTCACTCTCTTTCAAGTTTAGCGGTCCTGGCGGGCACCGAGGCGCCCTCCCGCACTTCCAACAGCAATGTGTAGGAAGCTGGCGCGCATAGCCGAAAGCAGGCGGCGGTGCAAATGCTGTTGCGAGAGGCCGCTCACCCCGCCCGGTTTTGGGGGCGGGGTGGTCGAACGAGGTCAGAAGTCGGTGTGCAGCCGAACGCCGATCGTTTGCGGTGTCGTCGGCACGATATAGGGCCGTTGACCGCAACTGCCGCATTCCTGGAAGCGCGACAATTGCCCGCGCGTGTCGAACGCATTCTGGATAAACAGTTCGATGCTGTAGCGCGGGAACTGCACACCCGCCGCAAAATCGGCGGTGGTGAAGGCCGACAGACGTCCGAGCTGCGCCGCCGGGTTGATGATGATGCCACCCGGTGCATAGGTCGCCGATCGAATATCGGACGCAGCCGAACCCTGATAGGACACCACCGCCTGGCCATATGCCTTGGCCGTCCCGACCGGCACGGTGTAGCGCGCTGATCCGCTTGCCTTGAACTTGGGGGTGATCGGCAGCCGTGTCCCCGCCCTGGCCGAAAGCAAATTGCCGGCCCCTGCGC
>Ga0172379_10005480_pt1 | contig 17718 bp, 19 predicted proteins | sample GrowelOW334metaG_FD_119756 | JGI IMG/M metagenome (GOLD analysis project Ga0172379, IMG submission 119756) | Groundwater microbial communities from an aquifer near a municipal landfill in Southern Ontario, Canada - Groundwater well OW334 metaG | ecosystem: Environmental > Aquatic > Deep... | reverse complement strand
GATCTGTTTGAAAAACTAAAAAATATTCTCCAAAAAAGATATGGCGGATAAAAAAATCATCGGCATAGTCGGTCTGATGGCTTCCGGAAAAGGCGAGGCGGCAAGATATATCGTTGAAAAATATAGTGCCGGATCTTATCGTTTTTCGACCATGCTTAAGGATGTCCTTGATCGGTATTATCTGCCGGATGTCCGCGAAAATTACGTCATCTTTTCCGAGATTATGCGCAATGCTTTCGGACAGGATATCATGTCTAAAGTCATCGCCAACGATATCGCCAGAGACGAGCACGATTTGATAGTGGTCGAGGGCATAAGAAGAGTGTCGGACGCGGTCCATCTGCGCGAACTTCCCGGTTTCATACTGGTTAAGATCGTCGCCAGCCCGGAAACCAGGTACGACCGTCTGGTCAGGCGGGATGAAAAGCCTGACGACCGGACAAAGACTTATGAGCAATTCCTGGCCGACCAAAATTTTCCGACCGAGCGAAGCATCGCTGAAATAATGGATCAGGCCGAGATTTCGATAGACAATAACGGCAGCGTCGAGGATTTCCATCGCCAGCTTGATAAAATCGTTTTAAAGAGCTAAGATAAAAACAATTAATTCTTTTCAAGGAGGCCCCCAAGGGGTCTTTTTTACGTGAAGATGAGCCATTATAAAGGTAAACTTATCTCGATTGACGGTATCGATGGCAGCGGTAAATCAGTCCAAACCAAGCTGCTCGTCGAAAGATTGAAGGCGGCCGGCTTCAAGGTGGAAACGGTAGACTTTCCGCGTTACGGCAAAAAATCGGCCGGTCTGGTTGAAAAATACCTGAACGGTAAGTACGGCAGTGCTGAAAAAGTCGGACCGTACCGGGCATCACTTTTTTACGCCATCGACCGCTATGACGCCAGCTTCAAGATAAAAAAGTGGCTCGCCCAAGGGCGGATCGTCGTCTCCAACCGTTATACCGGCTCAAACATGGGACATCAGGGCGGTAAAATAGGAAATCCGCTCGCACGCAAAGCCTTTTTCGATTGGCTATACAAACTCGAATACGGTCTCCTCGCTATTCCAAAACCTGACCTAAATATATTTTTGCATGTACCGGCCGAGATCGCTCAGACGCTGGTCGACCGCAAAAACGAGCGCGCATACATCGGCGGAAAAAAACGGGATATTCACGAAGCTGACATACAACACCTCAAGAACGCGGAAAACATCTATCTGGAAATCGCACGCGCCTATCCGGATTTTGAACTGATCGATTGCGCGAAAGATGGCGAGATGTTCAAACCGGAAAGAATCAGCGATTCGGTCTGGGGAAAAGTAAAAAATATCCTATCGCTTTCAAAAGATGATGAGCCGTCGAAGCCGCTCAACCTGATAGTCGAACGGTTAGCTTGTTCAGCCAAACTGCCGGCACCGGCCAGGGCTGACTCCGGTGGCTTCGATCTTTTTTCCGCTGATTTTTACGCGATCGCGCCCGGCGAGCGTCTAGCGATCTCGACCGGTATAAAAATTTCGATTCCGTCCGGCTATGTCGGACTATTACGGAGTAAGAACGATATCGCCAAACAAGGCATCCACACCATTGTCGGTGTGATCGAATCCTCGTTCACCGGCGAGCTTATCATCACGCTTATCAATCTGAGTAATAATATTTTCCAGATCGCGATGGGTAAGCCGATCGCGCAACTTTTGATCCAAAAGATAGAATCGCCTTCGATCATTGAAGGAAAAATATCCGTTTGAGGGAGGAAATGATGCTCTTTTACAAGTTCATGTTCCGGTTCTACCGGTTCTTGTATCATATTTTACCGGTCGGTTTCGTCCTGTTGCTCGGCTGGATCATGACCGGACGAGTCAATCCGGCCTACCTGAACACTGTTTATTTCGGTTGCATCATTCTCGTCATCCTCACGTTTGTCTGCAAGCTGATGGCCGAAGACATCGGCCGGAAAAAGAAACTACTTCGATTGAAGGGGGAAAGCTGATGGCGCTAAAAGTCTACTGCGACGATTGTGAAGAACCGTTCGACCTGAACGCAAAAACCGCGCTGATCAATCTCAAGGCCTTCCTGCAGGGGGGTGCGGACGTTCGCTACAAATTCATGGTCCGGTGCTGGTGTCCGAAATGCAAGGCGATGCAGATGCAGATCGTGCCGGTCGAAATTTCGACTGCCCTGAAGCTTCAGGAAAGCTTCACCAAACGGATCACGGCAGTGTTGAAAAAATTGCTCGCGAATATTTCCGGCCGTGAAATGAGCCTGTTCGGCTTCGGTTCATCCTCTGCGCCGGCGCCACCATTCGCGCACGCAGTAGCGACCATTTTACGCGAAGACGGCTGCATGGCGCGAAAAGATGGGTCGGCGGATCCGGGTACTTCAAAACAGGATTGATGAACCCGGTTTCGGAAAAAGATCCGAATCATACCGAACCTCAAGGCCCGATCCGTCCGGGCCTTTTTCTTGCAATTTTAGGCTTTTTAGGTTACAATTTATTGAATTGAAGCGTATCACATTTTTTTTATCCAAATGAGCAATTTTGATACAATCATCGGTCTGGAAATCCACGCTGAACTCGCGACCAAGTCGAAGATGTTCTGCGCCTGTGATAACGACGCCCAGGGCAAGGCGCCGAATACGACGGTCTGTCCGATCTGCTTAGGCCACCCGGGAACCTTGCCGGTCGCGAACCGTGAAGCGATCGAATGGACGATACTTCTCGGGCTGTCGCTCGGCGGAGAGATCAACCGCTTATCCAAGTTTGACCGCAAAAATTATTTTTACCCCGATCTGCCTAAAGGCTACCAGATATCGCAATATGATCTGCCCTTCGTCTATGGCGGAAAGCTTGAAGTCGATGATGAACCGGTCGCCATCACCAGGATCCATCTCGAAGAAGACACCGGAAAATCCAGCCATCCGGCCGGAAAGCCGTATACTTTGGTCGACTTCAATCGCTCCGGCACACCGCTCATCGAGATGGTGACTGAACCGGTCATCCGTGACGCGGCCACCGCCAAAAAGTTCTGCCAGAATTACCAGCAGATACTTCGTTATCTCGATATCTCAAACGCTGACATGGAAAAAGGCGAGATGCGCTGCGAGGCAAATGTCAGCGTGCAGGAAAAAGGCAAGTGGCATTATATGGACGGACTGATCAAGCCGCTCGGCGATTACGTCTTGAATCCTAAAGTTGAGATAAAGAATATCAACTCCTTTCGCGCGGTTGAGAAAGCGATCGAGTACGAAGTAAAAAGACAGATCCGAGCCGTTGCCGACGGTGAAAAACTGATCCAAGAGACGCGGGGCTGGAATGAAGATAAGGCCGCGACCGTCAGCCAGAGGATAAAAGAGACCTCGGCCGATTACCGCTACTTCCCTGATCCCGACCTGCCGCCGATCAAGATTACCGACGATCAGCTGAAACTTATCAAGACCAGGATGATCGAACTACCAGCCGCGAAGAAAAAACGTTTTATCGAGGAATACAATCTTAACCCTACCGATGTTGAAATCATTATCGGCGATAAGCGTCTGGCAAATTTTACGGAGGAGGTTATCTCGGAACTTAGGGCCTGGATCGAGGCGTCAGGCGACGACTGGGAGCGCCAGAAACATAAACTGGCCAAGGCAACTTCAAATTGGCTCTTAAGTGAACTGTTCAAACATCTTAAGGCCGACAATCTGACCATCGATAAGCTGAAGATTACGGCGGAAAATTTCGCTGAGCTCATAACTTTGGTCTATCAGGGGAAGATAAACTCCTCGGCCGGACAGAAGATTCTTGAAACGATGTATAAGAACGGCGGTGATCCGACTCATATCATGGCTGATCTCGGGCTTGAACAGATCGACGATGTGGCCGAGCTCGAAAAAGTGGTTGCCAAAATCATAGAAGATAATCCTGCCCAGGCCGCGGAGGTCCGCGCGGGCAAAGACAAGGTGTTGCAGTTCCTGGTCGGCAAGACGATGTCAGCCACTAAAGGCAAAGCGAATCCAAATATTATCATCGAACTTCTAAAAAAACTATTAAAGTGATAAAATCAATCGACCCCGTTTGCGGGGTCGGCCACTAAAGGCAAAGCAAACCCGACCGTCGTAGCGGATCTGCTGAAAAAGATTTTAAAATAATTTTCAGCAAGTCCCTGAAGCCAAACTTCTATCAATCATAACAAATAAATTTTTAATTCAATAACAACAAATTTATGTGCTCATACGACATGGAAATAAGCAGAAGGACATCGGCTGATAAATTGCCGCCGAGAGAACCGAAAAGCCAAGAAGAAATAAAAACATTGGTGGATGATATCATCGAATCGTTAAAAATCGAATATCCGGAATTAACAGCGAAACTCACTCCAAAACACATTACCAAGGGAGCGAGCGGTGGGGAGCATCCAATTGTTCGTCAGATGAAAATATCCTTCGAAGGTCTTTATAACTCAAGATTTCATACCGACGAGGAAATAAAACAACAGATCAAAAAACAAGTTCTGCAAATAACTGGAATTGATGCCGCTGCACCAGTAAGTGAGAAGGTGCATTTTCTCTTTACCGGCAACAAAGCAGATGATTTGTATGGAATTGCTCAATTAATTTTGAAACAAGACGGAGAATTAGCCGAAAACGTCAAAGGAGCACTACTAGTTTTTTATCCATATTATGATGCCTTAGACAAAAATCCGATTTACAACGGGATAAAAAACCATCCCGATGCGGCCGATTTACTGATTGACCGGATGGGGCCTATCATCAGGGCGGCAAATCAAAAGAAATAACCCTTGACTAGTGTTTTTATCGTTGATATAATCTATCTGATGACTAAAAAAACTCGACAAAAACCGACCCGCCTATTCTTGCCGGATTTACCACAAGACAATTTATCTATTTCCATAAAAATATCCCGCCAATAGGCGGGATATTTTTTTGCCGAACCTTATAAAATAGTCTACCGTTATATGCTCCTTTTCAAGCACTCGCTAAAGGACCATTTAACGGCAGACTCTTGCCAAGCGACAAACAAAAATCCGAGGGGGAGGGTAAAAGCATGAACGGTTTATTTTCTGCGGCAATGCCGAGAAATGCAGACGCAACAGGCATCCATCTCGAAAAACCCGTCTGCCCGTTGTTCACGGGACCGAAAACCGATCTGTGCGACTGCCCGAAGACACGGCTGATGGTGCTGCAGAGCAATGCAAGCTGCCATCACAACGGCGATTGCCTGGCCAGGAAGCTCTTTCCGGAAAAGGCCAAGGAGGAGTATTCGAAACGGTTCTGATCCGAACCACTCGTCATGTCCGACAGGGGGCTGAAAAAGCCCCCTTATTTTTTTATATACGTTTCGGTCAATTTTTCTGCAGTCTTAAAACTATTAATCAATTCAATCTTTCTTCCCTGCCTCTCCCAGCGCCTAAACCATGACCGCTGGCGGCGGGCAAATTGGCGTATGGCGATATTCAGTTTTTCCACCATCTCATTATAATCATATTTACCCTGGAGATGTTGGCTGATAAATTTATACTCTAAACCGAAACTCTCAAGGCGGCGCCAGCTCACGCCTTCATCGTGCAGCCGTCTTACCTCCGCAATCATTCCCTCTTTTTCCAACCGTTCCAGCAATCGATATTCTATCCGCTGATTCAATTCCGCCACCGGCCGGTCCAGACCCAGGATCAACGCGTCGTATCTGCCTTCCCTGTTTTTTTCACCCAAAGTTTTTGCGCCCGCGGACACAATCTCGACGTAACGGATCAATCTTCTTTTATTGCCCCTATCGCTCTGATTTATCTTTTCGGCTAGCCCCGGATTCGAGCTTTTGAGCTTCTCATACAGTTCTGCGACCGTCATCTTCTCCAAGATCTTTCGTAATTCCTTATCAGCGCTTTTTTTTGAAAGTTTAAAATCATCAACCAGCGCCTGAAGATAAAGCCCGGATCCGCCGACCAGAATCGGCAGTTTTCCTCGCTTTATGATATCCTCAATCGCCACCTCTGCCTGCTCTTTATACTTCGCTAAATCAAATGTCTCTTTTGGGTCCGCCACATCGATGAGGTGATATGGAATTTGCTTAGCTTTTAGCTTGTAGCTTTTAGCTGTTAGCGTATAGCTGTCTAAATCTTTGCCGGTGCCGATATCCATGCCGCGATAAACCTGACGCGAATCAGCGCTCACAATCTCGCCTCTGTACCTGGCGGCTAGACGCACGGCCAGACCGGTCTTGCCCGAAGCAGTCGGTCCTAGTATCACGATAATTTTCGGCTTTTCTGCCATATAATTATTTTACCATCCTTCCCGTCAGCCCGAAATCCCTCGCTTCTGTAATCCTGACCGGAATAACTTTGCCGACCGAGCCGCCCTTGATCTGATCCGCTATTTTTACAGTCTTGCCGGTCGCGCTCTTGCCGAAATATATGTTCTTATTCTTTCCCTCGACAAGCACATCAATCGTCTTATGCAAATAGCTGAAATTATTTGCTCGGGCGGTTTTTCTTAATATTTTCAGAAGCGCCTCCTCCCGTCTTTTCTTTTCCGCTTTCGCTACGTCATCTTTGAATTTTGCCGCCGCCGTGCCGGGCCGCGGACTGTACTGCGCCGTATAGGCCATATCGAATTTTGCCTCCCGGAACAGTTTTTCCGAATTCTTGAACTGCTGTTTCGTTTCACCCGGAAAACCGACGATGATATCCGTCGAGATGGCGGCGTCAGGCATCGCCTGCCTGATTTTTTTGATCAAACCCAGATAATGTTCTCTGGTGTACTTCCGATTCATCTTTGCCAAGACCTTGTTATCCCCCGCCTGCGCCGGCAGATGTATCTGGTGGCAGACATGCTCGCACTCGGCGATCGTCTTGATCAGCTCCTCCGACATATCTTTCGGGTGGCTCGTCGCGAACCGGATCCAAAAGTTACCGGGAATATCATTTACCATCCTCAAAAGTTGTGCGAAGTTTATCTCCCCCTGCTTGCCCCGCATGTGCGGTGGCACGAGCAAAAATCTCTCCCTTTCTCCCTCTCCTTGCCCAGGAGAGGGTTGGGGTGAGGTCTTTATTCGGGAAAAGGTCGATTTGTGTTCATTCGCTTTTAGTTCGCGATTTATTCGCGATGAGTAAGAATTAACATTCTGCGCAATCAAAACAATCTCCTTATGCCCTTTCTTCACCAGCCCCTTCACTTCCGTCAAAATCTCCTCCGCTGGCCTATACACTTCCCGCCCCCGAGCGTAAGGTACTACGCAGTAGGCGCAAAAATTATTACAGCCATTGCCGATCGGCACGAAAGCGCTAATTGATGAGCCATATCGGGGGTTAATTATTAAATACCCGGACAATGAATCATATTTTGGAATGCCCCGCTCTCGGTGTCGGACACCGATAATCGGTGTCCGACACCGAGAGCTTAATAATTTGCCAAGTTTATATAGATCGGTAATCGGCAACCAGATATCCACGCTCTCTTTCAAGCGCTTTTGCACATCCTCTCGCCCGGCCAGACAGCCGGTCACGATCGTTATCGATTTCGGATTCTCTTTTTTAATTTTCGGCACGAGGCCGTAAACCCGGTCTTCCGCTGACTGCCGCACTCCGCAAGTCGTGGTAATCACCACGTCCGCTTTATCACGTTTGTCCGTCCAAACAAAACCAAGCCCCTCCAGATACCCGGCAAGCCGCTCGGAATCCGATACGTTCATTTGGCAGCCGATGGTTATGATATGGTAAGTCTGTTTTTTCATACTCGATGTTAATCCCCCCTCTCCTTAATAAGGAGAGGGTCGGGGTGAGGTGCGTGCTTGAAATCAAATAAAAAAATTGCTAAAATAAAAGCAATTTATTGACATAGGCATTATAACAAAAATCGTATAATATACAAATTTTATTAGTTAGCGGTAAATACATCGCATATAAACGAGTTATATGAAATTTATTTCTGGCTTTATTAAAAAACATGATTAAATATTTGGACGAGCTTCGAACATTAAACCTGCCAAAAGGAAAATTTTCAATATTTGGAAGCGGTCCGTTGGCTATAAGAGGCCTTCGAGAAAATAACGATATAGATATCTTAGTTATCCACGAATTGTGGAATGATTTAGCTGACAAATATACTGTAACCTCAAAAATAAATAGGCCAGATTCTATCTATGTCGGACATATCCAAATATTGAAATTTGATTACAAAGATTGGCAGCCGCTTATCAAAGATCCGATGGTATTAATAACTGAAGCTGAAAATATTGAAAATTTTCCTTTTGTTAAGTTGGAACACCTTCTCAGCTGTAAAAAACTGATGGGCGGAGAAAAGCATATTAATGATATCGCGCTTATACATAAATTCAACGCTAGCCAGAAATAAACTTCATATAACGACGCATATCTGGCTGTAGGAAATTGACATCATTAAAATCCTAAAGGAGTGTCAATTGGGTATGCGGTTCGGCCATTCTCCGCATGGCTTCTCCCATATTGCTCCCTACGGTCGCAACATCTCATACCCAGAAACGTTATGGCGAAAACGTTCCCGCCCACGACACCTGAAGCGTAGCGATGGCGGGCGGGTCGCTGACGAAATTCTCCGCTGCGCTCGCACGTCGCATTTTGTCTATGCTGAAATCAGAGGTTTAGTGCGTTGATTTGGGCGAAAATTTGATTTTTTTATTTTAGCAGGAGGCAAAAGGTGTTTTTTCGGCCTGCAAAGAGGCAGAAAAACGAATTTATTCTATATGAATCCTGAAACAAACAAAAAATTTGAGCTGCCGGGTAAAAATAGAGAAAAACTTCTAGCCCTCGAAAAAGAGGGCAAGTATGTTTTTCATGGTTCACCCGAACAGATAGAAATATTAGAGCCTCGGCAGGCAGAAAAAATAAATAAGAAAACCGGCGAGATGGAAAAATATGGAGAACCTGCGATTTACGCTACCGTATACGCGGAAACAGCAATTTTTCGAGCATTGATAAATGCCAAAGATGTTATTGGAGATTCAGAAAGTAGTTTTGGAATGAATGAAAGTGGATTGCATTTTTCGACGACAAAAAATTTATTGGAGGCAGCGAAGAAAAAAGTGGGTAAGGTTTATGTTTTAGATAGACAAAAATTTAGTAATTTCCGTGGGATGCAATGCGAAAGCAACGAATCAATAACTCCGCTTGATATTGTTGAGGTTTCTTTTGATGACTTACCAAATAATATAGAAACATTATAAAAAGGAATTTTGAATTTTGGACATTCACATCCTTTACGATATTACAAACTATTTCAGCAAATATGGATTGCATGTTTTGCGATGAGAAAATTTTAAAAAAAGAAGAGGTTTTACGAAATAAAACCTGCGTTTTTCTGTCCGGCCAAGGGTATAACCCGGAAGGCGTATTGGAAGGTGCAGGTATAGTTATCCCATTTGCTCATAAGGCCACGCCGTTTGATTTATCCGACGAAGAAGTTGTGGACATGTTCAACCTGTTAAAAGAAGTTAGAAAATACCTAGACGAGAAGCATAAACCGAGCGGTTACACCCTTGGCTGGAATGTCGGCAAGGTAAGCGGACAGATTAAACCATTCCACGTCCATCTTCACGTAATGCCGAGATATGACGACGAACCATTAGCGGGAAAAGGTGTCCGCTATTTCTTAAAGAAAAAAACTAATAGTAGGATAAAAAAAATCCGTGAAAGTTAATTCTTCTGGTGCGTGCAGCAAGGACGGCTGACTGCGACAGCGTATAACGGTCCATATCCGGTTTCGCCTCGCTACACCCAAATGCTTCGCACTTCGGATGATGCCGATCCATTATATCGAAAATGCTCCCGCCCGCAACGCCTGAAGCGAAGCGATTGCCGGCCGGTCGCTGACATATCGAAATTCAATTTTTACCATTACACCTGCGCCTACCGCTCAAGACAAAAAAACCAAATTTGGTCGTCAATAGCCTTACATATCGATTAGGGGAAAACATGATTATGAAACAGATTTCAAAAACAATGATGAAAAGCATAGCAGGTTCATCATTGATGGATATATTTTTATTCCCATTCGTGCTTTTTTCTGCGGTTATTTTACTTATTGTTCGTCGCATCGGCTTCAAGAGGCTAAAAAAATGTAAGCTGGCCCTATTGAAAGTTGGGATAATGCCGATTCGTAATCATTATTATGAACCTCTATTTGATAAAAGAAACCTCAGCAAACCCTTGTCGGACAATCGACAATTACCTGGGATTGATTGGAATATTCCAGGCCAAATTGAACTTTTAGATGAGTTTCATTTTTCGAACGAACTTGCAAATATTCCAAATCATAATGTCGATGATCTGTCATTCAATTTTAACAATGGTGCATTTGAGCCGGGAGATGCCGAATATTGGTATAATCTTATTAGATTAAAAAAGCCAAAAAAAATTATTGAAGTTGGAAGCGGTCACTCGACGAAAATGGCCCAATTAGCTATCAAACAAAACGAAAAGGAAAACGACCGGTACGCATGCGAACATGTATGTATTGAACCTTATGAAATGCCTTGGTTGGAAAAACTGGATGTTGAAGTCATTCGTGAAAAGGTTGAAAATGTCAACAAAGATATATTCAAAACGCTGAATAGTAATGACATTCTTTTCATTGACTCATCACACATGATACGCCCTCAAGGAGATGTCCTGTTTGAATATCTTGAATTATTTCCCACTTTAAATGATGGAGTAATTGTTCATGTTCATGATATTTTTTCTCCTAAAGACTATCCCGAAGAATGGGTGCTTGGAGAAGTTAAATTTTGGAATGAGCAATACTTGTTGGAAGCATTTTTAACATATAATAGTAGTTGGAAAATCATTGGAGCGTTGAATTTTTTGCATCATAATTATTATGAATTATTAAAAGATAAATGTAATAGATTAACTCCAAAATTTGAACCAGGTTCATTTTATATTCAGAGACGGATATGAATCGTCGCAACATTCTAATCCCGTACGAGAATATAAGATATGCACTATCAGTGTATGTCAAAGAGCCAATAGTTGCGGCAGCGGATCGCCTTCACCCGAATTGCCTTCGTGAATACTCCTTTACCTGCTTCAGATGCTCGTAACCTTAAGTGAAATTTTTCTGATTTACAAATATTATGAAGATATATCCAAAACGATCAAAAACAGACAGGGTGTCAGATGATTTTTATTTCGGTGATTACGGTGAAATTCCAATAGCTATATCATCCGCCACCATAAATGAAAATGGTGTAGTTGGCGATAAGCTCCATTGCCACAAGAAAGGGTATGAATTTTATTTAACCATTCAGGGGTCCGGCTTGCTTGAAATCGAAGGAAAAGAAGTGGAGCTTAACCAAGAAATATTTGTTATGGTCGAGCCGGGAGAAAAGCACAGAATAAAATCAACCATCAAGACGCCATTCTCATTCATTGCTATTTCTAATATAAAAGATATAGACGACAAATTTGAAATAGAAGGATGAGCAAGAAAACACAGCCTATTATCGCTCAAAACATGAAAAAGAAAATTATAATTAAAATCGGCACCTCAACCCTGACGGCGAATACCGGCAGGATTTCTTACTCAAAAATCGAGGATATCGCCAGGCAGATCGTCAATCTAAAAAAGGATTTTGACGTCATTCTGGTCTCTTCGGGCGCGATCGCCACCGCTCGCCAATTCATGGAAATCAACGGCGACAATCAGAGCATGGCATCCAAACAGGCGATGGCGGCGATCGGTCAGCCGAAATTAATGCGTCTTTATGATGAAATTTTCAGTAGCTTCGGATTGAAGATCGCGCAGTGCCTGCTGACTTATGCCGACTTTAAGAATGATGAAGCACGGACCAATACCGAAAACACGATCAACAGTCTGCTCGCGCACGGTTACGTGCCGATTATCAACGAAAATGACACGGTCGCAATTGAGGAAATCGTCCTGGGAGATAATGATAAATTATCGGCCCTGGTCGCCTCGATCCTGCCGGCCGATTTCCTGATCATCGCATCGGATGTCGACGGTTTATACGATAAGAATCCGCACCTGCACCCAGAGGCTAAGCTGATCGATGAGGTCACCGACCTGAGGCAAGTCGCCCTTTTCGCTGAAGAAAAAGTCTCGGGCCCGGGAACGGGCGGCATGGCCTCAAAGATCCAGGCGGCGGAAATCTGCAAGCAATACGGTATCGAGATGTGGATCGTCAATGGCGGAAAAAATAATTTTATCGTCGACGCCCTGCAAGACATATCATCCTTCACCAAATTCAGATTTTGATGGCTAAAACCGATTCTCTGATCAAACCGCCCTCGTCATACATCACTTAACACGGCATATACGCAAGGGCTAAAGCCATATTTGAATGCGTTGACTAAGGTTAATATCTGTCTTTGCTGGACGAGATGACAAAATTTGATTTCAAACTTGTAAAAAATTAGATATGCCAAGAAATGTATCTGTCATCATCCTTTATGACCAAGAAAAGAAAATATTACTCCAACACCGCGCCGAAGACGCGGCAAGATTGCCTGGTTATTGGGCTTATTTCGGCGGTGGCATTGAAGCTGGTGAAACTCCGGAGCAGGCTGTGAGGCGGGAAGCGCTTGAAGAATTGAATTACGTCTTGAACGATCCGAAATTGATAATGAAGCAAACTTTTTTTGGAAACGATGGAAAGAGTGAAAAACATGTTTTCGTGGAGGAATTTGACCCGAGCAAAAAAATAACTTTAGGCGAAGGACAAAACTTTGGCTGGTTTCACCTTTCCGAAATAAACGGATTAAAAATTATTGACCACGATATAGAAGTTCTTGAATATATCAGGGACAAATATTGATTGAACCGAAAAATAGATAGCGTGTGAATGGATAAAATATGGTCACTTTTTCAGTGAACAAAAAAGAATCGGGGAAAAATTATCTGGAACGTGCCGGCGCTTATGGTTTTATCATTAATAAAGATGGCTTGTTGGCGACTGTCCAAACGAAGACCGGTTACTTCCTGCCCGGCGGCGGCATCGAAGCGGGGGAGAGCGAAGAAGAGTGCCTGAAACGAGAGTGCCTGGAAGAAATCGGCATGGAAATTTCAATCAAGTCAAAATTTGCGATCGGTACTTATCATTTTCATTCAACGACCGCGGATCGAGACATGACCAGCGTCGGCCACTTTTTCGATTGCGCCATGGAAAGCATGACTGACAGTCAAAGCGAACCCGGCCATCGCCTTGCCTGGCTTGCGCCAAGCGACGCGACAAAATCGCTTTATCTCGAGAATCAAAATGAAGCCGTAAAAATCTATTTAAAAAAATTTAAATAAATTAGCTTACCTTCTTGATAGTTGGACAATAACCGGTCTAGGGGCTACCATTATATTGTAATTATTTTACATATATTGAGAATAAAAAAAATATATGAAAAAATTGGATATGAACGTCTTTAAAGAAGATCTGCTCAATACGATCAGAGAAGCGATTTTGGTACTGGATTCTGACCTGACCATCGTTTATGCCAATAGTTCTTTTTATAAGCAGTTCAAAGTGACCCCGGCCGAAACCCAGAATAAACATATTTATGAGCTGGGAAATGGCCAATGGGACATTCCTGAACTTCGTAAATTATTGGAAGAAATATTGCCCAATCAGAACTTTTTTTATGACTTCAAGGTCCGCCATATTTTTCCGGATATCGGGCAGAAAAACATGTTGATCAACGCCGCTCAACTCATCGACGGGGGCAGGAATGAAAAATTCATCGTCGTTGCGATTGAAGATTCTACGGAAAAGGCGAAACTTTATGAAGCGTCGCTCCTGGCAAATAAACTTGCCACCATGGGACAATTGAGTGCGGGCATAGCGCACGGTCTGAGCAGCCCGCTCACCGGCATACATAATTTTTTAGATGTATACGCTAAAGAAGAACCGAAGGAAAGCGACCGGCATCACGAATTGGAGCTTATGCTTGCGGCCTGCGATTATATGAATAAAATCGTCAAAAATCTCACATACTTTGCCCGAACGATAAAGGAAGAATTTAAAATAATAAATTGGCGCGACGTGGTTGATTCTACTTTGAGCTTCACTGAAAGACAGTTCATGGTTTCAAACATAATGATAAAAAAAGACCTGCCGGCTGACCTTAAAAATATGATCGGAAATAAGAGCCAGCTGCAACATGTCTTGTTGAACATCCTGATGAATGCAAAAGAAGCGATAACCAACAGCGGCGAAATAACCATCAAAGCGCAAAATTCAGATAAAGACAAACGGGTCATGCTGGAAATCACGGATAACGGAAAAGGCATCCCGGCGAAAGATTTGCAGCACATTTTTGAACCGTTTTTTTCGACAAAGGATCAAAGCGGGGCGGGATTAGGTTTATCCGCGGCATACGGGATAATCAAGGATCACTTTGGGGAAATAAACGTAAGAAGCGAGGAGGGAAAAGGTACTTGTCTGACGATTTCCCTACCTTATACAAAGTAAAAAAATGACTACAAAGCAGATAAAAGTGATGATTGTTGATGACGAGGAGATAGTCATCAAAGGAATCCAAAAAGGGCTCGAATATTCCGGTTTTTACGTCAAGGCCGTAATTGGCGGAAAGGACGCGATTGAGCTTGCAAAAAAGGAATTCTTTGATGTCGTTCTGGTTGATTTGATCATGCCCGGCTTGAACGGCGTGGAAACCTGTAGGAGAATAAAAGAAATATCCGCTAAAACCATAGTGCTCTTGCTTTCCGGTTATCCGCAAGAGATTGAAAAACTGCTGCTGGCTTTCATAGATGCGGGCGGCAAAGATGTCTTTCTCCGTAAACCATTGCTTGCGGATGAGGTAAGAGACGCAATAAATAAAATTATAAAGTAATTCTTCAATTGCCCAATACATACAGAAATATTAGATTTGATGGAATCAAATCGCCTAAACAAAAATTTCGGCTTACCTTAGCGTAAGTTTGATTTTTTTTTACAATAGGTATATTATTTTTATATGGGAGGGTAATGCCAATTATATGTTTCATAAGCCGTGCTGTACGATTTACGGTAATGATATGAAGGTCGATGTCGGATCGCATATCATTTTTTTATACAAAGAGGAGTCGGAATTGCGAGATGTCCTTTTCAACTATGCTTATGAAGGAGTAAAAAATAACGATCTCTGTATTATCATCGTGTCGGATCCGCATATAGTGGATGATTTAAAAAAAGAAATAAGCGATAAGAAGATAAGCAGGGAGAAAATCGACAAATTGATCACCTCGCTCAAAGTCAGTGATTTTTACCTTGAGGACGGAAAGTTCGAAAAGGACAGGACGCTTGCCAAGCTCGACAAACTTATCAAGGCAAATCCGGCGGTCAGGATCAGGGCCGCGGGACAAGCGGATTGGGTGGATAGCGGCTGCTTTGACGAATTCAACCGATACGAAGCGGCGGTGACGGAAAGATTTTGCAACCAGAATATAATCATCTTATGCGCCTACGACCTGAACCGGCTTGATTTCGAGAATATCATCAAGCTGATCCAGTCGCACATGCTGATCCTTTACAAGGAAGGGTCGAACTGGAAAATTTCCGAAACGGTCGAACGAAAGATATACGAACAGAAAATCGATGAGCTGGAGAGCGTGACAAAACATTCAGTCGACCGCGAGTTGCGGATGGTCGAGCTCAAAGAGACTATCGAAAAATTGAAAAAGGAGCTGAACGGATATAAAAATAAATGAATTTTGTATAAAAAAACAGCCCCGCCTTGGCGGGGCTGTTTTTTCTATTTTCGCTCTTTTATTTTTTTTACCAGATCATCGATGAACTCCTGCTTGCCGACTTCCCTCGTCTCCCGACTTCCCCGTTCACGGATCGCTAAATTTTTCGAGCCCATCTCTTTATCGCCGATGACGATCATATAAGGCACTTTCTCATTGACCGCTTTGCGGATCTTGTTACCGACCGTCTCATCGCCCGAATCGACTTCCGTCCGAATACCTGCCGCGCCGAACTCGGCGGCCAGCTTCTGGCAAAACTCGATATGCGTTTCACCCACCGTGACGATCTTCACCTGCACCGGCGAAAGCCAGAGCGGGAAGGCGCCGGCATAATGCTCGATGATGATGCCGATGAACCGTTCAAGCGAACCGTAAATGACCCGGTGAACGACGATCGGCGTCTTATCCTTCCCGTCTTTATCAGCATAAGTAAGATTGAAGCGCCGCGGAATCTGGAAATCAAGCTGGATCGTACCCATCTGCCAATCGCGCCCCAGGACGTCTTTCATGATAATATCGACTTTCGGCCCGTAAAACGCCCCATCGCCTTCGGCCACCAGATAATTGCCCTCACCGACTGTCTTAGCCAGGATGCGACGAAGCGCCGCTTCGGCCTTGTCCCATGTCGCCTCATCGCCCATAAATTTTTCCGGCCGGGTGCCGAGACGGTATTTGAATTCAAGATTGAAAATGCCGTAAAATTTATTTGCGATATCAAAAATCTGCGCGTATTCTTCCTCGATCTGATCCTCGGTGATGAAGTTGTGCGAATCATCCTGCTTAAACGCCCTGACCCGTAAAAGGCCGTTCAAGGTACCGGAGAGTTCATAACGATGCAGGATGTCGGTATCGGACAGACGCAAAGGCAGGTCGCGATAGCTCCTGGTTTTAAGCCCGAAGACCACCATGGCATTCGGACAGTTCATCGGCTTGATGCCGTATACTTCGTTCTCTCCCATATCGGCGATGAACATATCGTCCTTATAATGTTCCCAGTGCCCCGAGATTTCCCATAGTTCTTTCTTGTTGACTAGCGGACAGGCTATTTCCTGATAACCGCGTTCCCGGTGTTCCACGCGCCAAAAATCAATAAGCTCGTTCAAGATGATCATACCCTTCGGCAGCCAATATGGGATACCGGGGGCGGTTTCATGGAAGGCAAACAACTCAAGCTGAGGCCCCAATTTCTTGTGGTCCCGCATGCCCGCCTCATCGAGCATCTTCAAATACAGATCGAGCTCCGATTTGCTGGCAAAGGCAAGGCCATAGATGCGAGTAAGCATCTTATTCTTTTCGCTGCCGCGCCAATACGCGCCGGCAAGCTTGTGCAGCTTGAAGGCGCTCGCGTCCAGCTTACCGGTCGACTCGACGTGCGGACCGCGGCATAAGTCGGTAAAATTTCCCATCGCGTAGTAGCTGACCGTCTTTTCACCCTCTTTCACGAGATCCTCGATCATCTCCGCTTTGTAGACTTCGCCGGCCTTCTTCTCCTTCGCTACCGCTTCACCGGCCGGCAGTTCGCTTCGCACAAATTTGAGATCTCGCGCGATCAAGCCTCTCATCTTCTTCTCGATGGCGTCAAAATTCTCATCGCTTACTTTAACCTCCCCGAAATCGATATCATAATAAAATCCATTATCGATCGCCGGACCGATGGCTAGCTTGGCGTCCGGCCAAAATTCCTTGACCGCCGCGGCCAGGACATGGGAGAACGAATGGCGCATTATTTCCAATTTTTCTTCATTCATAAATTTATAAAATTTAATGTTAATAAAAAACCCGTCTCAAAACACGATCTTCGCCGGCTGGCGAATCGTGTATTGGGACGGGGTTTTAAGAACTCCGCGGTCCCGACCTGCCTGCCGGTAGGCGGGCGTTTAGTCGGGATCCCGACCGTAGCGCCGGGATTCCACCCAAATTCTCCGACCGAAGCGTCGGAGCTCTCATTTCCCTTCCTTCGCTTGGTCTTCTGATAAAGATACGGCTTGGCCGTAATCCG
>Ga0172379_10005479_pt1 | contig 17718 bp, 21 predicted proteins | sample GrowelOW334metaG_FD_119756 | JGI IMG/M metagenome (GOLD analysis project Ga0172379, IMG submission 119756) | Groundwater microbial communities from an aquifer near a municipal landfill in Southern Ontario, Canada - Groundwater well OW334 metaG | ecosystem: Environmental > Aquatic > Deep... | reverse complement strand
TCCCAGGAAAGCCGGAACGCCCCACTTCATCTCTTCTCCTTTGTTTGAAAGGGTTTTAAGCACGATGCTCCTTAGCTTATGGCAAATTTCTTTTTGGGGAGATGATTGTTTATCAAAATAGTCAGTTACTTTCTTATCCATACCTATTTTTAGTTTACCGTATATGGAAGATTATTAAAAATGTAATGTTCGATACTTATCTTATCTCCTGCAGTCAGAACGTCCTCCGGGTGGATTCGGATAGGTCAATTTACACCCTAGCGCTCACTTCAGAATCACGATCAATTACGGCATACTGCAATACTTGAGCTTTACGGTATTCAAGTTCCTCTTTCAGATCCTGCGGAGACCTTCTGCCAAGCAGAGGCGCAAATTTTCCTTGGGGTTGAGGCTTTAATTTGCTGATGACATAATCCAGTTTTGCAACAATCTCCGTTCTATACCCCATAAGAGAAGCAATTATGTCTATTTCAGCTTCATGATCTGCGAACGAATGATTTTTGTTGACCGGCTCTCCGGACTGAGCCTTTTCCTTTTGCTCTTTTCTAATATTTCTTCTTCGCTGCTTCAATACTTGTTGCACATAAGCCGGCAACCTGCGTTCAGCACCATCATACCTATGAGCAATCTCATGAGCCATGAGGCCGACAAATACCGCATCTGAAGCTTCGAGAAGATTGTTGTTTTCGTAAGGGTTATCTTGAAAAATTGATACGATTCGCTTATTGGGAAGATCAAGGTTTGGCATTACAACAATATTGTCTATATCTCGTTGTGTCAGTTGGACATCTTCTTCACCGACAAAAAGTCCGGGGGCAGTAATTCTAAGCCTATTAAGTTTCGCTCCTTTCAGCTTTGGGAACGCCCCAAAAGAATCCGATCCGCTTCCTTCATGGACTCTTTCCACGAAGCCCAGTCCTATTTCTTCTCCAATACCTAAACTTTGCCTCACTTCATGAAATGCGGGGGTAAGCCTAACCAATCGTTCTCGTAAGTTAGTCTTAAATTCCTGGTAGTCAATGGGTTGCGGACGGTCGGCAGGTTTTCCGGTATGAACTCCGTATTCTCTTTTGATTTTCCTTACAGGTTTAGGACGAGGTTCGGGAGTAAATCCAGCCTGATCTTCAGGTGTAAAATTGCCTTCGGACATAAAACAAGCATATCACAGGGTTAACCATACATCCATGAAAATTTCTGAAGTCTAAAAGATAACGTTTGGGAAATGGTTACAACTTCAGATAACTGGCTGGGTTAACTACTTGGAATATCCAGAATTTACAATCCACGAGGCGGATAGGTTCCTAATTTTTTGATAGGCCTCTTCGGCTCAAAAAAAGTACACCGAGAATGATGGCGGGGATAGATATAATCAGGGATTCAAAGTGAGAAGAAATTAACACAATAAACCCAAGGACGATAAAAATAAATCCTCCTAGTTGTTCGTTTTTCCAAGCAATTACCGTTAAAATGACTAGAACGAAACTTGGAATCAAGTGCGTCAGTAAGGCCAAAAACCACTGCGGCTCGGTAAAAACATCCAAGGCAAATATACTAATAAAACCAATAAACAATACCGACAGAATACGAGGCAACCAATAAAGGACTTTTTTCATAATTATCTTTTGTAATGAGAATTAACCAATACAATCCCGACCAAACTCATAATGGAATATACAACCATATTCATAATAACATTAAAGGCGGCGGAGTGGCTTATCGGTGAATCCATACTTGCTTCGAATTTTATCTGCCACCCGTGTTTGAGAAGCTCTATCGTAGGTAAAGTATTTACTTTTTGAGCCTCTTCCCACGAATCCGTTTCTTTACTAATCATCAGATATTGACCGGGAAAACCATACGATCTCATTGAAGCGAACATACAACAAATACGATTGCTGTAAAAAGATGAGCTAAGCGTGAACAAAATAAAGCTTATTATTATCACCGTACTCCAATGCCTTCTTTTCATTTCCTATATTTTACGTCAGGCAAAGAATTTATTGAAATCAAAATCCTGAAGATTTGCTGAATACGATGCAATAATTTGTCAGAAAATAAATGTATGCTATAGTGGTTTTATGGCTGCCCAAAGAAAAAAACTCAATAAAATTTGTCTTATCATAATCTGTATATGTGTCATACTCTTTGCTTTCCTTTTAATCAGACCGTACGTAAGCAATAATAAACAAATAGTATCCGATAGACCAACTGTTTCTCTAACTTCCCCGTCACGAGTACCTAGTATTAATAACCCGGATCAACAAAAAAATGGGGCAATTCTGGTAAAAACTTTTGAAGGAGGAGAGCTGTATAACCAAAATGGCATTAATCTGATCGTCTTATCAGGTACTTTTAGACAAATGGGACGCCAATATGGAGCGCTCCTTGGTGATCAGATAAACCAGTTTTACCAAGATGGCATCTTCACGCCTTTTGTAGATAAAAAAATATTTACCGAAACACAAATACTCGATGGCTGTAAAACCAATTTTCAAAGTCAACCCAAAAGACAAAAGGAACTTCTAACCGGTATGGCGGAAACCAGCGGTTTGCCAGTAGAAAAAGTAACGTGTGCCAGTGACCCGAATGCTATCATGATTGTCGCCCGGTTACGGATGGGAGGTAATGTCAGTTCCTGTACTTCCGGAGCTATCTGGGGTGACTATACGACAGATGGAGCTACTCTAACGGCTCGCAATTTTGATTTCCCAAGTTTTTTCCGTGATTTAGCCAAAAAGTATGCCACAATCGTAATTTTCAAACCCACCGACGGTTCTAATGCCTTAGCCGGTATAGGATTTGCGGGAACAATCACTTTTATCGACATGATAAACGATAAAGGACTATATACGGAGACAAACAACGGCGCAAATTCTGCGGGATTAGTTCTTTTTTCCAACAGAGTTGTACAGACTACCCAAATTACCAATATTCTTTTTGAAGCGGATGATCCCGAGCAGTTTGATGTTTTTATAAACAGCAACCGGCCATCCTATTCCACCATCTATTTGATAGCTGATCCTTTATCGGCAAGATACTATGAACTGGCTTCGTGGGATGTCAAAAAAAGGGAAAGCGATGGTAAGACTGCAATTGTCCAGGCTAACCAATTCAAGAGTGACAGTTGGGGAATCGTGGCGTTGGAATCTCCTGTAGCTTGGTATTCAAGTCTTAGGGAAAATAATCTGACAAACTTGATTACGGCAAAAAACAAAGCCGATCCAAGAGACATGATGAATATTTTAGACGCTACATTATATAACGAAGAAGATTGGACCTTGGGTAAAGGTGCAGCCGTAATTAATAAAAATCCCAAGGATGATGAGGTTACTGTCTGGCAAGTCGTAACCAAACCTTCTGAGAGAAAACTCTGGTTTAGGCTTCCTACTGTTACAGATTGGGTTTCGTTTGACTTTGCCCAATGGTTTAAAAATTGAAGTTCAATCTTTGATAAAAAAGGGGACGGTCCTCAAATAGCCTCGTGTTTGATAAAAACGAAAAAAATTCCTCATTTTCTCCTGTTTAGCACAAACTTAGCCCAGCGTTGTATCCGATGCAGAAAAATAATAATGACAGCGGGTTAGGAATTCAGGAGGGATTTGATTTCCCGGATAGTTTGTCTTGACTCAACGATCCTGATGTGGCCAAAAACGTTGATAGGCTTATTAATTTCATGGTCTCCTCGCAAACTTTTATTTGGGATGACCATATCATCAATCAGGGGAAATAGGTTAACTATTTTCTTGGAATTGATCCCTTCGTTATAGTGTTTTATGAGATCTGATCCGGGTTCCAGTTCCCGGCCGGTGAGGTAGAATCGGGTTAACAGCGTGCCTTTTAGGGGGCCCGCGATATTAATAATCATTTTTATTCTCTGGGCAATATCCGGATTTTTCAGCAAACATATGGCGTTAATCGCACCCTTACTATGGCCTACCAGAATGACGTTTTTCAGATTATTGGATTCTATGTAGTGGGAGATGTCGGCAGATCCCTGGATAACCGGTTTAGTGTTGTTCTCAAGCTTCTCGACGATGTGGATCCGGTAGCCTTGTTTATGGATTGCTTTACCGATTTTCTTCAGTGATACCCACCGGGCGTTAAGTCCCTGGATCAAAACAACATCGCCCCGGGCGCCGGTTTTCCAGCTCTTGGGCGGTACGCGGTAAAAATGGTAGAGGGCGCGGTTACGCAGGATTAACCAGAGGTCGCTGATAAAATAGAACGGGAAAAAATACCACTTCATATTCGTATATTAAATGTATTATAGAGGAAAAGGGCGGTTAAGCGGGGACCAGATAGGATTGCGATCGTGGGTTATAATAAAAAGCAACCTTTTACAAAGATACATAAGCTTCGCAACTAAATTGATGCTTCCTCATATTAGTATTTTGACATTCAAGGCGCGACTCCTTTAAGTTCCTTGTCCGTTATCTCATCATGATATAATTTCCTTTGATACACCCGTAGCTTAATGTGGTTGAACCGCGTGAATCACGGGGTTCAAATTTCTTATCGGTACACAAAAATTATTTTTTATCCAAATATAACGGTATAGGTAAAATCCCCAAACACAATGGCGGCACATATTAAAAAAATCATTCTTCTATTATTTATTTCTTTGATCCTTATCCTATTCTCTCCGTCAGAGGCAAAAGCCCAGGGACTGCCCCGTGTTCACATTCCCTATTTTTCAAATTCGGTTGATCTCGGCCGCTCGGCAATTTTTTGGTACGGTAAAGTCGCTCCCGTTGATAATTATTCTGATGTCCGGATAGGATACACCGACAGCAATCTAGTCGTTAACGTCTCTGTATTCGATAAAATCCTGACGTATAATCCGGAGCCTCTTTCCGGAGATTTGACCAATTGGGATGCGGTGAGTGTGGCGTTGAAAACCGACACGGGTAAACTATATAAATTCACCGGACAGCTCAATTGGTGGGAATCCCGGGATAATTTTCAAAAAGCGTATGCCTATAATTCCGGCGCATGGCAGGAACAGCCAATCAGTTTTACCACCCAAACGACCTGGCGGGGAGATGCGCCCAATAATAGCGCTGACGACCGGGGTTGGCAAATTACGTTTACCATTCCTTTCACAAGTTTAGGTTATTCCGCAGCACCTCTTCCGTCGGCCGAGTGGCGGATGCATGCCGTTACGTACGACCGGGACGAAGACACTATGGGTCCTTCCTATACATGGCCGGAGGCTTCTTTGGAAAATTCTTTCGATAGTTGGGGATATGCTTCGTTTAGTATCCCAACCATAGGGACTATAACCGCTACTAATCTTCAAACAGCCTTGCTTCGGAACGGGTTATATAATCTGGAAGCCCTTGATGCGGATGTGGGAGGCCATTTCAACTGCGGGGAGGACTACAATCCGGATTTTTTTAACGGTTGGGGGAATGCCAACTATTCCGGTTTTGACCAGATGAATATTCAAAACCAGATAGATGTTGCTGACTGGCCCTGTTATTCCAAATATTACATAACGTTTCCTCTATCCTCTATCCCGCAGGGAAAAGTCATCACCGGAGCGAAATTCACTTTACACATGTTTGGTAACTCCGGCGCTTCAGGGGAGGCAAAGTCTTCATTCGTCCAATTGGGTATGGCAGATACCGATTTTATTGAAACATCCGTAACGTGGAATAACGCGCCGCATCTTTTAGAAAACATCAGTTATACCTTGGTTGATCCGATTACCGCTTTCCCCGGCTGGCCCGGAGTGGCTTACAATTTTGACGCTACGTCGGCGGTAAGCCGAGCTTATAAATCAGGGAGCTCTCTAACGCTGGTTCTTTATGATCCAGATACGGACTACCATAGCGGCAAATACTTTACGACATCAGATGCGGGGGAGTGGGATGCAGCCGGCCGTCCGGCTCTGGAGATCACGTACGGCGATCCGGTTTCTGTCTCCCCGACGCCGGATCTCCTGTCAGCGGATGCAAACGGGGATAGGAAGATAAACGCACTGGATTTCGGGATTTGGTTTAAACATTACCTTAACTCAACAGTAAACGGTACGACAGACGGGGATTTTAACAATGATCAACATGTTGACGGACTGGACTATCAAATGTGGTTAAACTCATACGGCCTATACTAGGCAAGGAATTAAATCTTTTCGCAATATATTCTAAACTCAAATCGTCTGAGATAAATAGGTAAAAAAAAGAATTGATAAAAGCAGGGATTAAGTAGCAGTCTAGGCGAGAAGAATTTACCGGATTACTCGAGTTTGAAAGTGGCAATAGCCGCTTGCCAGTAGACAGATGACGACCAGGTCAAAGGAGCTTCATAAAGGCCGGTAGCGGTAACAAACTTGTCTTCAGTCAGTAACGGCTCGTAATCTCCGTTGAGCATATTTTGCCTTCTGGTAAAGCCGGTGCCGGTGGTGGCAGTTCTGGTAATGCCCGAGCCTTGGAGATGGACACCAAAAACAAGCTCTTTGGCGGCAGAGGTGGCGGTAGTTCTACCGCTAGTAGCGTTTCTGCCAGTACCGCTGTTGGAACTGGTTCTATCTAATGAGTTAGAAGTTAGCATGCCGCGGTATTCATGAATAGCCAATGTGATTCCCACCGTGGCTCCCTGTGATGGAGATGCGGTAACCGTGAAACCTTCGCCGCCTATAACATTTTCAGCATACCATATAGACACATTGTCATGGTTTGATGGACCGGAAACTGCTCTATTATAAATATTGCCCTTATTGTCGGTGACGGTGGAGATATTGGCTGTACCGATAGAGTAGACGGAAATACCGACAACTACCAAATTACCGTTGCCGACGGAGTTGGAAAAAGTGGTCGATTGGGAAGAAACAAAATCAGTAGCGTAGGTGAGGTTGCTTTGAACATAGCCAGCTGGGATAGGAGTGGGGCTAGGAACTGAAGTTGGACTAGCCGTGGGAAGGACAGACGTTGGGGTGGGTGAAGATGTGGGAGTAGGAGTATTCGTCGGTGTCATGGTAGGGGTGGGTGAAGGGATTGTGGTGGGGTTGGCAGTTGGAGACGGATTAGGAGTTATCGTCTGAGTTGGACTAGCTGTGGGTGAGGAATCAAACGGATAAGATAAACCCGATCCGGAGTTGAAAAGACTGTTTCTTTCAGAAGAAGTGAGTAACCTCTTCCAGTACCCGAACTCGTCAATTAGTCCGTCATACGAATACGGTTCCGGTCCGCCTATCCGTCCCAGCCGTATGGGTATCCCGCTGTCATACGTGTAGCTGGTATCAGTAGAGATGCTGTTGACGGTTCCGTTATCAATCTGTAAGTTAAGGGTATGGTTTGCCACATCAAACCATGCCACTATAAAATGCCATGCGGGAGTCGGGTTGACGTTATTTACCAATACCTCCCGGCTGTCCAGAAGATAGCCGTTATTCCATATATCAAATCCCAAGACCCGGTTGTCGGGATCAAACCACAACTGCCATACTCTTCCCCGATCTGTTACGTTATCCTTGGAAGCTAAAACTGATCCCTGTATCGAACTTCCGAAGTAATACCATCCGGAAACGGTAAAACTGGTATTTGATGTAGTGAGAGCGCTATTATTATTTACGCTCAGATATTCTGAACTGGCTGCAGAAAAAAGAGCAGCGTTTCCCACTTCTCCGGTTGCATAGCCGACTGTATTGTTGTCGCTTAGATCACTGGTTCCTTTCGAATCAGATCTTGTGCCGGATATTTCATTCAGTTTCCAGTATGCACTTAACCCAGTTAGAAGCGAGGAAGGTACGGGAGTTGGAGTCATCTCGCTGCTAGGGGTGGGAATCGGCGAAATGCCGGGAGTCAATTCCGGTGTAGGGCTGGGAGTAATGGAATCCCGTTTCTGGTACACCCGGATATAATCAATTTGCATGTCGCCCGTTGTTGCATCCGAATTCTCAACGGCCAGGTTTGCGATCATGTACATTCCGGTAAACGAAGAAGGGTTCTCAGGGATCAGGGCCGGAATATGATTGGTGTCATGAGCAACCTGAACTCCATCAACATAAAAATTCAACCAGGTTGGTGTCCATTCTACGGCGAACAGATGAAAATCATCTGAAAAACTGGGTTGCGGATTCGGTATGACATAATTGAACGTGTTACTTCCGCAATAATCTCCCGGTAAGGGATAGTTACAGGAGAAAATATTATTCATCAGAATGAGCCGTGTGTCCGCAGAGTGATTTTCAAAAATGTCTATTTCAGGAGGCCAGTTCAGCGGCATAGGCAGAAGCCAAAAAGCCGGCCATAGGCCGCTATTGGCAGACAGCTTTATTCTAGCCTCAAAGTAGCCATAGGCCTGGGAAAAACTATTGTGGCTGCTGATCATACCTGAGGTATAGGGCCATCTGGAACAATCGTAGGGAGAATAGTTTTCTGGCCTATCACTCGTTAAACATTCTTTTTTGGCCTGTAAGGTCAAAATGCCGTTGTTGATGATTTGAGCGTTATCGACGTACCATTCCTTTTCTGCGTTATTGGAGCGGTCGGTAATGTCCCCTGCTGTTCTAAACGGATATTTAGTAGCCCATTTATTGAGATCTAAAGATGCGCCGTCGAATTCGTCATTGAAGGTCATTTGCCAATTATTGATGTCGCCAGGAGGAGAAGCGTAGACTGTTTGAGGACCGAGAATCCAAAAAAAACTTAGAAAGAAAAAAGCAAAAATAGTATTTAGACACTGAAGAAATCGATTATGCACTATAGTATAGTTTATCATGATTAATAAAGAGTGACAAATCTATTTAAAAATCACTACACTGTTTTTTCCTTCCATTTCCGATCGGTGATTTTTTTTTGAAGTAGTAGGCCCGGGTAGTAAAAACAACCGCCTGATGGTTAACCGTCCGTCTTTTTTCAAGGTAGAAATAGGGTTTCATAACTTCCACCAGCTTTTTGGGTATCCGCATGGCCATGTTCGATCCTTTTACAAAGCGCGTGTTGATGTAGTCAGAGAGATAGGGTATTTTCACCATATCCGTCTCTACGACCAAAAAGGTGCCGTTTTGGGAAAGCAACCGGGCAATGTTTTTTACAAACCGGCTTTCATTGCCTTTTGGAACGAAACGTATCGCATTCATCATACTGATTAGGTCAAATGACGATTCGGGAAAATCAAGACTCATAAAATCCTTCTTTAGAAAATTGATCCGCTTGTCTCCGTTAAGCCTCTTTTTGGCAACAGCGAGCATTCCTTCGGATATATCAATTCCCGTTATTTTTATTTTGTTATCTTCCGGCAAGGCATCTATAAAAGCTCCGGTACCGCAGGCTAAATCCAAGACTCTGGAGAAGGGGATTCCCAGATTTGCAATCGTCTTTTTATAGCCGTCAACGCGTTTTTGATATCCGACGATATTGTCATATTTTCCGCCGGTCGCAAGCTGGTCATAGACATGTGCGGTCGATTTTTGGCCTTGAAACTCTGCCCGGGCCCACCGGATATAGTTGATTATTCTCGTTACCATAGTTTTGATTATACCAAACGTTAGGTCCAAACTAAGAAATATCCGTACGATTTGATGTGGTTTAATATATTGACATACATCTATATATTTAATATAATAATTTTACTATGAAATACCAACTTCCGAAGCTTGACTATGCCTATGATGCCCTTGAGCCTTCCATCGACGCGAAGACCATGGAAATTCATTATACGAAACACCATCAGGTATATATTAATAATCTGAACGACGTGTTGGGGAGATATCCGCTCTATGCCGATAACAAGCTTGAGGATCTTATCCGCGACCTGGATATCTTGAAGATGGATGAGAAGGATAAAATTATGCTTCAAAACAACGGAGGCGGCCACTTGAACCACAGTTTGTTTTGGAAAATCCTGGGTCCGAAAAAAGACATCGATCAGGCTCTCAAAAAAGAAATAATAGACACTTTCGATTCCTATGATCAGTTCAAAGTTCTATTTTCGGAAGTCGGGATGAAGCGTTTCGGAAGCGGATGGGTATGGCTTGTCAGGAATGATATGGGTAAACTTGAGGTTTACAGTCTTCCCAACCAGGATTCTCCCTATATGAAGAATCATACCCCCATCTTAGCTTTGGACGTCTGGGAACACGCCTATTACCTCAAATACCAAAACCGGAGAGCGGAATATATCCAAAACTGGTGGACTATACTCAAGCTCATTTAAATCAGCCACTCTTGCCTATTACGGCCTGATTAATGTATAATTCCTCCATGGCAAATTTCTTTACCTACGGATCCAAAACCATTCACGCCGGCGATACGGTTCAAGTGCACTATAAATTGATTGAAAAGGAAACGGTTTCCGGCAAGGCAAAAAAAGAAAAGAAAGAAGAAATCCGCGAAAGAATTCAAATCTTTGAAGGTATCGTCATCGCCATTCGAGGCAGAGGCGAAAACCGCAGTTTTACCGTCCGGAAAATCGGAGTCGGCGGAATCGGGATAGAACGTATTTTTTCAGCCATATCCCCGTGGATCAAAGATATTACCGTCAAGAGGTCCGGTTCTGTGCGCAGAGCAAAACTCTATTATCTCAGGGGCAAGATAGGCCGCGAAGCAAATCGCCTGAAAGAGAAGGAAGAAGCTCCCGAAACCAAACAGGCTTCCCAAACGACACCTGCTCCTAAGTCAGCGCCTAAGCATGCATCCGTCACTGCTTCAACCAAAGTCTCCGAGCCCGCTTCGGAAAAGAAGCCGTAATAACCAATCCTTAGGTTTATACGGAGAAAATTTAGCCCTTACCTATCTTATTTCCCATGGATTTACCCTTGTCGCCCGGAATGTCCGGTCCCGGTACGGGGAAATTGATTTAATTGTCCGCAAAGACAACCGTATCATTTTTGCCGAAGTAAAAACGCGCATCGGGATTAAATACGGATCTTCGCTTGATGCCATCACTTCGTATAAACTCCGGTCGCTTACACTTGCTTCCAAATACTATTTACTTTCCCATCCCAAATGTTCTCTATCGCCTCGCATCGACGCCGTCTGTATACAAATGAACGATGATAAAAAAATACAGTCCGTGACGCATATTGAAAATATTTCAGGTTAATCTATGACGAGCGAGAACTTCCTGCTATTCGGCAACGTTACGATCGATATCAATGAAACAGAAACCGGGCTTTACCGGGGTGCCGGGGGATCCACGTATTTCATCGCCAAAATACTTGGCAACCTGAAGCAGACTGGGATCATCTTATCCCCCCGGGGAGGAGATTTTACGAAAGATAATATGCCCGGATTCCGGTTTCTTCCTGACGAAGCCCCTCAAGAGAATACCCTTCAATTCCATAACCAGATACAAAAGGATAACACCCGCATCCAGTTTGCGTTTCATGTTCCGGATAACGAAGCGTATTCCTTGGAAGAAAATTTAGCGCTTATCCCTTCGGACATTTCAGCAATCGCCATAGCTCCGGTGATTGATAATATTACTGCAGCCAATGTCAAAAACTTACGTCAGCGTTTCCCTCATGCATATATAACCCTTTTGCCCCAGGGGTTTTTCCGTAAGATTCAGGAGGCAAGCGGAAGAGTTGAGAAAACGGACGGGCAGGCGGTTTCAGAAATTGCTTCGGATGTTGATGCGATAGTCGTGTCGGAACAGGACGGATCCAGTCTGGAAACCCGGGCAGAAAAGTGGAGCCGGATACATCCTACGGTAATTGTTACGAGAAGCGAAAAGCCGTGTTCGGTGTATACGTCAGGAAACTGTGTAGAAGTCCCGGCTTTTCATGTGGATACGATTCTGGATTCTACCGGAGCCGGGGATAAGTTTGCCGCGGGTTTCATGTATTCCATGGTAAAAACACGGGATGTCATTCAGTCCGTACAATTTGCTCATGCGGTAGCCGGTTTCACTTTACGATTCCTTCCGAATCAACTACAATATACCAAAGAAGAAATATTAAGCTTTGCTTCTTCACAAGGGGTAACGATCAAAATATGAATATCATGCTGGAAAGTTTCACGACCTTTTATACCTCCATACTCTCGATCCTGTCGGCGTTTGTTCCCAAACTGGTTGCGGGTATTCTGATTCTGCTGATCGGCTTTATCATTGCGTCGCTGCTTCGTGATTTAGTTCTTCTCATCTATAAATACTTCAGAATCGGACGGTGGCTGGAGTCCGCGGGTCTCGCAAAAGACGCCGAGGTAGTAATTTGGCCTCATATCTTATCGGAATTGATACGGTGGACAACGATATTTATTTTCCTCATGTCCTCGGTTGAAGTCTGGGGGATTCCAAAAGTCGCAGATGTCCTTAACCAGCTTCTGCAGTTTTTGCCGAATGTATTTGTTTCCGTCATCATCGGGTGGATGGGACTTGTTGTCGCAAGGCTCGTTCACGATATCATCCAAAACAGCGTTAAGAGTTTCGGAAAGAATGAAGCCCTTATTCTTGCAAACTCTGCCCGCTACAGTATCATATTTTTTTCAATCCTCATCATACTCGCCCAACTCGGAGTCGCGGCAGATCTCGTGCGGATCCTATTTACCGGAATTGTCGGTATGTTTGCGTTGGCGTTTGGTCTTGCGTTTGGTTTCGGAGGCCAGGATGAAGCAAAACTGATGTTGAGAAAATTTATCCACCGGTTCGAAGAGCCGAAGGCAAGTCCCAAAAAATCCGAAACGGTTAAATCTCATATCCATCCGCCGGCGCCGGTCAAGAAAGATTGAGATTCCCAAACCGCCGGGATTTATCCTCTTTTCATAGATATTCTTTCATACCGCAGACAAAATCAGGATAACTGCAGCCTAAACAATTACGGTTGCAGGATTCCTTTAACGGAACCGTTACTATCTTTTTAAGCCGTTTAATCAGGGTTTCAATTCCGTCATCAATAGTCCCGATGGGAGTTATTCCTTCACAGCATCCGTAAACAGAACCGTTTGATGAAAGCGCAATCTGGTAGCACCCCAGGTTTTTGGGAGGAAATGTGTTCCGGTTTTGGAGAAGATGGATCATCTCGGAATCGGTTAAAAAATCAAAGCCTTCAACTTTTCCAAAGGTGTTGGATACGGGGTGATGGTTGAGATAGGTTGGAGGTTTGCGCGGATGGTACGTTACCGCAATCTTTTTGCCGAGAAACTGAAACAAAAATGACTCAAACTCATCCAGGGTTTGATAATTCTGTCGTGTTACGATAGTAAAGATTTCCGCATGAAATCCGAGAGACAAGGCTTTTGTAATAAATTCCATGCTTTTGTCAAAATTTCCCGGCCCTCTGTTTGCATCATGGTAATCTTTCAACCCATCGATTGACACGATCAGGTTTACGCTGTTGGGATTGGTGATCTTGTCTAATCTATCAATTGTTCCGTTCGTTATTACCTGTATGAAAAATCCCTGATCCGTAAGGGTGTTTATGAGCGAGGGAAAATAGGGAAGGGTAAATACTTCTCCGCCGCAGAATGTGATGGTCTTGAGGGGATATGATTTATTATATTTGTTGATAAAGCGGAGGATCTCAGCCTTCGAAAGAATGGGACTGGTTTTTCGCGTATAGCAGATGGCGCACCTCAGATTGCATTTCTCCAGAGGATTAATATAGAGATGATGTAAAGTCTCTTCTAAATGATTTTGAATTATTTTTTTCATACCCGGATTCGGTAATTATACTCCGAGTCTGTTAGCTGGAACGATGGCTAAACTTTTTATCATAAATTCATCGTTGGCGGATGTGTTTAGGCAGAACAAATATGGTACGATATTTGCATTATGATTGCTATTGAAAACGTAACGAGAGATGATTTACCGCTTCTTGCGCCGATCTATGTAGAAGCGTATAACGCGCTTAAAATTGGAGAGACGTGGACCGATTCTACGGCAATGAAGCTTCTTACAAATTTCTTCGATAGCCAGGCAGACCTATTTTTCGTTGCCAAGTCGGATGGGGAGATAGTCGGGGCAATCGTCGCAATTGTTAAACCCTGGTGTGATGGGAACCGGCTGACGGACGGTGAGTTTTTTGTAAAGCCCGGAATGCAGGGAAAAGGCATCGGTACCCTACTTATCCGTCATATGTTTCAAAAAGCCTATGAGAAATACCAGGCAATCTCCTGGGATACGTTTACTCATCGCATCCACGAATATCCTCTGAACTGGTACAAGAAAATCGGGTTTGAAGAAATTAAAGAGTGGGTGATGATTACCGGGGATGTGAAAAAAGTATTGTCTGTAATCGGAAATGCGAAGAATGATAGGAAAGAATAATGTGGAAGAAGAAGAGGGTTGGGATGGAAGATTTGTTTTTTGGATTCACTGCGACATGCAATGAACAAATCTTAAATCCTCAGATTCCTCAATCTTCTTCCACATGCTCACGCTTTTTTGTTTTATCTGCTAGTCGTTTCGGTTGGGTATAAAAAGTAATATACCCACATGAGATGCCACATATTCTGTGCAAACAAATGCAATTCCCGCTGCTACACATTTTCCGTCAAGTCCACCTGGAACGGAATTGAAAACGAAAATTGTTGCTCCGACCCCGTATAGTATTGTGAAGCCGATGATAGATGTGTTGGAATCTTTGAATAACCATCCTGCCAATAAGAGTGTTAAGCAAGTTAACAGGACTGCATAGATGAGGTATGATATCCCCATTTCCACTCCGAGCCAATCCAAGATCTCAAACCACGCAAAAAAGCCTCCAATCCCAACAACGGCTGGTAGAAACAAGTTAATCTTAAGCATTTTTATCCTCCACATAGCGAATGAACTGAAAAACGCAAATTCTTCCTATCTTCCTTATAGGCAACCTTCTGGATACGACATAGTCATATCCACAATGTTACCTATTAGGGTAAAGATGGTTTGTTTTGGGGTCTAACAGATAAATTTAAAGAGCGAGAGTTTTCAAATGGACATTATAAACTTATACACGGGCGCTAATTGCCCCTAGGGAATTTATAATGTTGGGAAAGAATGTAACATAAAGCAGGGGATCTGTCAAAACTATAGGATTGGTTATTTTATTCGTTTATAAGAATTTTGGGTGATTCTAATCGTATTATTGCATTGAAGCCTAGAGGCATTGTATTATTGTCATACCGCCCCGTTCGACCCCCGAACTAGAGCAGAGCTCAGTTCAGGGTATCATGAACCGTACTTTGTATTGGTTTGTGGCAGAGAAAAGTACTTTAAAACAACCAAAGGGACACGAATGTTAAAGTTAATTCTGAAAGATTATTTAGCCCCGTTCGTCTAGCGGCCCAGGACATCGCCTTTTCAGGGCGAGAATCGTCGGTTCGAATCCGACACGGGGTACAAAACAATTGAATATATAGTTGGGATAGACTTATTAATAATTTTATTATTTGGTCAAAAAGCTCTTGACAATTTGTACAAAGTATTGTACATTACGTTCATGAGTAATTTAATGTCAATATCAGATGTAAGATCAAATCTCCCGGAACTCGTTGCTAAAGTAGGTAATAATTTAAGTCGAGTAACCATTACCGTCAATGGTCAGCCTAAAGCAATTTTGGTTAGTGCAGAAGAATTAGAGTCACTTGAGGAAACCTCTGAGATTCTCGCAATTCCTGGCGTCAAAAAGAGTATTAGTCAAGGATTAAAAGAGGCAAAAAAGGGTAAAGGTGTGTCTCTATTAGATTTACCGTAAACATGGAAGTAATAATCACCCCCAGGGCATTAAAGCAATATAATCATCTTCCAAAGACAGAACAAGCAAAAATTAAGAAAAAATTACATCTCCTAGAAGAAAATTCCCAAGAAGGAAAAAAATTATCAGGTGAGTTTGCGGACTTGCGTTCAGTGAAGGTTTGGCCATATAGGATAATTTATTTTATAAATAGTATACAGAAGAAAATTTTTATAGTAACAATTGCTCATAGACAAGGAGTTTATAAATAATTTGAGCTATAGTCAGACTAAATATCTTTTGTAGGTTTTAACCCAAAAATCAAATATCGTCTTTAATTCACCTTAAACGTTGATTCGAAATGTATTCACGAAGCTATACTACGGATGAAAAAATAAAACTAAAACCAGTAACTGTAAAAGCATCAAATTCTTATGAAATTTTAGAGTTGGACCAGAAAAAAATATATAATAAGTATAAAATTACAGGTGAAAGTGACCATTAACCTTATAAGACATATTGATTAAACACGCGATAAAAACTTTTAACTATTCTGAATAATGTTCGTAGTTAAGAGTCTCTTATTCTTATAAAGTTGTTGAAGAAAATGAACAAACTGACTAATGATCAAATACGTTTGCTTCTTGAGGCTGGTTATGAAACTCGCACTAGAGAATACAAACCATCTTTTTCTTGGAATAATAACGAAAAATCTATTTGGATAAAGGAAAAGGTAACTCAAGCAGTATTAGCTATGAGTAATACTAGATATGGAGGTCAAATTGTCATAGGTGTTATAGAAGGAGACGGTAAAAGGCTTGTGTTATCAGGATTAAATAAAGACGAGTTTAATACTTTCGAAGATTACGATGGTATTAAAGGTTATATCGATGGCTTTTCTTATACAGATAGTATCTTTGATATTTCATACGGAGAGCACCTAAGCAAAATGTTTGTGGTTTTGACAATACAAGAATTTAATGAAATACCTTTAATTTGTAAAAAGAATGGACAAACTGGAGTTCTCAGAAAAGATGATATCTATGTGAGATCAAAAAAAGCTCCGTATAGCAGTATAAGAGCTACTGAACCTGAACTTAGAGAAGTTATCCATATGGTTGTTGATAAAGAGAAATCAGACTTAATTTCTAGAAATTGGATTAAAAAAGGTGTAGTAAATCCCGACCAATTCTATAAAGACCAAATAAAAGACTTAAAATAATATGAAGAAAGATTTCAAAACTACTCTGGAAAGTTTAAAGATGAGAGGATACTGGTCTGTAAACGTACATCCTAATAATGTCTTAAATAATGTTATTGACCCAATAAACAAAGGTAAAGAAATCATCAAAAGTTCTTCAATTCAGTTTCGTGGATGGGATTACCCACATTACCCTACTGCAACTCTAGATCATCAAGATCTCTATCTGGCTGGAGATAAGGTTGAAGCATGGATAGATTATGAACAATATAAAGAGGTGTGGCGTTTATATCAAAATGGACAATTCATACACATGTTTGCTCTTAGAGAGGATTGGTGGGAATTGGATAGCTGGTTACCAATAGACAACTATCTAAAGAAAATTAAACCTGGATCTATTCTTGAAGTAATCGGTGCTATTTACTCGATAACTGAAATGTTTGCTTTTTTAAACAACTTTATAGGATCTACCAATGGGGATGAATATACAGTTGAGATAAGTTTAACTGGTACATCAGGAAGAAAACTGCACATCTCAGATCGTGGTAGAGCACCTCTATTTATGGATTATTCAGCTAAGATAAATGAAATAATTCTTCCTAAAAAAGTTTTTACTAAAGAACAATTGGTAAAATCATACCTTGAACTTGCTTATGATCAAATAGTCTATTTGTTTCACCAATTTAATTGGGATAATCCGCCTGAGAGGGTAATAAGAGAGGATCAGAAAAAGCTTATCGAGCGAAGGTTATAATGTTCATATTATCTTGATTATTATTAAGGCTCCTTGTTTGATTTTGGTTTATTAAAAAAATAAAGAATAAAAAGTAAAATCAAAAATAAAAGTTCACCCACAAATAAAAATAAAAAACTTTGATCTTTATAAAACCATGCCAATGGAATAAAAAAGTAAGTC
>Ga0172379_10005478_pt1 | contig 17721 bp, 17 predicted proteins | sample GrowelOW334metaG_FD_119756 | JGI IMG/M metagenome (GOLD analysis project Ga0172379, IMG submission 119756) | Groundwater microbial communities from an aquifer near a municipal landfill in Southern Ontario, Canada - Groundwater well OW334 metaG | ecosystem: Environmental > Aquatic > Deep... | reverse complement strand
TTTATGCAGAACAAAGGTTTTGGGTACGGCATCCAATATGGTCTTTCGGCCATCGGCGCCGGATCGCTTTATTTGTATCATCTTGATGAAAGGGATACGAGACTTTCGGATTGGATAACAAAAATAAACTTTAGTCGGCAAGTAAATCCGTATACTACGGTTAGTTTTGATCAAAAATATTCCAGCACTTATCTTATCCCTTCCGGGAGGCTTGAGCAGACCGGTTTTGGCTTCGGGGTCGATCTTAAAAAGGATAATTCGGCGGGGATAAGAATCGACGGTCTGGAAGATAGGGTCGCGCAAACCGGCCGCTATACGCTTAAATTGTATGAAAATTCCGGCAGCAGCCAAATTAATTATTATTCCGATTACAATTATTCAAAGATCGATCCCAACTGGATGAGAAATACGCAGAATGTGTACTTAAAATCATCGCTTGGAAATATTCAGGTAGCGGCAAAAGCGGATTATTTTCACAGTACTGCTTTTGCGGGAGATGTCGGAGCCGAAAAGATCGAGCCCCAGATCGAATTATCCGGTTCTACCAAGTATTTTAGCTGGAGAGCTGCGCGCAATTGGTTTATTGACTTGCGCAGTGATCTGTATCCGGGCGATCCAAAATATGAATATTTAGAAAAGAAACCGGAAATTGAGATCAACCTGAATTCTATCGAATTGCCCTTATGTGTTTTGCAGCCGACCATAGGCTATGGGGTGTACCGAGAAGTAAAATACGTTTCGCAGCTTGGAACAAAAAGGGATTTTGAAACCCAGAAAGGGAAAGTATCGCTGACAGCTTCCAAAGCCTTTAGTGTCTTTAATAATTCAACCGGGAATTTCAGCATCGGGGTGGATCAGTTCGCATATGGAACCGGCGACCAAATGTATGCATACCGGGAAAGCGCCGGACTCCAGACCGATATAAATGTCTTTTTAAGGAACAGCGTAAATTATCGAAGAGGAAAGACGGATGGCAACACCCCCTTTCTTTTTGATCAAATAGGGACAAGCTACCACGATATAACCGATAGGGTAACCCTTCGCATCAAAGAAAACTTTAATATGACGCTCGATGGGGGGAGGAACTGGCAAACCGGCAAATGGTTTGACACTATGGCGGCTCTTTCCTTGACCATTAACCAGAATGCAAGATTTTCGGCAAATACCGGATGGGACCTGGAAAATAAGATCTATAAGGACCTGACGACCGGCCTTCATTTTTCTACCGGAACTAAGTTTTCTGCCGACTTTTTTGCAGTTCAGGATATCAATATTGGCGGGGTAAAACAGGGGAGTGCTATCTATAATTTTTGTTTTCTTGAGGGAGAACCGAACCAAATGGTATTTAATGTCAGCCAGGTCTTTGACCCTGCGACAAAAGCGATCAAACTGCGTGATATAATTCTGAAAAAAGATCTGCATTGTTTTGAAATGAAGCTCATGTACTCTGACTACTTGAAACAGACCAGTTTTACATTTTCGCTAAAAGCGATGCCGGATCAGCCGCTTGGATATGGAAGCGATCGCGGATTCTATTTTGATGGTTTTGACCGGGAGATAAACAAGCTTATGCAGCCGGGTGATGTGAGGAGATACTAATGATAAATATCAAAAAACAAATACCAAATACCAAAAAAACATTGTTATTTGTTTTATTATTAATAATTGCAATATTCGTTAGCTTTGGTTGTGCCAGGACCGTGACGCAGATCGTTACCTACGGGGATAGGCTTGTGGTTGAAGTGACCCTTGCTGGGACCGCCGATGCCAATGCAAACAGATATTTTATGGTGATGAGTTCTTCCTCGACCTTCAAGGCTCCGTTGCCGCCCCCGGATAATATTTTATACGATGAATTAATTGAACCGGGGACGATCCCATTCCAAGGGAATATTGCCGATTATTATACAAAATACTATTCAACATGGGGCGCGTATGCTTTTGTCGAGCCTGCCGGGTATTTTATCTCCCCCGGACCTTTTGTTCTAAATCAGGCCAGTACCAGGGAAATTGTTGGGACTTTAAGCGGAGCATCAAATAAACTTGATTTTACTTTTCGTATTGGACAGGCGTTTACCGTAAGCACTCCGGAAGTGATCTACTTTGATGTTTTATCTGTTCCATGGCCGTCTGGAACACAAAAGATTGCAACGGACCATTTGATCTTAACGAACGCAAACATATTGAAAACGATCGGGTCAACGGTCACGATCAGTGACGATCCAAATGATGTTGTTGATCCTGCGCTAAATATCACGCAAGTGAAGGTAACGGTACAGTGAGGATAAAACTCGAAACCCTAAATCCGAAATTCGAAGCAAAAACCAATGACTCAAATACCAAAATATTATTTTCTATACTTTCAGGAATTTTTTTGGCGATGGCGTTTCCGAAGCTAAACTTTTATCCGCTGGCGTGGGTCGCATTGGTCCCGTTCTTTTATGTGTTGTTGTTAACGAATAGCTTAAAAGAAAGGCTGAAAATTGGTTTTGTATTTGGAACTGTTTTTTTTGCTTTAAATTTATTTTGGGTTAATGAGCTTTTTCGTTTTGTCACTTTTTGGGCAGTTTTAGGGTTTTTAATGCTTGTCTTGTTTCAAATGCTGTTCGTTTTACTGTTTTGCTATATTTTCCATCAGATAAGTGAACGAATCAAAATAGATATATTCTTTCCGATCGTAGTTGCTTTTTTATGGGTATTTGTCGAATGGCTCCGTGCGCTGGGTCCTTTTGGGGTTTCGGCGGGGGTTGTTGGGTATTCCCAGGCGAACTTTCTTGCATTTATCCAGATCGCGTCTTTTTCCTCTGTTTATGGCGTCAGCTTTGTAGTGATCATGTTCAATATGGCGCTTGCAAATGGGCTTGCCAGGAAAAAATATTTTGGATTGATCGCGGCAGTTGTTATTATTGCCGGCGGTTTCTATTATGGCCAGAATGCGCTTTGGGATGCAGATTGTACCCGGACGAAGTGTGTTTATACAAGCATTGCCATTATTCAACCCAATATTGATCAGATGGATAAAATGAAAACATCAGAAGTTATGCGAACCTATGAGATCCAAGATAAGATGAGCCGCCAGGCGGCTTCGCAGGGGGCGGAGATAATTATTTGGCCGGAAACAGCGGTGTTCTCATATTTATTGCAAGACCAGGTATTATCTTCCCGTATCAGAAAACTGGCGGTTGAGACCGGAAAATGGCTGATCATCGGGACACCGTATTATGAGAAGGGTAAGATCTTTAATTCAATGGTTTCAATTTCACCATCCGGCGAAATTGTTTCGCGCTTTAACAAGCTGCACCTTGTCCCTTTTGGAGAATATCTTCCGTTTCGGACGCTATTATTTCCGATCCTAAAAGCGGTCGGTTACTATGACCAGGATTTTTCGCCAAGCCAGAATGATAATGCTGTTTTTGCGGCGGGAAAGAATATCGTGCCCGCGATCTGTTTTGAATCGACTTTTCCAAGCTTGGTGAAACAAAGAGTTAAAATAAATTCGAGTTTCATTTTGACCTTAACCAATGATGCCTGGTTTGGGAATTCATCCGCGGCGTACTTTCATCTCAATACGGGAATATTTAGAGCGATCGAGAATCGAAAATATTTTATTCAAGCGGCGAATACAGGGATCTCAGGGTCGATCGATCCATACGGCAGGGTTATGAATAGGAGCCGGCTAAACTCTCAAGAGGTTTTGTTTATCCCTGTTCCCGTAAATTAAGGGTTGAAAGGATCTGCGAGATCGGATCGGATTGGTTCATAACGAAATAGTGGATCCCGGAAACGCCGGCCGATAGAAGCTCTTTTGCCTGTTTGACGGTGTGTGCTTCTCCGATCTTCTTTATTGCTTCAGCATCATCTTTGTATTTATCTAATTCAGCGGAAAGTTCTTTTGGAATGGTTGCGCCGCAGATCCCGATCATTTTGTTTATCTGTTTTAAGCTGGTTATTGGCATCAGGCCTGGAATTATCGGGACAGAGATGCCGGCTTTGCGGCATTTTTCAACGAATTTTATGAAAAATAGGTTATCGAAAAACAATTGGGTAATTACAAAATCCGCTCCGGCATCCACTTTTTCTTTCAGATAGAGGATGTCTTTTTCGATATCCCGGGTTGAAGGGTGGCCTTCCGGAAAACCGGCCACACCTACGCACATGGCAGGATATTTTTTTTTAATGAATGAAACAAGGTCTCGTGCGTATTTGAATCCATCTTTGGGAGGGGTAAAATCTTTTTCTCCATCCGGCGGGTCTCCCCGCAAAGCTAAGATATTCTCGATCCCCTCTGCGGCGACGGCGGATAACAGCTCTTCCATTGCATGCCGGTCGGCGGCAACGCAGGTTAGATGCATCAAAGGGGCAAGAGCATATTCTTTTTTTATTTTGTGGGCGTAATGGATGGTTTTGTCTTTGGTCGTCCCCATTGCTCCGTAAGTAATTGAAACAAAATCGGGGTTAAATGCCTTTAATTTACCAATAACATCAAAAAGGTTTTTTTCCTGTTCGGGTGTTTTTGGGGGGAAAAACTCGAATGAAAGGGCAGGGGCATCTTTAATTAGGGCTTCAATTACTTTCATTGGCTTCGGGTTTTATCTGAGGGATCGGTCGCATATGCGGGAAAAATAGGACATCTCTGATCGATGGCTGGTTGGTTAAGATCATTACCAGGCGGTCGATCCCGATCCCTAATCCGCCGGCCGGGGGCATCCCGTATTCAAGCGCTCGAAGAAAGTCATCATCCATGCTTTCCGCCTCATCGTCGCCGGCTGCTTTTAATTCGGCCTGTTTCATAAAACGTTCTTTCTGGTCGATCGGATCGTTCAATTCGGAAAAAGCGTTAGCCAGCTCCATTCCTGCAATGATCAGCTCGAATCGCTCGACCTGTCCATTTTTATCCCGATGTTTTTTTGCGAGGGGTGAGGTTTCGATCGGATGATCGATAATAAAAGTCGGCTGCCTTAAGTTGATCTCGACGAATTTATCATAAAGAACATTTATTATTTTACCGATCCCGATCTCATCCGCCCCTTCGATCCCTTTGGATTTTGCAATTTGGCGGATCTCGGTCTCGCTTTTTCCGATCAGGTCGATCCCTTCTTCTTTGAGGGCATCAAGCAGGGTGATCTTTTTCCAGGGAGGAGTAAGGTTGATCTTCTCGCCTTTAAATTCAATTTCAAGGGTCCCTAAAACTTCCTTCGCGCAAAAAACGACCAAGTCTTCCGTAAGCTTCATAATATCGTTATAGTCGACATAGGCCTGGTAAATTTCCAGAATAGTATATTCCGGATTGTGTTTATATGACATCCCTTCGTTGCGAAAAACTCTCCCCATTTCAAATACTTTTTCGAATCCTCCGACAAGCAGACGTTTTAAATATAGTTCCGGCGCGATCCGCATGAAAAGGGGCATACTCAAGGCATCATGAAAAGTTTCAAACGGTCTGGCGGCGGCGCCTCCCTGCATGACATGCAGGATCGGGGTTTCTACTTCAAGGAATTTCTTTTCATCAAGAAATTTTCTGATCAAAGAAACGATCTTGCTTCTTTTAACAAAGACCTCTTTTACATCCGGGTTGACGATCAGATCTAAATAACGTTCCCGGTAGCGGATCTCTTTATCCTGAAGGCCGTGCCATTTTTCAGGCATCGGAAGAAGGGACTTGGCCAGGATCGTAAAATCGGAGATGCGAACCGTAATTTCGCCGGTTTTTGTCCGGAAAACTTTTCCCTTAACGCCGATAATATCGCCCATATCGAGTTTTTGGTAGATCGCGTATTTTTCTTCACCGATAACATCCTGTTTGCCATAAACTTGAATTCTTCCGGTTTCGTCCTGGAGCGTGGCAAAAGAGGCCTTTCCATGACCGCGTTTTGTCATTAACCTTCCGGCAATGGAAACGTCTTCCGTACTTTCAGAGCCTTCTACAAGGTCAGCATTTTCTTTTATAACTTCTTCAGCTGATTTTGTTTTTTTGTAGCCATATGGGAAGGGGTTTATACCGTGTGCAATTAGCTCATCGGCCTTTGCCCGTCTGACTTTCAACAGTTCGCTAAGTTCCTGCCTGCCGGCAGGCATGGCTTCGTTCATATAATTTCTCCGATCATTTGTAATCCTTTCAACGTAAGATCTTTATCTATTGTATCAACAACATCCGTATGCTTGCAAATCAGTTCCGCCAGCCCACCGGTGGCGATGATTTTAGTTTTGGAGTTGGGAGATGGGAGTTCGGAGATAATTCTCTGCAGCAATCCTTCAACCATTGCGACATAGCCATAGACAATGCCGCTGCGCATCGCCTCGAGGGTACTGTTTCCAATAACGTTCTTTGGCGCTTTTATATCAATTCTAGGCAGTTTGGCTGTTTTTTCGTGGAGGGAATCTCTTGAAAGCGTAATTCCAGGCGCGATCACTCCGCCAAGATATGTCCCATTTGTATCGATAACGTCAAAGGTTGTTGCGGTCCCAAAGTCGATAATAATGGCAGGCGCGCCATAAATTTCGAGAGCCGCGAAGACATCTACGATCCGATCGGCGCCGATCTCATTTTTGTTTTTTAATGCGGTCTTTATCCCTTTGAAGTCATTTATTGTTATGAAATGGGGAAGGACCTTATATTTGGTTTTAATTGCGGCAGATAATTTGTTATTAATGGCTGGAACGACGCTGGCAATGATGATCTTATCAATTTTTGCGGTTGTTTTGGGGTATTTTGGCTTAGCCGTTTCACAACGCCAGACTTTTAACAGTTTTTTGTTGTTAAATAGGCCAAAAACGATATTAGAGTTGCCGATGTCGATGGCGAGCGTGTTCATCTATCAATTTTATCATTTATGGTAAAGTCCTGCAATTTACTGGTAAACTTAACGACAAAGGTTAGGATGTCTTCATTTGGAACAAGAGCCTCGTTTTTACTGGTAACGGTTTTTTTCTTACTGGTAATCAATCCAGATTTATTGCTGGCGCAAAATAAGTATGGAGATATAGGTATTTATTCAAATGAATTTGCATTAAGTTTTGTCCCGGATTATCGCCCAATTGTTGGAGAGAAGATCGTTCTCCGCCTCAGAACATTTAAACCGGCTCAAAAAGTCACTGTCTACACAGATAGAGATAAACAAATATCCATGCAATTCAAACAAGGCTATTGGTATGGCAACTTTGTTATCCCAGAAGACTATAAGCCTGGCGGACACTATTTTACGGTTTGGATAAAATACCCTTTTAAAAAAGAACCTGAAACCGATAATATTTTTTCAAAACTATTGTCAGCTGCGCGGTCAAAAGCAAACCCGTCCAAGACATTCTGGTCGAAAAATATTGTTTGGTATCAGATGGATAAAAACATGGAGTCTGTTGATCTGGAAATCCTGGGATCAGAAGAAGCTGATAATATTGTTACGAGTGAAGTGGATTATGAAGACGAGGAGATCCCTCTTATATCTGGGGAGGTTGTTTTGGACAATGTTCCATCGCCGGAGGTTTTTCCTTTTATTGTTAAGGGATCTAAAATATTTTCATTCAGTTCAAAAAGCATTGTAGGAAGCAAAGAGGGTTTTTCTCCGGGGATGACCAGGGAAGAGTCGCTCCGGTTGAATATTTCCGGAAAAAGCAATGGGACCGAAGTTAATGCCAACTTGATCAGCACAAGTACTGCCGGGTCATCGCAGGTATCGCTGCGCGAAGATAAGATCTCTGTTCTGGTTAGGAACGGAAGCACAGAAGCATATTTCGGGGATTTTACCGCAGATCTTAGAGAAACGGAATTTTCAGGATTTAGTAAAACCCTTTCCGGAATAAGGGCGCAGGGCGACTATGAAAAATGGGGATTTTCGGCCCTTTATTCTTCACCCAAAGGAGAATCAAAAAATATTCGGTTGTATGGGGATGGGACGCAAGGTCCTTTTAAACTTGATTATGCGCCGGTCGTCATCGATAGCGAAAGGGTCTATCTTGACGGCTCTCTGCAGAAAAGAGGGGATGATTATACGATCGACTATCAGGCCGGAACAGTAACATTTATTAAAAACTTAATTGATCAAAGATCAATTTTGAATATATATTATGATTACAGCCAGAATGTTTTCCCCCATTCGACTTACGGATTGCGTCTTTATTCCAGGCCGATCCAAAATCTAAAGATCGGCGCAACCTATATAAATGATTCAGACTCAAGTTCAGGCGCGGGCGCTGAGATCGCTCCGAAAGGGCATATCGTTGTTGGTTTTGACGGTAGCTTTGTATCTCAAGAGCTGGCGATAAATGGCGAAGCTGCTTATTCAAATAAGAATAATAATTTGCTGGTTGCAGGAAGCGAGGAGTCGGGCAAGGCGGTAAAGATCGATCTATCAACTCAACTTGGCCCATTGGGCATTAATGCGTATGCCAAAAAGGTTGGGCTAAATTTTTTACCGATCGCAGATCCTCTTCCAAAACAAGATGTTACAAAATACGGCGGAGGATTAAGCTTTCGTTTGGGACAACTATTTGGCCTGCAAGGAGCTTATGATCATGACAACTACCTTCGCGGGGGGATAACGTATCTAACAGCGAATAAAATTGCAAAAGCAATGCTAACTCCGGAGCGGATCCCATCGCTTGAGTATAGCTTTTATGAAAATGAAGAAAGCAATGATCCTGTTTCGGGCAATGAAATTAAAAGAAGAATAACTCGGCATAGCGCCGAGAGCAGTTATCGTATCGGGATCATCTCCTCCACGCTTAAAGTCGCAAAAGAAAAATGGGACGTGAATTTTCCCTCGCATGAAGTAACTTCTTATAATAGAGTTAATTTCGGCGTTGCATCAATAAGTTTGGAAAAATTCTCCTTTGCATCAAACGTGGAATTGGAAGACAGGATCGATCCAAATGGTTTGGCTCAAAACAAAAAAACCTATCGATTGAACCTGTCGGCAAATCCCGGTAAAGCAATTTTTACTGCGGCTTCGGTTGAGAGGGTGGAAGATCCGGGAATGGGGGATAGGAATTCATTGGATATTTCTTGTCGTTTTCAGCCGCTTGATAACTTTCGCACGGAAGGAAAATATACGATCTATTCCTTGAAAGAAGATTATGCTACAACAGAAAACGTATCGAAGCAGACCGGCTCTTTTTCGATCGATTATCAGCCGGTAAAACAGCTTCGCTTGCGCTATTTATTCAAACCGAACTTTACAGAGATCTTAAGTTCAAATGTCAGGAGCTATAATAATGAACAGCAGCAGTCGGAAATTAATATATTTCCGACCCAGGAACTAATGCTTGGAGCATTGTTAAAAAAGGCGAGCAGTTTTAATGTTTTAAATCAGAACTATAATATTAAACAAAACTCATCCGATCTTGATTCGAAATTATATACCATAAAAATGGCTCCCTTTAGGATCTTTTCAATTGAACTTAATTATTTGGTGGAAAATGGTTTATCAACCGTCCTTGCTACGCAAGAGCCGCTATCCTTTCTTCCAAGCAGGAATTATAACCGCCAGCTTGATGCGACGGTGAGGACTTCTCTTTCCGAGCAGTTCTCTATCGATTCTCGTTTTATATATATTAGAGGGTTGCAAGGATCTGGTGAATCCGTGAATAATACTGCAAACAACTCGCAGCAGGACGCAAATTTGAAAGGGATTTGGAATATTAATGATACATGGAGTATAAGTGTTTCCGGCAGTTACTCGAAATACGAAGATAAATTAGCGATAACTCCAGCAACATATTCCTTCGCTCCAGGCTTTGGCTTTATATTTCGCCGAGGGGATAAAACCAGGGTTGATTTCGATTATTCCCGCTCAAGATCTTTTTCAGGAACGGAGATCGAAAAGACTAATTACTCCCTTAGGGGAAAATACGCGATGAGCGACTACGTGAATATTATCTTTAAATGCGATAGGGAAGAACACCTGGAATACAAACTAATCGATCTTTCGGGAAGCGTGGAAATTAATCTTTGATTTCCACCGGGAAATTATAGATCTTTGCAGGCGGCTTATCCTTTTCCCAGCTTCGCCCGTATTTTAGAGAAATAGTGGTCGTCCCCGCTTTGATCGCCTGGAAGGTCCAGATCTCTTCACCGCCGGCACCGACTACTTTTGGACTTGTCTTTTTTGGGATATAATCCGAACCTTGCAGCAGAAGGATCGTGTCTAAGGGTTTATTTAATTCCCAGGAAGCGCCGGTGGAAGGATTTGATGCCACTTTAATGAAAAAAACATTTCCGACTTTTGTAAAATATGTTTTATCTTGAAAAGCCTCTTTCCCGTTATTTCCTTTGAAAACAACAAAATATATACCAAAACAAACTAAAATCGCGACAGCAAAAATAATTAATTTTTTCATAATGGAGATATTATAGCACGCGTAAAATAATGTGCTATAATATTTTTTAATGCTTACGCTGGGAATTGATCCAGGGACGGCGCGGACGGGTTTTGGCCTGGTTCGTGAAGAAAGCAGTAAGCTTATTCATGTTGACTGCGGCTGTGTTACCACGTCATCTAAAGAAATTTCGCAAAATCGATTAGCAATTATATATAAAGCTGTTAAGAAGCTGATACTTGAGCATAAGCCTGATTTTATTGCGGTGGAGCGGCTATTTTTCGGGAATAATACTACAACGGCGATGGCGGTTAGCCAGGCGAGGGGAATTATTTTGCTTGCAGCCGCAGAATGCCGGATCGAGTTATCGGAATACACTCCTTTAGAAGTAAAAATGGCTTTGACCGGGTATGGACGGGCGGATAAAAAACAGATCCAGCAGATGGTGAAAATCTTATTGGGATTGCCTAATATTCCAAAGCCTGACGATGCGGCCGATGCTTTGGCGATCGCGATCTGCCATACGCATTCACATAAATTAAGGAGACTGGCATGATTTCACACTTATATGGCATCCTTGACCATGTTGATACAAACCATGTGATCATTGACGTTAATAACGTGGGCTATCATGTGAAAGTTCCTGCCGCAATATTGAACAGGATGCCTGCGGTTGGCGAAAAAGTAAAATTATTAACGGTCCAGATTGTAAAAGAAGACGATGTTTCGCTCTACGGTTTTTTGGCGAAAGAGGAGAGGGCTCTTTTTACCCATTTTTTATCCGTTTCCGGCGTTGGACCAAAAACTGCCATGGCAGTAATCTCCGGATTCCCGATCGATAAAATTATTTCTGCGGTTGCGTGCAGCGATGTTGCGCTGATCTCATCGATCCCTGGGATCGGGAAAAAGACCGCGGAGAGAATTATTGTTGAACTGAAAGAAAAATTTGCTAAAGTCTATTCTCCAAATCCGACCGACAGAGGCGTTCCGATCAAGGATAGTTCGGTCGTGAACGATTCGATCGCGGCGCTGATCTCCCTTGGCTATTCCCACAAAGAAGCCAGAGAGGCGGTTTCAAGGGTAGCGCTTAAAGAGGGGGATGGGGTTGAAACGGTGGTCAAACAGTCCCTGAAAGCGTTAATTTAATATCGTTATGTTTTCCGCTGATTTTTTATCTAAATAATATTGTTCTGGTGAAATCCAATGTGGGAAATATCGATATAGATTCATGAGATTAGCGATGCAATTTAGAGAATTGTCGCCGCGGTCAGCACCAATGGTTTTTGCTGTAAAACAAAATTGGCATCTGGCGTTGCAGATGAGGGCTGATTCTGCGGAAAGAAGATTGGGTGTTATTACGCAGGCGGTAAATTCTAGACAAACTGATGCCTTGGCTTTGACCACAACCCGTGCCCTTCCTTTAGAGATAGAAGACATCTTTGGTGCTGCTCAGCTCCTCCACCAAAGAGACTTTGGAACTAATGCCACCAAATTTCATAATGAATTACAATATTATGCCAAAGCATTAGGTTTCGCTACAAGTTTGATGATCGGAGTTTCCCCCGAAATAACGCAGGAATTATACGCCTGCAATTTACTGGTTGGTGATCCGAATAGCTTTGTCCCTCTCCAAGTGTCTTTAAATTCTAATTTTCCTTTCGGAAAACCTGTGGAAGTTGAAAAAGGGGTTTTCGGCAGTGATTATGAGGATTTGCGTGGTCGCTCCATTATTGTTTCATTATCATTGCAAAAACATGGTTTAGGCCTGCTTTCTTTTTCTGTTTTTATTGCACATGAATTAGCTTGTATTAAACTGGCAGAGAAAATGGCTAAATCAGGATTAAAAGAGGGGGATATCTCAAAAGAAGCCGAAAAGTTTTTTTGTTATGCTTACCAGTATACTTTTACTTATTATTTGTTGCGGACACTTTTAAACAAATCAGTTGCCGTAGATAGGTCTTCTAACAATGATCTTGTATCCGTTGCTCAGAACTTTGGCCAAACATACGCCATTGCTATGCAAAACTTTGAAAAAATGGCTTCAAAAGAAAAAAGAAGATTTATTATTGTTCAAGATAGGCATGCTGGAATGGGTTTTAACTGTCCTTTTTCTGCCGATTTAATTACTGGCCCGGTAAAGATTAAAACTTAAGATAATTTACTGAATTGTTTGTTAAACAATCTTTGAAGGCGTTAATTTAGACAAAACCCATTCTTCCGCGTTTCTCATCCAGGTCCTTATTAATATATCCTCGGATTTTTTATGATGGACAAAAATCGTGTAGATATTCAGCATATTCGCTCCCAAAATATCCATAAAGAGCTGGTCGCCGATCATAGCGGTCTCTTCCGGTTTGGCATCCAATATTTTTAATGAATTCCAAAACGCAAAGGGGAGGGGCTTAAATCCAAGCGAAATGGCCGGCAGGCCTAACGTATCACCAAGATATTTAACTCGGAGCGGGTGCCGGCTGTTGGATGCCAGGCACATTTTAAAGCCTTCTTCTTTGCGGGTAACGATCCATTCAAAGATCATCGGCGAGATCTGGTTCTCTTCACGGGGAATTAATGTGTCATCGATATCCATGATAAGCGCGTTTATTCCCTTCGCTTTCAATTTCTTGAAGTCGATCTGGTTGATCGTTTTGACGATCTCTTTTGGTTTAAGGATGTTCAGTAATTCTTTCAAGCCAAACCTTCTTTCCTAAATTATCAATAATTTTATTATAACTCTCTTCGAATGACGGCGAGACCATCAGCTTTAAAATGGAATAAGGGCCTTCTGCCGGAGCAGGATTGCGGATCGCCGCCATCCCTTCGAATGACTCAAGATAGGGGCAAATTACATAGACGTCTTCTTTTTTTATCCGAATAAAATAATTTATTGTATCCATTTTATAACTTCTCTATATAAAAGATCGGCATAGCGGGGATATCGTTGTAAATGATCTGATTTATCTTTTTCAATGCTGTGATCTTTTTTTCGCCGGCAGCTTTTTTTGCCGATTGAAGCAGTTTGTCGAGCTCCTTGTTGCTGTAGCCGGTAAAATTGGCTTTTCCTTTAGTCTTGAAAAGAGGCTCCAATAAATTGACCGTATCGGAATCGGCGGTGTCCGGATCATTTGTGAAAAGCGATTCAAGATCCGCCTTGTATCCCATTAAAAAAAGCGAATATTTTTTTGAGGAAAGAGCTTTGTTCCATTTAACCTCGTCGTTCTTGTAACTTAGCTTTACCAGTTCTACTTCGAATCCAAGTTTAGTCAGGCTGTTCTTTATTTTTTCGGCTATTTCTATTGTCTTTTCGCCATCGGTATGCAGAAGAGATATTTTTCTCTCCTTTGGTAAAACAGGCAAGATATCTATATTATATCTGCCTTCACCCCCAAGGAGTTTTGCGTCATAGCCATCCATTCCGGGAGGGATAAAGCTTACAGGAAGAGAGGGGTCGTTTTTACAAATTTCCGTAGCGGCGATAATTCTGGAAGCGATCTTATTAAATGGCGGCTTGGTAGTATTAAACCCGAGGAACCAAGTGCCGTCGTAATCAACTCCGAACGCGGCCATAGAAAAAAACACTAAGACCCCAATTATCAAAAAACGCCTTACCAAAGACTCTTGCCCTTTGCATCGATAGCGACTATTGCGGGGAAATCTATGACTTCTAGCTCAAGGACCGCTTCCGGTCCAAGTTCCGGGTAGGCGATCGTTTTTGAAGCTTTAACATGCTTTGAAAGAAGTGCCGCGACCCCGCCTGGTACGACAAAATATACGGCTTTATTTTTTATCATTGATTCAACGACTTCTTTGCTGCGCCTTCCTTTACCGATCGTTCCTTTTAATCCCATTTTAAATAGATCTGGAGCAAACGCATCCATTCTTGAACTGGTCGTTGGTCCGATCGAACCGATTATTTTCCCGGGCTTGGTCGGAGTGGGAGAGGCGTAATAAATTATTTGTCCCTTAACCTCAAAAGGGGGCTTATTCCCAAACTTCATATGCGCTGCGTCGCGGGCAGTATAGATCTTGCCCGAGATCAATACTTGGTCCCCGGCTTTTAAACTTAATACATCTTTATCGCTTAGTGGAGTATTTATTTTGATCATATGACTGCTTCACCATAGCGATGGGCGTGACAATCAAAATTTATCGCGACCGGGAGAGATGAAATATGGCAGGGCGCTCTTTCGATGTTTATTGCCAGTGCGGTGGTTTTTCCCCCAAGTCCCATCGGCCCGATTCCCAGTTTATTGATCTTTTCCAGCAATTCCTTTTCCCATTTTTTAATAGAAAAGGCGCTGCTGTGCATCCCAACCTTGCGCAACAAAGCTTTTTTGGCCAATAAAGCAACACCGTCGAAATTACTGCCGATCCCTACGCCGATGATCACGGGAGGGCAGGCTTCGGGGGAATTGTTTTTAACTGTTTCGAGGATAAAGCGTTCGATCTCTTCTTTATTTGTGGAAGGGTTGAACATCTTTATTGTGCTCTTATTTTCGGCGCCGCCACCCTTGCAGCTGAGTTTTATTTTTATCTTATCTCCGGTAACAATATCCAGATGGATAATTGCCGGAGTATTGTCTTTAGTATTATTTCTTGCTAGTGGATCGGCAACAATGGATTTTCTCCCGTCTTTATATCCCTGCCGGACCCCTTCTTGAACAGCCTCATTGAAATTGCCATTTATTATTGCTACTTCTTGCCCCAGTTCAATAAATAGAACTGCGGTGCCGGTATCCTGGCAGAGAGGGAGTTTTTCTTCCGCGGCGATCTTTGCATTTTGAATTATCTGGCGCAATATTTCACGGCCGCTTTTGGATGTTTCGTTTTTAAGCGCGGTGTTTAAGGCGCTTAATACGTCTTCCGGGAGGTTGGTTATCGCGGAAGCGCATAAAGCGCTTACAACTTCGGTTATTTTGGATGTATTAATTTCACGCATGAGCTTAGTAAGATTTTAGTATATATAGCGCGCTAAGTCCATAAGGTTGTCCACAAGAAAGTCCGGTTTTAGGGCTGCAAGCTTTTCCCTTGGATCGAAGCCATAAGTAACCGCGCAAGTAAGGACCTTTGCATTCTTTCCGGTTTCAATATCGATCGTCATATCACCAATGAACATTGCATTTTCTGGTTTTATCTTCTCTTCATTAAGCAGGCGCAAGAGCGTGTATGGGTCGGGTTTCGGGCAGGCGGTGCTGTCTCCGCCAACCATTTCTTTGAAATAATGGCTTAATCCCAAATTATCCATGATCAATCGAATAAATTCTTCTTTCTTGTTGGAAACGATATATTTTTTTTTGTCAGCAAATTTATCCAGGAATTCTTTTACCCCCGGATAAGCTTTAATGCTTTTGAGGCCATGCGTTCGATAATGCTGATAATATGTTTCTAGGGCTTTATTGATAAGAGCAGGATCATTGCTATCGATCGATCCCGCGATAAGGGGGATCTCCCCATAGCCGACGTGAATATTTATCTCTTCGGCTGTTTTAAAGGGGAAACTCAGCTCCTTTAACATGGCTTGAACCGATAGGATCGCGGCCGGGATCGAATCGGTTATTGTCCCGTCAAAATCGAGCATCAGCAGCTGGACCGGCTTTAATGAGTTTTCCGCCATTTTTAAGTAGTATGCGTAATGTCGAGATTTAATTTTTTGAGAAATTCTTCTTTTCCGAAAAGAACTAAAATATCGTCTTTTTCAATAATGGTGTTCCAGGAAGGGATAACGACATTGTCGTTCCCGCGCCGCATAGCAAGGACAGTGATATTGTGCCTATTGCGAAGGTCAAGATCGGAGATCGGCTTGCCGACCCAATTATCCAGCGGCTTTGAACCGACGATCGAAACATTTTCCCCGATATCAAAATAATCAAGGACCCCTTGGCTGGTTAAACGATTAACTAATTTAATTGCGGTATCCTGCTCCGGAAAGACGATCTGGTCGGCTCCGATCTTTGCCAGGATCTTTCCGTGGATCGTATTATGCGCTTTACATATGACGGTTGGAACTCCCATCCCTTTGCATATCTGCGCCGCAATAATGTTGCTTTCCATATCGGCGCTTTCGGCGATAATTACGATATCGCAATCGCCGATCCCGGCTTCTTTAAGGGCGGCTTCATCCGTAATATCGCCGACGTAGGCGTGCGTTACCTGGTCTTTTATTGACTGGATAACGGCCTCGTTTTTATCAATTGCGACGACTTCCTGTTTTTTGAAATAGAGTTCTCTCGCCACCTTATTTCCAAATCTTCCGAGTCCAAGCACCCCAAATTGTTTTTTCATCTTTTTCCTCCTTAAAAATTATCCGATCGAGATCCCTTCCTTAGGAAGTTTGATCTTTGGCTCTTTCTGGTTGGTTGCCAGCGAGATCAGCAGCGTTAGGGCGCCGACCCGGCCGATAAACATTGTAGCAATTATTATGATCTTGCCAAGCGAACTTAAATAAGGGGTGACCCCCATGGAAAGACCAACGGTGCCAAAAGCGGACGTTACTTCAAAAGCCAATTCCAACAAAGAGAAATGTTCGATATTATCAAGCAGAAAGATCGCTCCGATGACGACTGCCAGCGAAAGAAAGATAATTGTAAATGCCTTTCTGACGGTTTCCGGGGGGATCCGACGGTCAAAAAGAGTGGTGTTTTTATCTCCTTTCAATGTTGCAACAATGGTAAAAATAACGAGAGCAAAAGTCGTGGTCTTGATCCCTCCGCCTGTTCCTCCCGGGCTTGCACCGACAAACATCAAAAAGATAACTATAAGAGCGGTTGCAGGAAATATTTTTCCCAAGTCTAAAGTATTAAACCCGGCTGTTCGTGGTGTAACCGCTTGAAAATAGGAAGTTAAAAACTTATCAGGTAAAGAAAGCCCCCCGATTGTTTTGGGGTTATTATATTCAAGCCCCATAAAAAATATTGTTCCTACGATCAGCAATATCATAGTTGTCGTAAGGGCGATCTTTGAGTGCAGTGAGAGCCGGCGGTGCTCGATGATATCTGCGATCACAATGAAGCCGATGCCGCCGATAATTATCAGTGTAGTAATTGTTAGATTAATGGTCCAATCGGTCGCATACGGCATTAGATTTGCAAAATTGGCGGGAAGCGCGAACCCCGCGTTATTGAATGCCGATACGGAATGAAAAACGCTCCAAAATAGGGCCTTGGCGTATCCGAATTCCGGAAGCCAGCGGATGAATAAAATTAGGGCGCCAACTCCTTCGCAAAAAAATACGATCCCAAATACTTTTTTTAATACCACAATGACATCTTTTGTGGAATTGATATTTAAAGCTTCCTGGATGACCAATTTTTGGGAAATAAAAAGCTTGTTCCTGAAGATCAGCACCATAAAGATTGAAAAAGTCATATAGCCCAGTCCGCCGATCTGCATGAGAAGTATAATGATTATTTTTCC
>Ga0172379_10005477_pt1 | contig 17729 bp, 22 predicted proteins | sample GrowelOW334metaG_FD_119756 | JGI IMG/M metagenome (GOLD analysis project Ga0172379, IMG submission 119756) | Groundwater microbial communities from an aquifer near a municipal landfill in Southern Ontario, Canada - Groundwater well OW334 metaG | ecosystem: Environmental > Aquatic > Deep... | reverse complement strand
TTTTTGTAATTTCTTTTGGGTCAAGAGTGTCTGATTTGGTTAGAACAATTATTTCTGGTTTATTAGCTAAATTAGAACTGTAATTATTTAATTCTTGATGGACAGTTTGATAATCTTTTAAAGGATCACTTGAATCGGCAGCAATGCAATGAATTAAAAGACTGGTTCTTTCGACATGTTTTAAGAATTTAACACCAAGACCACGACCCTCGGCCGCACCTTCAATAAGTCCTGGAATATCGGCAATAATTAGACCATTTTTCATGACACCTAAATTTGGTTCGAGGGTGGTAAAAGAATAATTAGCAACTTTAGCATCAGCGGTTGTGAGTTCGTTTAAGAGACTGGTTTTACCAGCATTAGGTAAACCAATTAAACCGACTTGAGCGATTAATTTTAATTGTAAAAATAATTTTTTTGTCTGACACTTGTAACCTAATTCTTTTTCTAGAGGAGTTTGGTTAGTGGATGACTTAAAACAGAAATTACCACGACCACCACTGCCACCTTTGGCCATTAAAACTTTTTGACCTAATTTAGTTAACTCAATTGAAGTGCCATTATCATAGGTGGCAAGAGTACCAACTGGAACTTGGATAATTAAATCCTCACCATTGTGGCCAGTGCGATTATTGTGACCACCTTGTTCGCCGTTTTGGGCAGTATAAACTTTGGCATGACGAAATTGATTTAATTTACTGATGTCGGAAACGGCTTCAAAAAAAACAGAGCCACCGTCGCCACCAATGCCGCCGTCTGGGCCACCTTTGGGACGAAAGGCATCGCTATAAAAATGAGCAGAGCCATTTCCACCGTCGCCACCTTTGATTGTAATTCTAACTTCATCGATTAACATGGGAGTATTATATCCAATTAAAACCTCTCTGTCTCACTTTGTTCGACATCTCCCCTTAAGAAAGGGAGAAATTAATTTTTAATTTTAATTATTTGTCGGTAATTAATTGGCCGCAGGCAGCGGCAAAATTTTGACCAAAGGAACGGCGGAGAGAATATTCAATTCTAGATTGATCTAAATAGTTTATAAAAGCTTTTTGTTGGCTTGGAGAAGCTGGAGTCATGCCACCCTCAACTGTATTAAGTGGAATTAAATTTAAAAAGAAAAGACGATTGGAATTTATAAAATCAATTAATAATTTGGCATCGTTTTGGCTGGTATTAATATCCATTAAGGCGTATTCAAAAAACAATTGACGATTAGTTTTGCCGACATAATAATTACAAGCATTTTTAAGTTGAGATAGAGAATATTTTTTGGCTATTAGCATAAAGGATTCTCTAATTTTTTGATCGGCAGAATGGAGAGAAACAGCTAAATTTATTTGAGTGTTAAGATTGGCAAATTCAATAATTTTATCGGCAATACCAGCAGTTGAGATGCTAATTTTTCTAGCACCAATGTTTAATCCGTTGTCAGCATTAATAATATTAATAGCCGCCAAAACATTGTCCCAGTTCAAAAATGGCTCACCCATGCCCATAAAAACAACCCTGCCAATATACTTTGGGTAAATTTTTTGGTTCCAATATAAAATTTGATCAACAATTTCTTCAGTAGTAAGATTTCTTTTAAAACCCATTTTACCAGTGGCGCAAAAATGACAACCAAGAGAACAACCGACTTGACTAGAGACACAAGCGGTTAGCCAATCATCATAATCCATAAAAACCGATTCGATCTTTTGACCGTCAGATAAAGTTAATAAGGCTTTTTGAGTCGATTCATCTCCAATTAATTTTTCCTCGGTTACTGATAGTAATTTTAAAGATTCTGACAATTTTTGGCGAAGATCAAGGGAAAGATCTGTCATTTGGTCGAAATTTAAATAGCGACCAGAATGATAGTTTTTAACTATTTGACGATACCGAAAAGCAGGAAGGTCGAGTAAATCTAAAGTTTTTTTTAATTTAATTAAATCCATTTATTATGCCTTATTTATGGCATTAATGTAATTTTCTTTTTGCTTGAAGCCAATAAATGTATCTATAATTTGACCTTTATTAAACAAAACGACTAAAGGAATTGAAGAAACATTGTGTTCGGTTGATAACTCTGGATTTTCATCAACATTTACTTTAGCGACTTTGACTTTTCCTGACATTTCATTACTAATTTCTTCCATGACAGGAGTAAGCATTTGACAGGGGCCACACCAGGGAGCCCAAAAATCGACTAAGACTTTACCGTCAAAATCTAAAACTTCGGTTTTAAAGTTTTCTTTATTTAGATTGATCATAATTGTAATTATAACTTATTTTGTTTTAACTAGTTTAGCAGTGTAAATTATCTGGCGAAGAACACCATCTGGACCTTCGATTTGATTAGTACCAGACAAAATAACAAATTGGGCTAAATAATCTGACATGGCAGTTTTTAATTCTTTGATTTGAATGTGAGCATCTTTCATTTTTTCAACTAGTTGAGCAGCTTCGGGACGAACCATTACCTTTTGTTTGGCGATGGTTTTTAGTTTGGCTTGTTTTTGAGCTTCTTGAGCGATTTCTTGGTATTCAATATCACTGTCTAGAATAGAATCGAGTTGTGATTTTTGCTCCTGATATTCTTTTTGAAGAACATCAAATCTGGCAGTCGAAGAATTGATGAGCGATTCAATATTTAACAGATTTGCAACTTGGTTTGGATTTTGATTTTCGTTTGGCATACCGTTTAACTTTATCAGGATTGAAAGTCGGCTTCAAGTTGTAAAAGATCTTCAATTGAATTTAATCGGACTAATTTTGACCTTAATTGTTTTGCATTGATCAAACCAGAGGCATAAAATAAAAAGTTTTTGCGAAGACTGTCGAAACGACGATTGGGGAAAATTTCGGTAAAAAATTGGGCATGAAGAAGCATGGCAGAAAATCGCTCTTTTGGAGTGGCGGTATAATCGTTAAAACACCAAGGATTGCCACAAGCAGCTCGGCCAATTAAAACACCATTAACGCCGTACTTTTGGCAAAATTCTATACCTTGAGATTTTGATTGAACGTCACCGTTGCCAAAAATTTTGGTTTTAGTATTTTTGGCTAATTTCGACACTTTTTTAATTTCAGACCAATCGGCAGATCCAGCATAACCTTGTTTGAGGGTGCGAGCGTGAATGGTTAAAAAATCTAAGTCTTGGTTTAATAAAATTGATGCCCAGATTTCAATAATTGATTCAGAAATTCCAAGGCGAGTTTTAACAGAGATGGTTGGTTTTTGGAGTTTATGTAGAGACGCATTGCAATGCGTCTCTACAATGCCAGAATATTTTTTGTTTCTTTCGATAACTGCCAGACTTTTTTGATTAAGGCCGAGACCAGTGACTTTGATTTTGCCGGAAAACCAGTCATCAATCCCCTTTTTAGTGGCCTGGATTATTTCGACAGCTAAATCTGGTTTAGCAATAAGAGCAGCGCCACTACCATTTTGAGTGACAGTTTTGGCGGGGCAACCCATGTTGATGTCGATGCCATCAAAACCCAGTTCGGATAAAATAATGGCGGATTTATAAAAACTTTCCGGATTTTTGCCAAATAATTGGCCTATAATTGGGCGTTCTTTGGCCGAAAATAAAAGAGTGTCGTATAATTTAACTCCACCATGACTGATGCCTTCAGCACTGACAAATTCAGTAAAAAGTAAATCAGGCTTGGCAATTTCAGATTGAAGAAGACGATAGGCTTCGTCGGTGATGCCGTCCATGGGGGCGAGGGCAATTATATTTTTTTTATTTAGAAAGTTTGTCAAGTTGTAAAGTTTATTAAGTATTTAAAACCCTCCGGTCTTAAATTTCAGACCACCTCCCTTGACAGGGAGGCTTTAATTTATCTTTGTTTTTTTTTGGTTTTGAAGGCGAATTTAGCGCCAACTTTGGAACCAAAAGATCGTTGTTTAAAAACAGTTGTTCGGACATGAAGATCAGAACTGGATTTATATTCTGGTTTTTGACCCATCTTTGGGCGAAATTTCTTTTTATTTGGAGAAGCGGCGGCAGTGGTAGGAAAAAATTTGGGGACATATTCGCCAGTAGTATTTCGGTTTAACGATCTACCTAGAGAATTAAAAACAGGTTTACCGCCTTTGTATTTGCGGGGTTTTCTTTCTTCTTTTGGAACTGATAGACGAGCCGAAGATGCTTGGCGAGGTGGATATTGACGATTATCAAGAGATTTTTTTTGTTGTTGATAATCGGAAACATCACTGTCGGGATGAGGTAAAAAAACTTGAGCTTGACGACGATTTGGATGTTTTTCTACTGATTCTTCGTGACGAGCTTTGCCTTCTTCGGTTAAATAAGGATCGGGCTCTGCATAATCAACAATAATAGTGCGATCACTAATGAAATAATTATGATATTTTTCTTTGGCTCGAATGGCATCTTCGAGGTTTTCATATTCAACATAAGCCATACCACGGCTTCTGCCCCAGCGATTATTAACAATGCGAATGGAGACAATTTTACCTTCGGTGATAAAAATAGAAAGTAGCTCCCCTTCGGTGAACCGATAAGGTAAACTGCCTATGAATAGGCGTTTTGAGACAGGTTTAGTTGATGACATAGATACTTATATTATACCTGTTAAAATAAATAATGCTTAAGTATGAAAAATTAGTGATTGGACAGCTATCTACTAACTGCTATTTGGTGTGGAATGAAGAAACAAAAGAATGTTTGGTTATTGATCCAGCTGATGATGGGGTGAGTATTAGTGAAGAAATAAATAGCCGAAAATTAAAAGTTAAAGCAATATTTTTGACTCATGGACATTTAGATCATTGTTTGGGAGCATTGGATTTGAAATTAATTTACAATGTTGATTTTGGCTGTAGTAGTGAAGATAAGTTTATTTTAGATAGACAAGATGAAACTGCCAAATACTTTTTTAAAGAAAAAAATCCACCACCAAATTTTGTCAAAATAGATATTGATTTGGATAAAATAAAAAGTTTTAAATTGGGTGGTGAAGCTTTAGAAATTATAAAAACACCGGGACACACGCCGGGAAGTGTTTGTTTTTATTATAAAAAGGGAATAATATTATTCTCTGGAGATACATTATTTGCCGGACTTAGGGGAAGAACTGATTTTAATTATGGCTCGACACCAAAAATATTTGAGAGTTTAAAAAAGTTAATGAAATTAGACAAGGAAACTTTAGTGCTGCCTGGACATGGAGAAGAAACGACGATTGGAAAAGAATCTAAGCGTTATGCCTGAGGTTCTCGATGGTTTCTTCAAAGTTTTTGATGTGATCTTGTTTTATGCTTCCCAAGAGTTCAATTAGAAGTCCATTAATATAATCCTTAACAGTTTCTGACTGCTCTGGATTTAGTTTTAAATCTTGAGTTAATTCTTCGATTGTTTGCATTTGGATATTTATATCATTTAATTGTTTTTATTTAAAGCAAGGGGATTTTTAAGCTCTTTTTTAGTTTGTGATTTTAATTTTCTTTCGACTTTTTGAATATCTTCTTCTGGGGATAAAATTTCTGGCCTAATTCCTCTTTCTAGTAATGTTTTACGAACACTTTTGTTGTTAGTAATATGTTCATTTGATATTTGTTGTTCATTTTTCATCTTTTTTTCTTTGGCATTAAAAATTGTTATTTCTGTAGCAAAATCTTTTGCTTTTAAAATTATTGTTGGCGCAAAATCAGATAATGCCCTATTATTTGGTATTTTCCATTTTTTCTTCATCTCTTTTGTAGGATACCCAAATAGAGCCAAATCCCCTTTATTTCTAATGATTCCAAAATTTCGATCACTTCCAGTTTGTTCAAAAATTACACCAGACAACTCTTTTTCAGTTTGAGCTAATTTTCTTCTAGAAGATAATCTTTCAGATTCTAATAATCTTCGTTCAATTATTTCTAATTTTCTTGTTTGAATCGCAAAATAAGTTTGAGCAAAAGCAATCTCTTCTTTTCGAGGATCACCGTTTTGAGTAATTAAATAACAAGCATAACGAGTAAGCATAATATCCGGTATTTCAGTTTCCGCATTAGATCCAAGAGAAACCATTTTCCCGACGTCAGCAAAATGGTCACTAATTTTATGCTCTGATATTTCACAGGCAGTTTTTGCTTTTGAAATTACATTAAGAAAGTTGTCCCATTTACTATAGCCTAATAAATGTTGTAAATCCCTGGCTAACCAAAACTCAACACCATCCTCTGTTTTTTGAGCATATAATTCAAAATTATTTAAAAGTGTTTTAATTAAAGCAATTTTCATGATTAATAATAAACCCAAATATAATACGAAGTCAATATTATTAATAGTAAAATTGATATAATAAAGGCGTTTTAATGCTTCGTCGTTTGCTAATGGCCAGCCTTCGCTAAAGCTTCGGCGTGGTAAATAGGACAATCGACAATGCTTCGTCGTCTAATGGTAGGACAATCGGCTCTGAACCGATCAATTGTGGTTCGAATCCATACGAAGCAACTTTGGATTTTGATATACTGAAAAAAATGAAACAACAAGTTCTTGTTATTCGAGGTGGAGAAACTTTTAATAATTATGATGATTATATTTCTTATCTTAAGAATAGAGAAATTCGTCTAGATAATTTAAAAACGAAAAAAGGTTGGAAGAATAGAATGGAGGCTGATTTAGGTGAAGATTTTGAAGTGTTTCTTCCAGAAATGCCAAATAAAAGAAATGCGCGTTATCTTGAGTGGAAAATATGGTTTGAAAAAATTGTTGATATTTTAGATGATGATCTAATTCTTTTAGGTAGTTCGTTAGGAGGGATTTTTTTGGCAAAGTATTTATCTGAAAATAAAATTAATAAAAAAATTAAAGCAACTATTTTAATAGCCGCACCTTTTGATGATTCAAATAATGAAGAATCTCTGATTGATTTTAAATTACCTAATTCACTTGAAAAATTTTTAGAACAGTCTAAAAATATATTTTTAATCCAAAGTAAGGATGATATTGTAGTTCTTTTTAAAGAGGTTGAAAAATATAAAAAAGCATTACCAAATGCAAAAGTAATTATTTTTGAAGACAGAGATCATTTTAGTCAAGAAACTTTTCCTGAGATTATTGAATTAATTAAACAAATTTAATTATGAAAAAAAGCCAAACAATATTGTATTTGGTTCGACATGGAGAAACTTTATTTAATACTCAAGGAATTATCCAAGGTCATAGTGATTCAGAATTAACCAATAAAGGAAAAAAACAGGCTGAAGATTTGGGTAATTTATTTAAAAACATTGCAATTGATGAATATTATTCATCAGATTTAAATAGAGCAGTCCATACAGCAGAAATTATTAAAAGAAACCAATTAGAACCAACAAAAATTGATAAAAATTTAAGAGAAAAATGTTATGGTCGGTTTGAGAGGAAAATTTTCACTGAATTAAAAGTGTTGGATGATTTGCTTGATACGGTTGATAAGGATAAAAGACTATCTTTTAAAGCATTTCCTGATGTGGAGAGTGATAGTGAGGTTGCGATTCGAATGGTCAGTTTTATAAAAGATTCACATTCAAAGAAAAAAAATAAAACAATATTAGCTGTTACTCATGGTGGTTCAATGAGATCTTTGCTTTTATATTTAGGCTGGGGTACGTATGATTCACTACCACCTAATGTTGTTAAAAATACTTCTTATATTAAATTACTTGTTAGGAATGAAAAAATTGAAGTAGTAGAGTCTGTAATATAAAAATATGGTGATAAATGACAATATTTATGGAAATATCAAAATAAAGGATCAGGTAATAATTGATTTAATTAATACGCCAATATTTCAACGACTGAAAAAAATAAGTCAGGATGGTGCACCGCATTTTATCCAACCAATAAGGAGAGTAACTAGATATGAACATTCAATCGGTGTTTGGTATTTATCATCTCTTTATAAGAGATCAATGGAAGAACAAATTGCTTGCCTACTACACGATTTGTCCCATACTGCCTTTTCACATGTGATTGATTTTGTAGTTAAAAATGAAAAACAAGAATTTGCGGATGAAAAACTAAAAGAGATGATTAATAAATCAAATATTCCCCAAATAGTTAAAAATAATGGTTTTGATTTAAAAAAAATATTGGATAAAAATAAATTTCCTTTACTTGAAAATTCATTACCTGATATTTCGGTGGATAGATGGGATTATTTTATGAGGGATGGTTACACAATAGGTTTTTTACCTAAATCAATTATTGATATTTTTTTATCTGAAATATTTGAAAAGGAAAATGTTTTTTACTTTAAAGATCTAAAATTGGCTTCGACTTTTGCAATTTTATTTGTTAATTTTTCTCGTTTAATTTGGTTAGATCCGACATCACATGGTTCATTTTTTTTAATTGCCGAAGCGATCAAACTTGCTCTTGATGATAAATTAATTACTGAAGAAGATTTTTTTACAGACGATGAATTTTTGTTGGTAAAACTTAAATCAAGTAAAAATATTAAAATTAAACAATTATTAGACAGGCTAAGTCCAGGAAAAGAATTTGTTTATGAAGATGAATGCAACGCTGAATTTTTTGGACCCAATAAACCAAGGTTTGTTGATCCGTTGGTAGAAAACGATGGAAAATTAACTCGGGTTTCAGAATTGGTGCCTAGTCTAAAATTTTTTTTTGAAGAGTTTGTTGGCAAATATAAAAATCTAGGTGTTAGACAATTAGATTTTTAGAAATGATTTATCTATTATTTTAGGTAATTTTTATAATTAATTTAATTTATAATAAATTGATAAAAAATAAGGCTCCGTGCAAACTATAAAAATCAGGTTTTACCCTAATTTATAATTTACCGAAGCCTTTATTTGACCAAAACTTGGTCATAATGTTGAATACTTTTAATAATCGTTATTGTCTGGTGTTAATTTAGAAAGCATAAACATATTGGTGAAACCATTCTTTTTTGGCAGCGTTTTGCCATTGAAGATATTCTGATTCACTAATTGCTTTAGTTATTCCTTGACTATTTATCAGTACATAAACAATACCTTTATTAGTATCTACCATCGTTTGACTAATTCTCTTACGGGTAGTGTCTTGAAATGCTTTCTGACTAGGAGCATTTTTTGATAATTCATTTTTAAATTCATCATCTTCGAAAATAAATATGATTCGAGCTCCTTGTCCACTGGTAACATTATCATAATCCAACATTTCTAAAATCTCCCCTTTCATTTTCACATTTTTGTGTGGCTATCCTATGGATAACTCTCTAGATATGTCTATATCCACAGAGTTATCCATATAAAAGAAATTCTAATTATTTTAATGTTCTAATTATAAGACAACAAATATTTTAGCTAAACAAAGATACTATGCCTATAATAGGTGGTATTTTACCATTTTTTTTTAAAAACTAATAATTTGTAATATTTATAGCAATGGTTTATTATTAAATAATGATCATACAATTATTAATCAGTACGGTTGCTTTTTATGTTACTGCTTATTTAATACCTGGGTTTGTCGTTAGCGGTTTGGCGACGTTAATTGTTGTTTCTATAGTGTGGGGAATATTGACTTTGATAATTAGACCAATACTAATATTATTGACACTACCAATTAATTTTTTGACTTTAGGTTTATTTACTTTTGTTATTAATGCATTACTTCTAATGTTGATGACTAAGATAGTCCCTGGTTTTAGTATTTCAGGGTTTGGAACAGCTCTTTTGGCAGCTATAGTTTTGTCGTTGGTAAATATGTTTCTTTCAAAGCTGACACCTTGAGAATGTAAATTAATTAATAATGGCGGAAGAAGTGGCAGTTGGTTGGGAAATAAATTTTTGAATATTAGTCCAGTTATTTTCGCCTAATTTTGGGATTAAAATAAATTGGCCGATACTACTTTTGGAGTTCATTAAAAGATTTTGATCAGTAATAGGGAAAGATTCAATTTTGTAAGTTTGATATTCGTCAGATTTGGAAAGAAGTTCCTCCATTTTGTTTAAGTCGATATCAGTGGTTAAGTTGCCAGCTAAGGAATTAATAAGTGGAATTATTTTGGGAATAAAATTTAGAGAAATAATTTTTTTCTTAACAGCTTCGATGACTAATTTTTGACGGGCGGAACGATTGAAATCTCCTCCATCCTCTTGTGAATGGCGAGAACGAACAAATTTAAGTGCAGTGGCACTGTCCATGGTCTGTAAGCCTTTATTAAAATGAAGATGTTCGTAACGACACTCAAAATACTCTTCTAATTTTCCAGCTGAAACTGTGGCAGTTAAAGCGGTAATTTCTTCATCTGACTTACCACAAGTGTCAGTGGTTTTTTCTTCGATAGGATATAAATAATCATCAAAAGTTTTTTGAACATTAACTTCAATGCCACCAAGAGTGTCGATAGCTTTTATAAAACCGCTAAAATTAATAGTGGCAAAATTATCAATAGGAAAACCCGCAACTTGGGATAAAACTGATTTGGCTATTTGACCACCACCAGCTTTACCAGTAAATTGAGTTTCTTTGTCTCGGTATTTTTTATCATCAAGACCGATTGAATAAGCTTCATTAACTTTAAGCATTTTGGTTTCACCGATGGCTATTGGAATTGGCACCCAAAGGTCACGAGGGATGGAAATTAATTTAATCTTTTTTTCTTTGGGAATAAATAAAGCGACAATTATAGAATCGGTGAGAGTGCCACCTTCATGAACGCCTCCACCATAACCCATTAATAAAATAGAAAAAGGTCGGTCTGGATCGGGAGTGGGGGTTGATGTAGGAGTGACCCCAACTTGAATATCTTGTTTAACTTTAACGACTACTTGATGGTATTTTAAAAAAACAAAAACACCTAAAGTGATAATGGCGATTGAAAAAACAGTAATGATAATAAATAATATTTTTTTATTTTTTGACACGGATTCTTTTCAAAAATTTTATTTCAAAACCATCGACTAAATCTTTTTTATCAATTGGAACAAATTTTTGATAAGCATCAAAAAATTCCAACCATTGATCTAATTTTAATTGGCTTGGTTTTAAATTATTTATTTTTAAATTTTTATTGATGGATTTGAATTGGTTAAAAGAAAATACTTTTTTGTAGGCGTTTTGAATATTATCTTTCCATTGATTAAAACCATAAATAACAAAATCGCGGAATTGTTGGTAATCAAAATCCCTCTGCCCTTCGGGCATCTCCCCTTGACCCAGCCAGTTGGCGGGCAGGCAGGGGAGATTTTTATTTTGGTTCTTGAGAGTGAATTTTATGAAACTGATATTGATTTGGGGTTTTGGGGTGAAAGCGGTGCGATCGATTTCGCCTAAAATTTCGACATCGTAAAAAATTTTAGACAAAATAGAACTTTGGGTTTCGATTTCCCCGCCTTGATATTTTTGGGCAGCTTCGGTTTGAAGAATAAAATAAATTTCAGTTGGTTTATTTTTTGATTTAAGAAGTTTATCGATAATTTCGGCAGTAATATTAAAGGGAATATTGGAAAAAACTTTGTAAGATTGAATTGGTAAATTCCAATTTAAAAAATCTTTGTTTAAAATTTTTAAATTTTCAATGTCTTTGAATTTTTCAATTAGACCTTGGTACAAATCTAAGTCTTTTTCGATGGCAATAACTTCTTTGGCTCTTACAATTAATTCTTTGGTGATTATTCCCCTGCCTGGACCAATTTCAACAACTAGATCATTAGGATTAATAGAACTGACAGATAAAAGTTCTTTAATGACAAATGGATCTTTAATAAAGTTTTGAGAAAGCAACATTTAGAATTCTTCTTCTGGTGGTGGTAAATATTCTTCACCATTATCACTGGAAACTTGATTGGCTTTTAGCCACAGAATATAATCACAACCAGTGGCTTTTTTAGCTTCTTTATCCCAACCAGAAGTTGAACATTTCTTCATTTTTTTACCATTGGCAGTGGTGAAAAGAACTAATGGTTCTCCGCATTTTGGACATTTTTCGTCTAAAGCTTCACTAGTGCCATTGATCCACTCAACAAAGTCACAACCTTCTACTTTTTTTGTTTCTTTATTCCAAGTACCAGCGCTGCATTTTTTCATTTTTTTACCGAATCGAGTTACTTGTAAAACTAATGGCGATCCGCATTTTGGACATTTTTCGTCTAAAGCTTTTGGTTCAACTTCAAGCCATTTAACATACTCACAACCTTCTGTTTTATGGGTTTGGGGGTTCCAAGAACCTTGAGTACATCGTTGAAGACGACGACCAGTTGGAGTTTCTATTATTTCGCTTAAAGCAGCGCCGCATTTTGGACAAATGTCATTGTTATCTTTAGTCATATGTTTATATATTAGCATTTTATTTTATTTAGTAATCAAGTGGTTTTTGTTTGTTTAAAAAAAAATGGTAAAATATTTACCTATGAAAAGTAAAAAAACAAAAATAATTGCCACAATAGGCCCATCTTCTGAATCGATGGAGGTTTTGGAAAAATTAATTCAAGAAGGAGTAAATGTTTTTAGATTTAATCTGAAACATAATGATTTTGAATGGCACAAAAATAAAATTAAAAAAGTGAAAGAAATATCTGAAAAATTGGGTAAAAAAATTGGAATCATGATTGACTTACAAGGACCAGAAATCAGACTTGAAACAGAAAACAGTCAGGAAATTGATTTAAAAGAGGGTGATTCGGTTTTTATTGCCAATAAATTTATTAAAGGCAAAAAAACAATTAGACTTAATCCAGGAGCAGTTTTAAAGCAAATTGATAAAGGTGACTCAATTTTTATTGATGATGGTGATGGTGAATTTAGAGTAATAAATAAAAAATTTGGAGTTGTTGAGATGAAGTCAGAAAGAAATTATGTAATTAAACATAGAAAAAGCTTGAATATTCCGGGGAAAAAGTTAGATTTGCCTTTATTTTCCAAAAAAGATTTAGATGCTTTGGAAATTGTTGACCAATTTAATGCTGATTTTGCAGCTTTGTCTTTTGTTAGAGGTAAAGATGATATTGAAGCTTTAAGAAAAAAACTTAGTAAGATCGGGCCAAAAATTAAAATAGTGGCAAAAATAGAAAATGCCAGTGCAATTAAAAACATAGAAGAGATAATAGAATCGACAGATGCGGTGATGGTGGCTCGAGGAGATTTAGGGGTTGAAATACCTTTAAGAGAATTAGCTTATTGGCAAAAGAAAATTGTGGATTTGTGTAGACAAAATAATAAACCAGTAATTGTGGCCACACAAATGCTTAAATCAATGGTTAATAATTATCGTCCGACTAGGGCTGAGGTAACAGATGTATCAAATGCTATTTTTGATGGCACAGATGCTGTAATGTTATCAGAAGAAACAGCTTCTGGAAAATATCCAGAAAAATCAGTTGAGCAAATGGCAAGTATTGCTATTTTTTGTGAAGAACATGGAGTAGTTAATCATATTGAAATGGAAAATAAAACTACTACTGAAATATTAGTGAATGCTGCTGTAAAAATAGTGACTGATAATAATGTCATTCCTTTTAAAGCAATAGTTGTTTTTACTAAGTCAGGAAAAACTGCAAGAATTTTTTCTAAATATAGATTGAACATCCCAATTATTGCTTTTACGGAAAATTCGGAAATTGTCGAATCTTTAACAATGTCTTATGGTGTCAATGCTTATCTGAAAAAATTCAACAGGGATGATTTTAATATATCGACTAATTTGGTAAACGAATTAAATAAATTTGATTTTATTGAAAAAGGAGATAATATTTTGATGATCCACGGAAATGGATGGATGAAAACAGGATCAACTGCTGATATCAGCTTAGTAACGATTTAATTATTATTTTGATATTTTTGCTTTTTCGGCCATAATATTACTGACACGAAGAAGAGAATCAAAAGTTCCAGCATCTTCCCACAGAGCGTCAAAAAGGTTGACTTTCATCTCTCCATTTTGGAGATAAATGTTGTTTAAGTCAGTGATTTCAATTTCGCCACGAAGTGATGGTTTAAGATTTTTAGCATATTCAACTACACGATTATCAAAAGTGTAAAGACCAACAACAGCATAATTGCTTTTGGGTGATGTAGGTTTTTCTTCGATAGAAATAGCTTTCATATTTTTATCAAATTCGACTACACCAAAACGTTCTGGGTCTCCAACTTGTTTGGCAAAAACCATAGCACCATTCTTAAATTCTTTAATTTCTTTAGAAAAATCTTGATCAAAAATGTTATCACCTAAAATCATAGTGACATTATCATCACCAATAAAATCTTGACCGATGATAAAAGCATCAGCTAAACCTTTTGGTTCTTTTTGGACTGCATAATTAAAACGGGCCCCAAATTCTTTACCATCACCTAGAAGGTTGAGAAAATGACCAGAATAGTCTGGAGCGATAATAATTAAAATATCAGTGATTCCGGCCTTAATTAAAGTTTTAATTGGATAATAAATCATCGGTTTATCATAAACCGGCAAAAGCTGTTTTGAAGTAATGGTGGTTAGTGGACGTAAACGAGTAGCTCGACCACCAGCTAAAATAATTCCTTTCATAAAGTATATTTTACTATAATTATTTCTTTTTATTTTTCCAAATAAAAAGATTATACATTGTCCAATTGTAAGGCAAAACGAGAAGAACAATAATAACAGCAAGATATAAGGTTTTATGGTCTGGGCCAAAAATGATTTCGGCAAGGGTACCAAAAATGGTTTGGATAACGATAGCACCAGCGGAACTTAAATTAAATTGGGAAAATTTTTGGATTAATTTTTTTGATCCAGATATTTGCTCTGATCTAAAAGTCCAAAGATTATTTAAAGTGAAATTGCTAATGATGGCAATTTCAGCAGAAAATGTCCAAGGCCAAGGTTTATTTAAAAATGTAGAAAATAAATTTAGAAAAATAGCATTAATGATAAATCCAATAAAACCAACTGTCCCAAATTTCAAAAATTTTTGAGTGAAATCGTCATACCAACGAAGAAGAATGACGACTTTTAAAATATCTTTGGCTGTCTGTGGTTCGATTTTTGATTCACCAGCATTGCGAACATGAAAATTAAGGGGAATTTCTTTGAAATTAGCACCCATTTTTAGAGTTTCAAAAAGAAGTTGGAGTTTGTAGCCAAAACTTTTAGTGAGTAATCGATCTCCTTTCCAATCTAAATCCATTTTATCTATAAAACCTTTGACTCGAGTAATTTTTAAACCGGTAGTTGGATCGGTAACTTTAAAGAAATTTTTGAACGGGAAAAATAAAATAAATCGAGCAACAAAACCGCCGACATCACTAAAGAAAACTCTTTTAACACCCCAACCTTTTGGATTAGAACCACCTTTTATTTTACGAGAACCAATGACATAGTCATAACCTTCTTCCATGGCTTTAAGCATTACAGGGATGGTTTCTGGGGGGTGTTGAAAATCACCATCAAACTCAAAAATAAAATCGGCATTTAATTTGTCGATGGCATATTTAAAACCCTTGAGATAAGCGGCACCGATGCCATCTTTACTGGTTTCGATTAAAAGATGAGTGTTGTTGTATTTTTTAGATTCTTTGTCGACAATTTTTCCTGTACCATCGGTAGAATTTCCATCGACAACTAAAATTTTCATGTCCCAATTTTCTTTTAAATCCCCTTTTTTGGCAACAATATTGGGAAAAGTTTTTGTGTTAAGATATTCGATCATTTTGCCGATGTTATCGGCTTCGTTGTAGGTCGGAATAACGATAACCGCGATGTTTGGTTTATTCATAAAATTAGTATAACTCAAATGATAAAATATTGGTATGAATATAGATATTATTACGTTGTTTCCAAAAATGTTTGAATCGCCTTTTGCAGAAAGTATTATAAGAAGAGCTATTAAAAACGAGATTATTGATTTAAAAATTCATAATTTAAGAGACTGGGCTATAGACAATTATGGATCAGTGGATGATAAACCATTTGGAGGCGATGTTGGAATGTTAATAAGAGCGGACGTGGTGTACGAAGCATTAACAACTATTAAAAATCAAAACCTCTCTGTCGCTAAAGCGACATCTCCCCTTAAAAAAGGGAGAGATCTAAAATCGAAGATAATTTTGATGTCGGCGAGGGGAAAAAAATTTGATCAAAAAAAGGCTGAGGAATTGTCTAAATTTGATAATTTAATTTTAATTGCAGGACATTATGAAGGATTTGATCAAAGAATTTCTGATTTTATGATTGACGAGGAAATATCGATAGGTGATTATGTGTTGACTGGAGGAGAATTGCCGGCAATGGTAATAACTGATGCGGTGGCAAGATTGGTTCCAAAAGTGTTAGGAAAAGATAAATCGAGCCAGATTGAAAGCTGGTCAGAGATTGAAATGGATGGAGAGAAAATAAGAACAGCTGAATATCCCCAATATACTAGACCGCAAGATTTTATGGGTTATAAAGTACCAGAAGTTTTAGTAAGTGGCGACCCAAAAAAAATTAAAAAATGGCAAATGGATCAAATAAGAGAAAAACAAGCCCAAGCAAAATAATAAGTAAATACTCAATGATAATTGAAGTGTGTAGATCTCCCCTTTTTTGGTGATGGTACAAACTCCAACCGAAATAAGAAAAGGTAACTCCGGAAACTATCCAAATTCTGGACTGGGAATTATTGATAAAAATGTATAAAAAAAATCCAATAATAAAAATTAACGATAAAAGAATATACTCGACTGGTTTTTGTTTAATTTCTTTTGGAATGATCATTAAAAAATACTCCCCTGTTGGTTAAACAGCATAATTAAAAATATAAAAAATAAAAAGCCGATATGTCCGGCAGTGGAGCCGGTAAAACGATGAATATTATTTTTAACAGTAATGAAACCATCAATAAAGAGGGTGATTATTAAGACAATAAAAATAATAGAGCTGAAAATTTTACTAAGAGTTAATGGGCTTATTAGTTTTTCTTTATTTTCAGATAAAACATTGGCTTGAGATGTAATTTCTTGAGTGCTTGATTGATCTACTGCTTCTGGCACAACAATATCATCAGATTTTTGAGAGATAATTTCTTGAGCGGTTGCCATAAGAGGAGTGCCAAAATGTTGAACAACTAAGGTGGTCTTGACGTCTCCAAGGGTACCATTGACGACAGCGATACCAATTTCTTTATATTTATTATTGATAATATTTGCCTTATGTGTGGGAGAATTCATCCAAGCCTTAACTAAGGAATCAGTATTGTAAAAATCTTTGGCTAAATTTTCACCAGCAGTTGAATATTTATAACCAACGGCATCAAAAAAAGTCCATGGGGTTTTTCCTTGAGGTGAATTGTGAGCCCAATAATTGTTTGTAAACATATCGTCGGCTTTTTCCTTGGCTGATTCCGAAAGAACAGAATTGTAAACAAGAGGTGTTAAGCCAAGTTTTGTTCTTTCGTTGTTGGTTTGATCAAGAACTTTTTGGGCGGTAATTTCTGAAGAATAACCAAGAATGCCAGGTTTGGCAATTGTTAAACTTTTAACAATTGATTGGTTTAATAAATAGAGGACTAAAAATAAAAGTAAAAAATTGGGTTTTAAAATAGCAGCTCGATGATTATTTTTTTCTTGAGGAATGAAATAATGAATCCAGAGTTTCTTTAACACACTATCAGTATAGATGATTTTTCTTTTTTTTAAAAGAAACAACCTTATTCCACCCCATTCTTAGCAGTAATAGCATCAAGGAAAAAAGAAGGTAACTGATAGACATACCTGGTCTTAATTTGAGTTTTAACACCATTATCAGTACTACTACTAGCAGCTATTTCTTCT
>Ga0172379_10005476_pt1 | contig 17733 bp, 16 predicted proteins | sample GrowelOW334metaG_FD_119756 | JGI IMG/M metagenome (GOLD analysis project Ga0172379, IMG submission 119756) | Groundwater microbial communities from an aquifer near a municipal landfill in Southern Ontario, Canada - Groundwater well OW334 metaG | ecosystem: Environmental > Aquatic > Deep... | reverse complement strand
TCCGGAAGCATCGATGCCGACAATGCGGGCAACCGCTACACCGGCGAAAACCGCATCGGGGCGACGGTTAATCTCAACAACCCAACCGGTCGCGGCGATGTCGCCACGCTGCGCGGCATGACTTCCGGATCGGGCCTGAACTACCTCCGCGGGTCTTACCAGATGCCCTTGGGCAAGGCCACGGGAGGCGTCGCCTACACCCACATGGACTACCGGCTGGGCAAGGAGTTCGCGGATCTACAGGCACATGGCACGGCGGAGATCGCCAGCATCTACGGCAGCTATCCGTTGTTCCGCACGCGCCGCAACAACGTGAACGCCCATCTGGCTTTCGATGCCAAGACCTTCCAGGACAAGATAGACTCGACCTCGTCTGTCACCGACAAGGAGGCCCAGGTCTTGATGGCCAGCCTTCAAGGCGACCACCACGACGATTTCGGCGGCGGCGGATTGAACAGCTATTTCCTCACGCTGAGCGGCGGCAACATCGATATACAGACACCGGCGGCGCTCGCTGCCGACCAGGCCACCGCGCGCAGCAACGGCCGGTTCAGCAAGGTGTCGTTCAACGCCTCGCGTTTGCAGAACCTGACGCACACCACCTCCTTTTACATTTCCCTCGACGGTCAAGCGGCGTCGAAGAACCTGGATGTCTCCGAGAAGATGGAACTGGGCGGCATGAGCGCCGTGAGAGCCTATCCGGAAGGCGAGGCTTTCGCGGACGAGGGCTATGTGTTGACCCTGGAAGCCAGAATGCGTCTGCCGCGATTAACCGCCAACATGCCCGGCCAAATGCACTTGATCGGCTTTGTCGATGGAGGCCACGTCACCATGCACAAGAATCCGTGGACCGCGGGCGAGAACACCAGGAACCTGAGCGGCGCCGGGATTGGGCTTACCTGGATGGAATACAACAATTTCATGGTCACAGCGTATTACGCCCACAAGCTCGGGAACGCGTCGGCGACCTCGGCCCCGGACCGGTCGGGTCGCTTCTGGATCCAACTCGTCAAATACTTCTGATTGCGGACCATTGCGGACGATTGCGTACCACTCCCCGCCCCGACCAATCTAAATCGAAAACTAAGGATAAAACGTCATGAACCGCAGCTACCGATCAATCTGGAACGACAAGACCGCCACCTTCGTGGCGACATCCGAACTTGCCAAGGGCGCTGGCAAGAAATCCTCATCGGCGGCGAGTCAGGTCACGACGGGCGCTCACTTTGCGCTGAAATGGCTGACCTTATCCGTGATGCTGGCCTTTGGGCCGAATGTCCATGCCTTGCCGACGGGCGGCACTGTATCCGCAGGCAGTGCCAGCATTGCCACCGCAACGGGCAGCATGACGATCAGTCAGGCCAGCCAGAACGCCGCCATCAACTGGCAGAGTTTCGGTATCGGATCCGGGGAAGCGGTCCGGTTCGTGCAACCTAACACTAACTCGGTCATCCTCAACCGGGTGTTGGGGCCCGATCCATCCAGCATCCTCGGCACCCTCTCCGCCAACGGCAAAGTGTTCCTGGTGAACCCCAGCGGCGTGCTGTTCGGCAGAGGCGCGCAAGTAAATGTCGGCGGGCTGGTGGCATCCACCCTCAATATCACCGACGGCGATTTCATGGCCGGCAACTACAAGTTCGCCGGCGCCGGCAACGCCAGCATCGTCAACCAGGGCTCGATCAATGCCGATGGTGGCTATGTCGCCCTGCTGGGTGCCAGCGTCAGCAATGAAGGTGTGATCTCGGCACAGCTCGGCACGGTCGCGCTCGCCGCCGGTAACGCAATCACCCTGGACGTGGCAGGGGACGGGTTGCTCAACGTGCTGGTCGATCAGGGTGCGGTGAATGCGCTGGTTCACAATGGCGGGCTGATCCAGGCCGACGGCGGACAAGTGTTGCTGACCGCCCGATCGGCGGGGAATCTCCTGCAGAGCGCGGTGAACAATACCGGCGTGATCCAGGCGCGGAGCATCGAAAACCACAACGGCACGATCAGACTGCTCGGCGATATGCAAAGCGGCGTGGTGAACCTGGACGGCAAGCTCGACGCCTCGGCGCCGAACGGCGGGGATGGTGGCTTCATTGAAACCTCGGCCGCGCTCCTCAAGGTCGCCGACAGCGCGATCGTCACCACTCTGGCGGTGCAAGGCAAACCCGACAAATCCGGCAAATCCGGCAAATCCGGCAAATCCGGAACCTGGTTGATCGACCCCATGGACTTCACCGTCGCAGCCGGGTCCGACATCGCCGGCAGCACCCTCAGCGGCAACCTGGTCACCGGCAATATCACCATACTTAGCGACAGCGGCGCCGCCGGTACTCTCGGCAACGTCAACGTCAATGAAGCGGTCACCTGGACGGCGGCGACGACGCTGACCTTGAACGCGGTGCAGGATGTGAATGTGAATGCGGCCATCACGGCGACCGGCGGAAACCTGGTGACGATCGCCGGACGCGATACAAACTTCCAGGCCGCCATCACCACGACCAATGGAAACATCACCTCGAGTTCCGGACGCGATCTCAACATCAATGCGGCCGTCACGACGACCGATGGCAACTTTACGGCGTGCTGCGGACGCGACATCAACATCACGGCAGCGATGACGACGACCAGGGGCAATGTTCTGCTACGTGCCGGCAATGCGGTATCGGGGACGCTTCCTGCGGGCACCGTGACTTTCGCGCCCGGCACCCCCAAGTATACCGTCACCGGTCCGGGTGCCGCGGTCACGGTTGACTACACGCCCAGTTCATACGCGACGCCGACGGATTATTCCGGAAACTTCACGTTGACCGGCGGAGCCACGCTGACGCAACACATGCTGGTGTTCGTGAAGGGCAACGACAAGGTCTATGACGGCAACACCACGGCGACGCTGTCATTCCTGGGCACCCCGGAGGTTGGCGGCAATATCCTCACCTTGATACCGGGCACGGCCACCTTCGACGACAAGAACGTAGCGCCAAACCTGGGAATCAGCTATAGCGGCTATACCCTGGGTGGTGCGGACGCCGCCAAATTTTCCCTGTGGGCTTCCTGCATTCCCGGTCCCGGAAGAACCAGCGCGGCGATTCTCGCGGCACCGATGACTGTGCGGGCAAACGACGCCACCAAGGCATACGGCCAGACCTCCACGCCGGCCGGAACGGCCTTCACCCTGCCGGTACCACCGGTCGCCGGTGAAACCGTCGGCAGCGTCAGCGAGACCAGCTCGGGCTCCCCGGCGACCGCCGGCGTAGCCGGCAGTCCCTATGCGATCATTCCGAGCAATGCCACCGGCGGTACTTTCTTGGCATCCAATTACAACATCACCTATATCAACGGCGCGCTGACGGTGACTCCCGCGCCGCTGTCGATCAAGGCAAACGACGCGACCAAGGTCTATGGCCAGACCTTCACGCCGGCCGGCACCGCCTTCACGACGCCGGTCGCGCCGCTGAACGGCGAAACCGTCGGCAGCGTCACCGAGACGAGTCCGGGCACGCCGCCAACCGCCGGCGTGGCCGGCAGCCCGTATGCGATCACGCCCAGCAACGCCACCGGCGGTACCTTCACGCCGTCCAACTACACCATCACTTACCTCACTGGCGCTCTGGCCGTTACCCCGGCGGCGCTGACGGTCAAGGCCAACGACGCCACCAAGGTTTACGGCCAGACTTTCACTCCGGCCGGTACTGCCTTTACCACACCGGTGGCGCCCCAGAACGGCGAAACGGTCGGCAGCGTCACCGAAGTGAGTCCCGCCGGAACACCAGCGACGGCAGCCGTGCCGGGTCCGTATGCGATCACGCCAAGCGCCGCCACTGGCGGCACCTTCGTGCCGGCCAACTACATCATCACCTACCTCAACGGCGCGTTGGCGGTAACCCCTGCTCCATTGACCGTGAAGGCAAATGATGCCACCAAGGTTTTCGGCGATACGTTCATTCCATCGAACACGGCTTTCACCACCCCGGTGGCGCCGCAGAACGGCGAAACCATCGGCACAGTGACCGAAACGAGTCCGGGCACGCCGGCAAGCGCGGCTGCCCCCGGTCCGTACGCGATCACACCCAGCGCCGCCACCGGCGGCACCTTCACCCCTGCCAATTACACCATCACCTACCTCGATGGCACACTGGCAGTGACTCCGCTCGTGGTGCCGCCAGTTGTCATCCCGCCGGTCGTCATCCCGCCGGAAGTCGTTCCACCAGTTGTCATCCCGCCGGTCGTCATCCCCCCCGAAGTTGTCCCTCCAGTTGTGGTTCCGCCGGTCGTAACCCCACCGGATACTACCCCGCCGGATACAGTACCGTCGGCGCCAGCGGCAGTGGGAGCAATGCCATTCGTCGAGCAGGCGGAGTCGTCGCCTGAACAACAGGGGCAGCCCGGTACTCAGTTGATTCCGTTGCTGGTCGTGCCTGCCCGGGTGCCGCCGGTAGCGCTGGTGGTGATACCCGCCCAGCCGCCGGTGATCGCGCCCGCGCCAGTCCCGCCGGCGATTGTCCCTCTGCCGGCCGAACCCGCACCAAAGCCCTATGTGGCGCCCGTGCATCCACGCAAACAGGATCGGAATTAAGTCAGCAGATTCTGCCCCGCTGAATCTTGAGCCAACGGGGCCGTTGTTGACGCGCAAAGCGAGGCAATTTGTCCTTGGGTTGATGCTTGCCAGCTTGACAGTCCCGTCGCTTGCCGCGCCGGAACAGAGTGGGCTGGCTCCGCCGGCGCGCATTGCCAGACACGCCAACTTCCATCGCGAGCCGGCCTCCCGAGAAGCCCTACGTCTGGCCGACTGGGTCGTCGACTCGGGTGACAATCAGGGCCTGCCCTTCGTGATCGTCGACAAGACGGGGGCCAAGGTCTTTGTATTCCATGCCAGTGGTTTGCTCCGTGGGGCCGCTCCCGCGCTGCTCGGTCTGGCAGTGGGCGATGAATCGGTCGCCGGGATCGGCGACCGTGCCTTGTCGGGCATTCGCCCAGAGGAACGCACCACTCCGGCAGGCCGCTTCGTGGCTTCGCTGGACCGCAATGCCCGCGGCAAGGGCATACTCTGGGTCGACTATGATTCTGCCGTCTCCCTGCATCCGGTCCTGACCAGCAATCTCCGCGAGCGTCGCCTGGAGCGCCTGACCACCCCGACGCCGCTCGACAACCGGATCTCCTACGGCTGCATCAACGTTCCGGCCAAGTTCTATTCCAACGTCGTTAACCCGGCGTTTACCGGGACGAATGGCATCGTCTATGTGTTACCGGAGGTCCGCGACACCCGCGAGATATTTCGTTCGTACTATGACGTTCTGTGATGCGGAATATCCATTCGACGGATCCCCGCTGCGCTGATCCAAGCTAGGCAAATCATCGGGAACCGCTGCGCTTGGACTGATTTTGTCGAAAAAAAAGACAGGCGAACCTGTCTTCTTCCCAGCAGCAAAACACCGATTACTTGGGTGCCGCGGCTTTCACATCAGCCTTGCCTTCGGCCTTCACTGCGGCGGTATCGGCTTTGGCGGCGGCCTTGTCGGTCTTCGCTTCGGCTTTCACCTTGTCAACCTTGGTTTCCGTTGCGGCTGCGGCTTTGTCAGCCTTCGCCTTGGCTTTGGCGGCCTTGGCTTCTGCCTTGGCTTTGGCCTTGGCGGCTTTGGCTTCCGCTTTGGCGACCTTGGCATCGGCCTTGGCATCGGTCTTCACTTCGGATTTCACGGCTTTGGCGTCGGCCTTCTCGGCTTTGACTTCAGCCTTGACGACGGCGGGCGCTGCCGGCGCGGCGGCTTGCGCGAATACGGAAGTCGCAAACAGGCCGACAACCAGTGCAGCGATCAATTTGTTCATTGGGTAACCTTTCATGTGGTGACAATAAGTAACGAGAACTGCGGTATTTCAAGCTAAATAACGCTTTCGGGTCCGGGCCGTTGACCACCCGCGGAAATAAAGCCATCTCGTGTGAATCCATTGAAGTCGTCCAATGTTGGATACCGCACATATGGCGTGACGGCAATGCGCTAGTCTGTGAGTCGAGCTTGGTCGCTTGAGCGGCCAGTTTCTCCGCTCAAGACAGCTACTCTCCCCTCCCTGACAACAATTCAAATGAAATTCAAGGATTATTACCAGGCCCTCGGCGTCGAGCGTACGGCCACGGCGGAGGAAATCAAGAAGGCCTACCGCAAACTGGCTCACAAGTTCCACCCGGATATCACCAAGGATCCCAAGGGCGAGGAAAAATTCAAGGAGATTGCGGAAGCTTACGCGGCTTTGAAGAGTCCCGAAAAGCGCGACGCCTACGACAAGCTGGGGAGGCGCCCCGACGGACAGGCATTCACGCCGCCACCGGATTGGCAGCAGCAATTCAATACAGGCGAAACCGGCTTCGACGATGTGGACCTGTCGGACCTGTTTGCCGCCTTTGACCGCGCAGAGCGCGCCGGCCAGGCGCGCGAAGACTTGCCGCTGCCCGGCCAGGACTACAAGGTCACCGCTCACGTGACACTCGAACAGATCTATCGTGGCGAGGAAATCGAAATCCGCGCCGAACTTCCGGAGTACGACGCGCACGGCCTGCCCCATCGCATCGCGCACACCTTTCGCATCATCCTCCCCGGCGGCGCGGCCGACGGCCAGCGCCTGCGATTGGCCGGCAAGGGCGGGCGCGGGCTGAATGGCGGGCGGCCCGGCGACCTGTTGGTCGCCCTGGCCTTGCTGCCCCATCCGCTGTACCGGATCAGCGGCCGCGATCTCTACCTCGATCTGCCGCTGGCGCCATGGGAAGCGGTGCTGGGTACCCTGGTCCAGATTCCCACCCTGGGCGGGATGGTGGAAATCAAGATCGTTCCGGGCACCACCGCCGGGCAGAAGCTGCGGCTGGCCAAGCGCGGCCTGGCTTGCGCCGACGGCACCAGCGGAACCTTGTTCGCCGTGATCAGGATTGAGGTGCCGAAGAGCGTCAGCCCCAGCGAACTGGAACTGTATCGACAACTGGCAGCGGCGTCCGAATTCAATCCGCGTCGACACTTTGCACCAGGAGCGGCAGCATGAAACCACAAGTCGGCGATTGCGTCTGGCTACACGGAAGCGAGGTTTGCCAGATCGAACACCTGGCCGAGGTGTCGGGATTGACGCTGGAGGAAATCGAAGATCTCATCGAGATCGGCGTAATCGCGCCGGTGAACCCGGCCGCCCAGCCGACCTGCTTTCAAGTTCACTATGTCCTTACCGTAAAGACCGCGCGCCGGCTGCGCGACGACTTTCAGCTCGACCGCCATGGGGTCGCGCTGGCTCTAACCCTGTTGCGGCGCATCGACGAACTGGAGGCGGAAGTAGCCGCTCTCCGCGGAGCGGTGAACTTTCGCGGCTAAGTGCGAAAGCGAACAGACCCTTCCGATGGCGTTTCGTAACGTACACCGAATCACCGTAACCTCATTGAAGGAGCCGTCACATGAATATCTTCGCAAGATCGAATAGCGAAAAGCTGATCCAGGAAATAAAATCCGTCGTGGTCGACGCTGAAGCGCTACTGCGTGCCACCAAAGGTCAGGCCGGTGCTGAAGTCGCCGATCTGCACGCCACCATGACGGGACGTCTGGCCGCCGCCAAAAGCCACCTGATGGCCGTCGAGGAAGCCATGGTTCAAAGCGCGCGGCGGGCCGCCAAGAATACCGATGAATACGTCCATGATAATCCATGGCAGCTCATATCCGTCGCCGCCGGTATTGGATTGCTGATCGGTTACCTGATTCATCACTCCAGCCGCGACTACTCCTGAAGCAAGCCGGGGCACTTGTCTTCCGTCACCACCGGCCTCTGCCGAGAGCCTCGTTCAGTCGGGCGAGTGCTATGCCGCTCTCCCGACTGAAATCAGCTATCCATACCGGGACGGGATGGCTGCGCCCCGAAATCCAGGTTCAATTCGACCGCACGCGCATGCGGTCGGTGATGTCCGAACCGATCCCGCGGTAACCGATAAACCGGCTGGCGGAATCGAACATCGGCTCCCCGCTCACCTGCAAATACTGCGTTGTTCCATCTGCATTGCGCCGACTGTAGACGAAATCGAGGAAGGGACGCCGCGCCGCGATGTTATCGGCCAATTGCGCACGCTCGGCTTCGTTCCAGGTTCCCGCCAGCACACCGCTGGTCGCGCCCAGCATGTCGCCCGCCGCCAATCCGAGCATTTCATGGACCGGGCCGGAAATCCTCGTATATTTTCCATCCGCGTCCTGCTCCCAATACCAGTCCGACGACAGCTCCGTGAAGCTCTTGAAGCGCGCCTCGCTTTCACGCAATTCGGCGGTACGCTCCAGCACCGTCTGTTCCAATACTTTGTTGTAAAGGTCCAGCTTCCGGTACAGCAGCCTGACTTCCAGCAGATTGTGGATGCGCGTCTGGACCTCGGTCAGGTCGAAGGGCTTGCTGACAAAATCTTTCGCGCCCGCCTTCAGCGCGCGCAGCTTGTGGCCAGGTTGCGCCGTGATGACCAGTACTGGCAGATAACTGTCGGTTTCGATTTCCTTCAGTTTCTCCATGACCTGGAATCCGTCCATGTCCGGCATTTGCAGGTCGAGCAGGATCAGGTCGTAGCGCTCCGCCAGGTGCATCGGCGCGACGGCGCGCGGATCCATGGTGGTGGCGATGTGCCGGTATCCGACATCGCGCAGCAGTTGTTCCAACAGGATTACATTCGCCTCCTGGTCATCGACGATCAGGATGCTGGCGTTCAGGATTTCGGCGGCTTCGAGCATTGCATTCTTCCCATTAGGTCAATCGGCCTCTTGTGCTTATAAGGTGGGGCGGCGTCACTTCGACGGTCCCGTCAGTTCCGCCGCAAATTGCAGGGCGACGTCCAGTGCAGCCATGAACTCGTCGACCTTGATCGGCTTGGTCAGGTAACGGAAGAATCCCGCCTCCATTCCGCGCTCGATGTCGCGCGGAATGGCGTTGGCCGACAATGCCATGACGGGAATATGGGCGGTGGCGGGATCTCGACGCAGGCTCTCCAGGGCGCCATAGCCACTCATCCCGGGCAAGTTGATATCCATCAAAATGACCGTCGGTAGAAAAGTGCGAGCGAGTTGAATGCCTTGATATGCATCGATGGCCGTCAGCAGCTTCAGGTCGCTGCGCCGTGCGATCAACTGCTCGACCAGAAGCAGGTTCGCTGGATTGTCTTCGACATACAGCACCGTGCGTTGTTCCGACGCTGCCGGCAACGCCGAACCACCGGCGGGTTCGACGCTGAGGGGATCGACGCCTCCCGGGACAAGCGCCGGCTTGGCGGATGCCACAAAGTCGACCCAAAATTCACTGCCGATGCCGACGTCGCTGTCAACGCCGATATCCCCACCCATCAATTCCACCAGGCGCTTGGTGACGACCAGCCCGATGCCGGTACCTTCCTCGCTATTGGACTCCTGCCCCAGCCTGTTGAAAGGCTGGAAAAGTTGTGCAATCTGCTCCGGAGTAAGGCCGGCGCCGGTATCCTTGAAGCTCACCCGCACCCGATTTTCACCGCTCTTCGCGCATAGCACCGTCACCGCGCCACCGACTTGATTGTATTTAATCGCGTTCGTCAGCAAGTTGATGATGACCTGCTTCACCCGGGTGCGATCGGCATGGATATAGAAATTCTCGTCAAAATTCGTAAAGCTCAGCTTGATGCCGCGCTTTTGCGCCTGGGGTTCTATCATCGCCCGGCAATCCTTCATCACGTCGGTGAGCGACATGGCTTCCTTCGAGATGGTCACCTTGCCTGCCTCGATCATCGACAGATCGAGGATTTCATTGATCAGGCGCAACAGATACCAGCCAGCCTTCAAAATCTGGTCGATCGACAGCATTTGTGTCGGGCTGGGCGGCGGCTTCCCGGATGCCATCAACTGGGCAAATCCGAGTACCGCATTCAGCGGTGAGCGCAGCTCGTGGCTCATGCTGGAGAGAAACTCCGATTTCGCCATGTTGGCTTTTTCCGCCGTCGCCATGGCCGTTTCCAGCTCGATGTTGTTTTTCTTCAAGGCATGTTCGAACTGCTTGAGCTCGGTCACGTCCCTTGCCGCCGCGAACACGCCGCGCAGGTTGCGGTCCCGGTCGTGCAGGGTGGCTGCATTGAACGACACCACCGTCTCCTTGCCATCCCTGGCGCGGGCGATCAATTCGTAGTTGGTGACCTTGCCTTCGCGCAATACCCGGGAAATCGCCACCTCGGCGCGGTCCTGATCGGTGAAATAGTTCTTGAACGGCGCCCCGATCAGTTCGTCGCGGGTGCATCCGGTCAGGGCTTCCATCTGCTGATTGACGTCGCCGATGATACCGCGCGGATCGGTGGTCATGATCGCGTCGATGTTCGATTCGATCAGCGAACGCGTATAGAACTGCTGATCGCGCAAACGCTGGTCGAGCAGCGCCTGCTCCGCTTCGACCTGCTTGCGCGCGGTGTTGTCGGTGCCGATCAACAGATAGCCGATCACCTGGCCCTGCGCGTCGCGCAGCGCGGTGACCGACACAATCGCCGGGAAGCGGCTGCCGTCCTTGCGGATATAGGTCAGTTCGTAGATATCCTCGATGCCGCGGGAGGCCTTGAATACCAGCGCCTCGAAACCCGGCGTGATAGTCGTACCCAACTCCCGGCTCAGGCTCGCCGCCCGCGCGATGATTTCCTGCGAATCCGAAATACCCGCCGGGGTAATCTTGTCCACCACGTCCGAGGCGCTGTAACCCAGCATGCGTTCGGCGCCGACGTTGAAAATCTGGATCACACCATTGGCGTCGGTGGCGATGCTGGAAAAGTTCGCGCTGTTGAAAATGGCGTCTTGCAAGGCCACCACTTTCAACAACGGTTGTCGCGCCTCGATCGACACTTTTTCCGCGGCTGACCGGCTGAGCACGGCGCGCCGTATCAGCACCGTGAGCAGCGCCAGGAACGCCAGCAACAGGACGATGCAGGACATGGTGATCTTGAGGCGGAGCAATTCATCGTCCTTGCGGTTTTCCAGCAAGGTCTGCTCCTTTGCATCAGCCTCCTGCATGAGGCCATGCATCCTGGCGGCCACGTCGCGTCCAGCACTCAGCAAAGGTTGCACCGCATTGATGCCCTGCGAATCGAATACCGCCTGCCCTTCATGGAAGATGCCGATTCGCCGGTCGACGGCCCCCTGGATCAGATCGATGCGATCCTGCTGGGAGAGGTTGTCCACCGTCAATGCCTTGAGTTGCTGGAAGACTGTAGTCAGCCCCGCCAGGGCGGCATCACGCTGCGACAGATAGTTCCTTTCCCGGGTCAGGAAATAGGCCCATTGCCCGTTCTCGGCGCGGTCGATTCTGGAGCGCAGTTCGTCGAACTCGGCAATTACCGCGCGGCTGTGGTCGACCGACCTGATCGTGGCCATGGGTAGAACGAAGTTCCAGGCGAATCCTCCTACCAGCAGCAATACCGCCAGAGTGACTCCGAAACCGAACAACATCAATCGCTCGACCGATGACTTTTGCATGATGCGCATGAATTGTGACCTGGATTAGGTTAACCAGCGCGCCGACGTCGGCGCGCGCAAGGCGCTGGCGACGCTGCCGCCATTGCAACAGCCCCGGTCCGCCATTGCATTTTGGTGACGCGACGACCCGCGCTCGCCTGAAGGTGTTTCATCGAACCACGCGGATCGCCGCCGGCTTGCTCTGGCGCTGTTGCACATCCGACAACAGCCGGGCGAACTCCTTCTTGACCACCGCATAACACTCGCAGACCTCGCCTTCCAGGCCGACCCGGTCCACCACCGTGATGTGACCGCGCCGATAGCGGATGAAGCCGCCGTTCTGCAATTTGCCGGCCGCCTCGGTGACGCCTTCGCGCCGCACGCCGAGCATGCTGGCGATCAATTCCTGGGTCATGGTCAGATCGTTGCTGGGCAGCCGATCCAGGGTCAGCAGGAGCCAGCGGCATAATTGCTGCTCCACCGAGTGGTGACGGTTGCATACGGCGGTCTGCGACATCTGCGTGATCAAGGCCTGGGTATACCGCAACAACAGGCGCAGCACCGGCCCCGCCCGATTGAACTCTTCCATCAATATCCTGGCGCTGAGCCGGTAGCCATGCCCGCCGGTCTGGACCACGGCGCGGCTGGGGGTGGTGTTGCCGCCCATGAAGAGCGAAATCCCCAGCACGCCTTCATTGCCCACCCCGGCGATTTCGGACGATCCCCCATCTTCCAGCACATACTGTAGCGAGATGATGGAGGTGGTTGGAAAATACACGTGCTGCATCTTGCCGCCGGACTCATAGAGCACGTCACCGAGCAGCATCGGAATCAACTCCAGATGCGGCGCCAGACGCTCGAACTCCGCATCGAGCAAGGCAGCCAGCAGATGATTCTGGTTGGGGTCGTGCGTACTGGACATATCAGGATACCTGTTTCCAGTCGTTGGCCGGCAAGGCTGTAACTAAGGCACGACAAGATGGTCGAAGGACACGGTAACATGTTTGGCGGTTGCCACGGACTTTATTCCAACTTGGGCTTTGAGTCTGTGTGTTACCACACATAGGGGAAGCCACCGGTCCCAGGCAACACCGGTCATACCGCCGCATCCTCAATCCGAAGTGCGCCAGCGCACCGACCGGGCGACGATTCCCGAATATCCTTGTTCTATGAAATCAACACTTCCCACGAAAATTGTGCGCGCCAGGCAAGCGCTGATGTGTCTGGCCGGCGCTTGCTTGCTTGGATCGAGCCTGTCGGCAGCCGCATTCGACTCGCGGGGTGCCCGCTCCTGTGGTGACTGGACCCAGCATCGGCTGGACGCAGTCGGCGGACATAAACTCAATTCCGACATCAGCCAGACCTGGCTGGTGGGCTACTTGAGCGGCATGGTCGCGGGCTCGGGCATGGACTTTCTGACCGGGACCAAGAATCCGGTCCTGTTCGGCATGGCAGATGATTTGTGCCGGAAATACCCGCAGGCCGATCTTGCCTTCATCGGCACCGCTATTGCGCGCGAGCTGATGCAGGAGAAAGACATCGTGAACCTCCCCACCCTGCCGTAAGCGAATTTGCACCATACGTGTCAAGGACAATGAAATTGATGACCGGCGCTCAAGAGCCAGCACCTGCCATTCCCCCCCCCACTTTCGCACAGACATCCTCGGGGATGCGTCTGCGCGAAAGAGAGATGAGCAAGCTGCTCGGCTGCTAGCGCTGTATCACCTTGCCGCCGACATCGGAGAGAACGATCTCGACGCGGCGGTTCAACTGGCGGCTTTCCGCGGTGTTGTTTGAAGCGACCGGAAACGACTCACCGTAACCACGAATGGCGATGCGCTCCCGGCTCACACCGAGTTCCAGCAAGGTGCTGCGTACCGCGGTGGCGCGGCGTTCGGACAGTTCTTGGTTATGCGGGGAGGTGCCGGTGCTGTCGGTAAAACCCTCGACCAGTACTGTCCGCTGCGGGTATTGTTGGAGGAAATCAGCCAGCTTCTGTGCGGTGCGCATGCCCTCCGGATTCAAGCGAGCCATGTCGGTGCCGAACAACACGTCACCGAGGGTGATCACCATTCCGCGTTCGGTCTGTTTGGCCGCCATATCCGCCAACTGCGCTTCCAGTTGTGCCGCGCGCGTTTGCGCCTCGAGGGTGGCGCGCTGCGCGTCGGCCGCCGCGTCCTGGGCATCCCGCGTCTTGCGCTGGGCCGCGGCTGCCTGATTGAGCGCCATGTGTGCCGCCATCTTGGACTGCTCGGCATTGGCATTGGCTTGATTGGCTTCGTTGGTACGCTGGTCGAGGCGAATCTGATCACGTTCCTTGGAGGCGGTAGCGACACTGGCTTCGGCAGTCTTCTGTTTGACGACCTCCTGGGTCAAGGCGATCTTCTGCTTGGCCAGGTACGCGAGCTTGTCGATCTTGTCGGCGCTGTCGCTCTTGCTTGCCGCCGCATTGGCTTGCGCCATGGCGACATCGGTCTGCTTCATTTCCAGCGGCGCGTAATTGGCGACGCCCGGATTGTTCTGGGCCGCCTGGTAATCGCCGCGGGTCTGATCCAGCAGGCTGGTGGAATTCGGCATCGAGCTACAGGCGCCGGTTAGGGCGGCGATGGCGAGCAGTATCGGCGTAAGTGGAATTCTTTTCATGGTGATTTCCTTTGATTTGAAGCGGCGTCAGGGGAGATCGCCGCCGGCTGTGGTTAGGGTTGAGGGGCAACTATTTGCTGTTGCGGTTCAATTCTTCGCGCAGGACCCGGATATCGTCTTGCAGGGCATTCGCCGCGGTTTGCGCCTTGGCCGAGTTCGCCTTGCTTTGCGCCAGCTTGGCATCCGCTTCGGCCCGGGTTGCCAGCTCGTTCGCCAGCTTGTAATTCTTCCCCGCCATCGCCTTGTTGGCCAAACTCATCTTTTCACGGGCAGAGTTCATTTCGACCGGGGCGAATTCCGCACCACCAGCGCTGGCGGCATTTTCAACTGCCGCCGACGAAACGGCGACATTGGCGGTCGCCGGCGTTTTCAGGCTGCTGCAACCGACCGTCAACACCGCGGCGGCCGCGCCGACGATGATGAGCCATCGCTGAGTATTTGTTGTCATTTCTTTCTCCATGGAAGCGTTGCCCAAGGCGGGCAGTGTCTTCGATGGATGACGTTATATGCGGTGTCGCCGGATTACTCGGTACGCTGACACACACAGCGTGTTGTTTCTTCGCTGGCCCTTTGGATGGGCAGGAAAATTGACCGGGCCCATGGCGCAACGATCCATGGTGCGCTGCCGAACAGACGCTGGATGCAGCGTTGAATATTCTTATTCCCAGTGACGCGTGGTTTCAGCATCGAGCGCGTTAAGCCAGGCTGGAGTCGCCTGGCAGCGCGTCTTGCGTCTATGTCTCTCGCTTCGGGAGTTTTCCCGTACCGAAATCCAGCAAAGGGAACTCCTATGAAACCGATGACCAAGTTCATGCTTGCCGCATTTGCGGCGTCGACATTCAGCCCGGCATTCGTCATGGCCCAGAGCCAGGATGCACCGAATCAAGGCTATCTGCTCGACACCCGCGGCAATATCGTCAGGAGCGGTACCGGCCTGTGCTGGCACACCAGCGACTGGACACCGGCGCGCGCTGTCGAGTCATGTGATCCGGTCAACAAGCCGGCTGCGGATGCGACGCCCGTACGGGAGCCGATGCTGGTCGCCGACGCGAAACCCGCGCCGGCGAAGACCGAGCCGGCCAGAACGCAGTCGAAGAAGATCAATCTCTCCGGCGATGCATTGTTTGCCTTCGACAAGTCCGTCCTGAAGCCCGAAGGCAAGGCCATGCTCGACGACATGGTGCGCCAACTCGACGGCGCCTCCTACGACACCATACTCGCCACCGGCCACACCGACCGTTTCGGCAGCGATACCTACAACCAGAAGCTCTCGGAGCGCCGCGCGCACGCCGTCAAGGATTATCTGATCAGCAAGAATGTCGTGGCCAGCCGGATCGACGCCGAAGGCAAGGGTGAGACACAGCCGATGACCAGGCCGGGCGAATGCCTCGGCAAGAAAAGCGTCAAAGTCGTCGCCTGTTTGCAGCCAGATCGACGCGTCGATGTGGAAATGCATGGTAGCAAGAGCGTAGTCGGTTCGTTGTAGGTCGCGTCGACCGCCAAACCACGCTACCAGGCGAGGCGGTCACGCAGTTTTTTGATGTGCATACAGGAGAAATTGATCATGAATAGACTTAATCGCATTGTTGTACTGCTTGCCGCGGTCGCCTTTACCGCAATCGCGGGTTGCGCTTCAACCTCCACGCAGGAAAGCACAGGACAGTACTTTGACGACAGCGCCATCACCGCCAAGGTAAAGGCGGCCATTTTCGATGACCAGACGCTGAAGTCCGCGGAAATCAATGTCGAAACGTTCAAGGGCCGGGTGCAATTGAGCGGCTTCGTCAATTCGAAGGAGAGCATAGACCGGGCGGTCGCACTTGCCAAGCAAACCACCGGCGTTGTCTCTGTCAAGAACGACATTCGCCTCAAGTAAATCTATCGGGAAGCCGCGCACGGTCTCTTTCCGGGGCGTAGCAGCAGGTGTAACAAAACGACAACCAGATACTTAATCGAAGTCAGACGAAGAGGTACTCCAATGAAAGCACTTAACAAATTGGCAGCCGGTACATTGGCCGTGGCAGTTTTACTCGGCTTGGGCGCCTGTAGCGAAATGTCGGCCCGTGATCGCAGCACCGCAATCGGTGCCGGTGTCGGCGCGGTCGGCGGTGCCGTCCTGACCGGCGGCAGCGCCGTGGGGACGGTCGGCGGCGCCGCGGTCGGCGGCGTCATCGGCAATGAGGTCGGCAAACACCAGTAAATGCAAGAAGGCAGCGGACGAATGATGCGCCAGCGGGGATCCGCCTGCGCATCGTCGCTCCCTTTCTCCCGTAGGATTGCGCCGCAATGTGCGGCGGTATAGCCATAGAGGAACCGCGCCGTGGAAACCCAAGAAAATAGACTCTCCAACTCCCTGATATGGATCACCGGTATTGCCATTATCCTGTTCTGCGCCACCGGTATTGCCGCCATCATGGGATGGATTCCGACCTCCATGGGCCACGGCAATGACGATCCGCCGCTTGCTTCGACTGAAAGGAAATCCCCGCTCAGGGGAATTCCACGCAGCAATGCGCCTATGGATCCGCAATCGCGCGTGGCGCCCGTCGCGGCGTCGAATGGCGTCCCTGCCCACAGACGCTGCACGGAATGTGGCGTCATCGTGTCGACGCGCCAGATCGAAACTCGCGGTGAAGGAAGCGGAATCGGCGCAATCGGCGGAGGCCTGCTGGGCGGCGTGCTGGGAAACCAGGTTGGCGGTGGCCGCGGGCAGGATTTGGCGACCGTGGTGGGCGCGGTCGGCGGCGTGGTTGCCGGCAACGAAATCGAAAAGAGAATGAAGTCCACACAAGGTTACGATGTCACGATACGTCTGCATGACGGATCGACCCGCGTCATCCGTCAGGTCAATCCACCGATGTGGAGGAACGGCGACTACGTCAAGATCGTCGATGGTGCGATTCACTCGAACTGATACGTGATTCCAGTTGAGCATGCTCGGCGTTAGGCCGACGGCGTCGGAGACCCGTGCAGGCCGCTGGCTCGGGAAGCTGGGAGTCCTGCTCCTGCTTCCGCCGCTGTTGGCCATGCTTTGGATCATGCTTTTCGGCTGGAACTGGGCGCGCGCTCCGCTGGAGCGCCTGACTTTCGAAAAAACCGGCAGGCAACTGGCCATCGGTGGTGACTTGACGCTCAAGCTGGCCTGGCCGGCACCGTGGATCACGGCGCGGCAAATCAGCTTCGCCAATCCACCCTGGGCCGGTGAAAAACAGATGCTCGCCGTGGACGAGGTGGAATTCAGCGTAGATCTGCCCGAACTGCTCGGGATGAAGCTGGTTTTTCCCGAGGTCCGCCTGACTCGCCCGACGGTGTTTCTGGAGAGGGCGGCCGACGGGCGCAAGACCTGGCTGCTGGACCATGACCAGAGCGACGAAACAACCCGAATTCCGATCGGGCGGCTGACGCTGGATCATGGCAGGCTCGGCTATGACGACGCAGGACAGAGAACCAGTGTCCGCGCGGAAATATCCACACCGGCCGGGCGGGGGGATCGACCGGAAAACTCCGCTGTGGAGTTCAGCGCGCAGGGACTCTATCAAGGACTCGTTCTGGCTGCTCACGGCCGCGGCGGCTCAGTCCTGGCATTGCAGGACGAAACCCTGCCCTACCCACTGAGCGTCGAAGCGACTATCGGTCGCACCGCCATCAAAGCCAC
>Ga0172379_10005475_pt1 | contig 17734 bp, 14 predicted proteins | sample GrowelOW334metaG_FD_119756 | JGI IMG/M metagenome (GOLD analysis project Ga0172379, IMG submission 119756) | Groundwater microbial communities from an aquifer near a municipal landfill in Southern Ontario, Canada - Groundwater well OW334 metaG | ecosystem: Environmental > Aquatic > Deep... | reverse complement strand
GGTAAACGGCAGTCCGCCGGCGGCATCGCCCAAGTCGGCGGTCAGCGGCAGCAAGGCCGAGTTGCCGATGAGGAGAGGGTAGGAGACCGGGGTAAGACTTGAAAATTCCTTCACTTTATCGACAGAATCCAGGGCAATCCCGACAAATTGCACGCCTTTAGCGGCATATTTGCCCTGCAACCGGGAAAAGCCGGGCATCTCCTCGCGGCAGGGCGGGCACCAGGTCGCCCAAAAATTCACCACCAGCACCTTCCCTTGCCATTGGCCTAGCGGTTGTGGCACTTCAGCCGAATCGGGCAGGGTCATCGCCAGCAGTTGGGCGATGGCCCGGCTGGAATTCTGCGGCGAGGTGGCCGCGGGTTTCGCCGAATCCGTCCGATTGAATGTCGCCACCGCATAGCCGGCGGCCGCTGCAATCACGGCCAGACTGGCGATCAGCGCGTAACGGGCCATGGGCCTCATGGCGACTCCAGCAATTTGGCGACGGCAGCGGCATTGGCCCGTCCCGCCACCTCGCCGGTATGTGGGTTGCGTCGCCGGATCCGCTCCAGGGAATGGGGATAGATCGACAACTGCACCGTCGTATCTCCGCCTTCGACTCTCAGCCGGGCCTCCGGCTGATTCGGGCCGGCTCTCGATCCATTGTGGCGATTGTCGGCATGTTCGAAGCAGATACCCTTATTTAGCAGGAAGATCTCGACATCTTTTGGGCTGTCGGCGAACACCTCGATCTCCGCATCGGCATAACGTCCGGCGCTGCCGTCGAGTACGGCTCCGGTCAGATAGGGCTGGAATGCTTCGAGCAGGCGCATGATCTCCAGGGCGTCCCGCCTGAGCAGGGCCAAGCGCTCGCGCAGCTCGTCTTCCTGATACAGCGCCATATAGTCGCGCAGCGCCGTTTCGATTTCCTGATTGCCCGGCAGCACTTCGCTAGCGGGGACGCCGAGTTGCTTGGCGGCCTTGCGTTTGGCAAAGCCATAGCTGGCTATGCCCTCTTCCGCCATCAGGCGGGCGGCGACGCTGGTAATGTCGCGGCGCATCGCTTCGGCGTGATGTGAGTGCCGGGAGTGCTTGCTATTGCGGGGCATCGCTGGGTTCCGGGGCTCGGCTATAATCCTCCGGCATTTTACACATCCCGTCGATTTCGCCTGCCGGCATTTTCCGCCTATCCATGCACATCCATATTCTCGGCATCTGTGGGACTTTCATGGGGGGCATCGCGTTGTTGGCGCGCGCTGCGGGTCATCGCGTCAGCGGCTGCGACGCCAATGTCTATCCGCCGATGAGCACGCAGTTGGCCGAGCAGGGCATCGCCCTCAGCGAAGGGTACGACGCGAGTCAGGCGGAACTGGCGCCCGACCTGTTCCTCATCGGCAATGCCATCTCGCGCGGCAATCCGCTGCTGGAGAAGATTCTGGCGGCCAACCTGCCATACACTTCCGGACCGCAATGGCTGGCCGAACATATCCTCAGGGGGAAATGGGTGCTGGCGGTGGCGGGAACGCATGGCAAGACCACCACGACGGCGATGTTGGCCTGGATACTTGAGGACGCCGGATTGAACCCCGGCTTCTTGGTTGGGGGAGTGCCGCTGGGCTTCGGCGTGTCGGCCCGGCTCACCGATTCGCCTTTCTTCGTCATCGAGGCGGATGAGTACGATACCGCCTTCTGCGACAAGCGCTCCAAGTTCATCCACTATCGTCCGCGCACCGCGATTCTCAACAATCTCGAATTTGATCATGCCGACATCTTCGCCGATCTTGCGGCGATCGAGACGCAATTCCACCATTTAGTGCGCACTTTGCCGAACAATGGGCTGATCGTCGCCAATGCCGCCGAAGATTCCTTGAAGCGCGTCTTTTCACGCGGCTACTGGACGCCGATCGAGTGGTTCAATAGCGCCGACGGTTGGCAGGTCGGGGCGGACGGCTCGACGTCGGCGCACAGCTTTGCCGTGAACCTGGCGGGAAAGGAACTTGGGCGCACCAGCCTGGCGTTGCCGGGCGCCCATAACCGCGCCAACGCCCTGTCCGCGGTCGCCGCGGCGCGCCACGTCGGCGTGCCGGTGGACATCGCACTCGGCGCCCTGACCCGCTTCCCGGGCGTGAAACGTCGCCTGGAGGTTCGCGGAAGCGTGCGCGGGGTGACGGTCTATGACGATTTCGCCCACCATCCGACGGCGATCGCCGCCACCATCGAAGGCCTGCGCGGGAGCGTCGGCGACAGCCGCATCATCGCCGTGTTGGAGCCGCGTTCCAACACCATGAAGCTGGGCAGCATGAAGGCGCGCTTGCCCGACAGCCTGGCCGGGGCCGAGGCGGTATTCTGCTTCGCGCGCAATCTCGGCTGGGATGTCGCGGCAGCCTTGGCGCCGCTAGGCAACAAGGCGCGAACCTATGAGGATCTCGACGCAATGGCGGGCGATATAAGTGCGCTGGCGAAATCGGGCGACCACGTGCTGGTGATGAGCAATGGCGGTTTCGGCGGCTTGCACGACAAGTTGCTGCGCTTGCTGGCCGACGCGTCCTGACCGGCAGGGTTCCGTTCCCGATTGCGGCTATCCACAACCGCGCGGTGCGTCGCCGCGCAGTATCATTGCACTTTGCCTGAATGAGCCTGAGAACATGGAAAAAGACCTGACCGCCGCCGCCCTCGAATACCACACCTTCCCTACACCCGGCAAGATTGCGGTGGTTCCGACCAAGGGACTGACCAACCAGCGCGACCTGGCTTTGGCTTATTCGCCCGGCGTCGCCATCGCCTGCGAGGCCATCGTCGCCGATCCTGCCCAGGTCAGCAAACTGACCAGCCGCGCCAATCTGGTCGCCGTGGTCACCAACGGCACGGCGGTGCTCGGCCTGGGGAATATCGGTCCCCTGGCCGCCAAACCGGTGATGGAAGGCAAAGGGGTGCTGTTCAAGAAGTTCGCCGGCATCGACGTGTTCGACCTGGAACTCGCCGAGCTCGACCCGGACAAGCTGATCGACATGATCGCCGCGCTGGAGCCGACCTTCGGCGGCATCAATCTGGAAGACATCAAGGCGCCGGAGTGTTTCTACATCGAGCGCAAGCTGCGCGAACGCATGAAGATCCCGGTCTTCCACGACGACCAGCATGGCACCGCCATCGTCGTCGGCGCGGCGGTGTTGAACGGCCTGATGCTGATCGGCAAGAATATCGGCGAGGTCAAGCTGGTCACCAGCGGCGCTGGGGCGGCCGCGCTGGCCTGCCTGGAAATGCTGGTGGCGCTGGGCGTCAAGGTCGAGAATATCTGGGTGACCGACATCCATGGCCTGGTCTATGAAGGCCGTGCCGAGGAGATGGACCCGATCAAGGCGCGTTATGCCAAGGCGACCACGTTGCGCACGCTGAGCGAGGTGATAGCCGGCGCCGACGTGTTTCTCGGCCTGTCCGCGGGCGGGGTGGTGAAGCCCGAGATGGTCGCCAAGATGGCGGCGAATCCGCTGATCCTGGCGCTGGCCAATCCGACGCCGGAGATATCGCCGGAGCAGGTCAAGTCGGTCCGCGACGACGCCATCATGGCGACCGGCCGTTCCGACTACCCCAACCAGGTGAATAACGTCCTGTGCTTCCCCTTCATTTTCCGTGGGGCGCTGGATGCCGGCGCCTCCACCATCAACGAGGCGATGAAACTCGCCGCGGTGCGCGCCATCGCCGAGCTGGCCCAGGCCGAGGCGTCCGACGTGGTGGCGATGGCCTATGGTGGCGAGAGCCTCAAGTTCGGCCCGGAATACCTGATCCCCAGGCCCTTCGATCCGCGCCTGATCGTCAAGATCGCGCCGCGCGTCGCCGAGGCGGCCATGGCCTCGGGCGTGGCGACGCGGCCGATCGCCGATCTGGATGCCTACCGCGAACAGTTGAACAACTTCGTCTATCACTCCGGCTTCATCATGAAGCCGGTGTTCGCCGCCGCGAAAAAGGCGCCGCGCAAGGTGCTCTATGCCGAGGGCGAGGACGAGCGGGTTCTGCGCGCCATCCAGGCGGTGCTCGACGAAGGCCTGGCCGTGCCGGTGGTTATCGGGCGTCCCGAAGTGATCGAGAGTCGTCTCAAGAAAGCCGGACTGCGCATCGCCGGCGGGCGCGATTTCGAGGTCATCAATCCCGATGCCGACCCGCGTTATCGCGAACTGTCGGCCGACTATCACAAGCTGATGGGACGTTCCGGGGTGACGCCGGAACTGGCCAAGCAGGCGTTGCGCAGCAACGCCACCCTGATCGGCGCCATGCTGCTACGCGGCGGCTATGTCGACGCCATGCTGTGCGGCACTTCCGGCGGCCATGCCCAGCACCTCAAGCACATCGCCGACGTCATCGGGCTGGAGGAGCACGCCGCCAATTTCGCGGCGATGAACCTGGTCATGCTGCCGCGCAACACCATGTTCATTTGCGACACCTATGTCAATGAAGATCCGAGCGCCGACGAGGTCGCCGATATCGCCCTGATGGCGGCCGAGGAGGTACGGCGCTTCGGGCTCACGCCCAAGGTCGCCCTGCTGTCGCATTCGAACTTCGGCAGCGTGCAGTCGGGGTCCGCCCACAAGATGCGCAGGGCGCGGGCCATCATCGAGAGCCGTGCGCCGGATCTCGAAGTCGACGGCGAAATGCACGCCGACGCCGCCCTGTCGGAAGCGATCCGCAGCCGGATCTATCCCGACAGCCGTTTGAAGGGCGAAGCCAATCTGCTGATCATGCCCAACGTCGATGCCGCCAACATCGCCTTCAATCTGCTCAAGGTCACCAGCGGGGACGGCATCACCGTCGGGCCTATCCTGCTCGGCACCGCCAAGCCGGTGCATATCCTGACGCCGACGGCAACGGTACGGCGGCTGGTGAATATGACGGCGCTGGCGGTGGTGGACGCCAACCATCAGGCTGGTTGAGATTGTTGGAATGCCGGGACTCGCCCCGGCGCGCACCCCGTGCGGGGCCTTCCGGAATCGGCACAAGGAGTCACTGGTCATCGGACTTGAGTTTGAATGAATTGTACGGCGATTGAACACACGCTATACTGCACTTCAGCCAAACTCAAAGGTGACGCCATGCCCGCTTCCTCGAAAACCCAACGGGTCGATTTGCGCATCTCGCGTGCCGCCAAAGAGATGATCCAGGCGGCCGCTCAAGCCCAAGACAAGACGGTCAGCGAATTTCTGCTCGACAGTGGCTTGACGTCAGCCGCCGAGACCTTGGCGGATCGCCGTTTGTTCATTCTCGATGACGCGCAATGGAAGGCATTTCAGGCTGCGCTCGACGCGCCGCCTCGCGCACGGCCTCGCCTTGCCGGGCTGATGAAATCGGGCAAGTAGTGGTGGCAAAGAAAAGTGGTTGGGCTATTCAGAAGCTTGATCGCCATCACATCGCCGATTGTTTTGACTGCGGATACCAGGATCTCAATCGCTATATTTCCCGTTTTGCCCTGAACAACCAATCGGCGGGCAGTGCGCAGACCTATGTGGCGCTAACTGACGAAAACGTCGTCGGCTATTACAGCCTGGCAGTCGGAGCCGTTGCCCATTCCCGGGCGCCCACCCGAATGGTGAAAGGCTTGGCTCGTCATCCCGTCCCCGTGATGTTGCTGGCCAGGCTCGCTGTCGATAACGAAGCCAAGGGAAGAGGCTTGGGAGCCGCCCTGCTGCACGATGCCCTTGCCAGAACGCTTCAGGCAGCCGATATTGCGGGCATCCGCGCAGTGATTGTTCACGCCAAGGACGAAGAGGCGCGGCGCTTCTATGAACATTTCGATTTTGATCCAAGCCCGACAGATCCCTATCACCTCTACTTGTTGATAAAAGATCTGCGCAAAGCTGCGAGTTCGTAGCGGGTGATTTTGCGGACTGGCGGCGATGGCACCACGGTCAGGCCTATCCTGCTTGGCACCGCCATGTTGGGGCTCCTCCTGACACCGACGGCGACGGTACACAGGTTGGTGAATATGACTACGCTGGCGGTGGTCGATGCTAACCATCGGGCGGGGTGAGGGTTCAGGGTGAGGTGGATTGCCGGGTCTCGCCCCGGCGGGCGAGTAACTTTCTTGTGGCGACAAGAAAGTTACCAAAGAAACGTGCCCGGAGGAAATCCCCTGGGGGACTCCCCGCCGCCCCGGCCTTCGGCTTTCCTCGCTCCGAACCACCAGCCCGGCCGGCCGCTAAACTCGCTGCCACCTCTCCGGGTGGTTTCGCCTTGGTTCCTACGCTCGAACAACGCGGCCGGACTGACCCGGTCTGGCGGTCCTGATGGAACAACTAGCCATTCGACTAGACGGGCAAACAGCGCCCGCCAAGTCGCTGGTTATCCGCTCGGCGGCGCAGAGGGAAATATCTCCCGCTGTGATTTGCGAGCGAGACATTCCGCATAAAGGTCCACCTCCGGTGACGAGTCCGTTTGTGTCGATGCGGCAATAGGCTGGGCGTTTGCGACCGAGAAATCGGAAGACGCGCGCACTCAATAGACATAGAAGTCTTCTGCCCGTATGCTGTAATGCAGATCGCGTATCCTCTCGGCAAGGAGCACCCGCACAAAATGAAAACTGCACAAATCGGAAAATGCGGCGAGTTGCTGGTTCAATACCAACTCCTGTTGCGCGGTGTTGAATCAGCACACCTCACTACAGATTCTGGCGTTGACTTAGTCGCATATTCGCCACGAAATGCACGACCCATAACAATTCAAGTCAAAACCAATCTCAAAGCCAAGGCCGCCGGGGGTAAAGGAAAGGAAGGTCTCGATTGGTGGGTTCCTGAAGACAGCCCAGCGCACTATTTCGCATTCGTAGATTTGTCTTCCCAGCGCATATGGATGTTATCGAAGACTGAGGTAAGTGCACTGGCTCAACAAACATCGAATAGTAGACATCATCTTTATATGTATATTGACCCAACAGTCAAACCCATTAAGACCGGGCGCCCCGTTCATAGTTACGAATTTGAAAAGTATCTTCTGCAAAACCGTGCCCATGACGTTTTCGACGTGTAGCGCATCTATTTACCAGGGTCAAAGAATGAAAGTGTATCGTCCTGCGAAAAAGCGAATTGAGGTTTCGGTGGGGGAGTCTGTCCGTATCCTTCGCGAACTCCAGGAACTGAGCCAAAGCCAACTGTCCGCGCTCACGGGCATTCCACAAGCCACCATCTCGGCCATCGAGAACGGTCGAGTGAATTTGGGTGTGGAGCGCGCCAAGGTTTTTGCCCGTGCCCTCAAGTGCCACCCAGCGGTACTGGTATTCCCTGGCTGGGAGGTTCCGCTTGAGCGCGCCGCGTAGCCTCTCGGGCAATCGGACGCAACGCGATAGAGCCGCGTAGCGTCCCTGGCCTCGAACACTAGAGCGCGATGCGTACTCTCTCGATTGACGGCCTTGTCCTTGAGCCACAAGTCGCCACGCACGCCGACGAAATGTTCGCCGTCCTCAGCGATCCGGCGATCTACGAACATGAAAACGAACCTCCGCCTTCGGTCGAATGGCTGCGCGCCCGTTTCAAATTGCTTGAGCGGCGCGCCTCCGCCGACGGTCGCGAACGCTGGCTCAATTGGGTCGTTCGCGCTCCAGGCTGTGGCGCGGTCGGTTATGTTCAGGCTACGGTGCGTCCGGATTGCGGAGCTTCCATCGCCTACGAGTTTTCGAGCGCCTATTGGGGCCGTGGGTTCGCAAGTAAAGCAGTTCGAGCCATGATTGAAGAGATTGCCTCGGCCTACCAGGTGCGCAACATCGTCGCGATTTTGAAGGCCACCAACCTTCGTTCTCACCGATTTCTTGTGCGCCTTGGCTTCGTGGCTGCGCCGCCGCAGGCTCATTCGGAGTACTCCGTCGAGCCCGATGAACTGCTGATGTTTCTACAGTCTCAACCATGAACAATTCGCGCTCCACCATGGCGTTCAACCTCGCTTCCTTCGCTTGCCGGACAGCGCGCGATAAGCCCGCACGCGCAGCACCGCTTGGCGCACGAGCAGGCGGCGTCGATTCCATTCGATTGCCCCACGTGCCAATAGCGTATCCCGTCAACAATACGACTCTACCGTCCTCCTCTTAACAAACTGGGATCAGGAAAATGCGCCTTCTTATTCTCGGTGGCACCGCTTGGCTTGGGGGCCACCTTGTGGAGACTGCACGAGCAAGGGGGCACGACGTAACATGTCTCGCTCGCGGAACCTCAGGAATAGCTCCCCGCGGCGCCAGGCTGGTAAGGGCTGACCGCGGTCTTCCCAACGCCTATGGCGAGATTCTTGACCAACGCTGGGATTCGGTCATAGACGTTTCGCGCCAACCCGGTCAGGTGCGAAGTGCCGCATCGGCACTCGCAAAGAGATGCAATACGTTTGTCTTCATCTCATCGGCAAGCGTGTACGCGGATCACGAGCGGGTCGGACAAGACGAGAGCGCGGCGCTGCTGCCGCCGCTTCAAGCGGAGGTCATGGAGACCATGGATACGTATGGTCAAGCGAAGGTGGCCTGCGAACGACACGTCCTCGATGCCTTTGGTGAAGACCGGTCGCTGATTGTCCGTGTCGGACTGATCGGCGGACCGGGAGACGCGTCCGATCGCACGGGGTATTGGCCCCTGCGCTTCGCAAGGGCCACCGGGTCGGACCGCCGTGTCCTGATCCCGGATGCACCTGGCTTACCGACTCAGGTGTTGGACGTGAGAGATCTGGCGCGTTGGGTCATCGACCGTGCCTGTTCCGGCGACACGGGGATTCTCAATGCCACTGGAGAAACAATGTGCTTCGCAGAACACATTGACACCGCACGACGCGTTGCCGCACACCAGGGTCCGGTGGTATCTGTCGGCTCGGAATGGTTGCTGAAGCAAGGCGTAACGCCATGGATGGGGCCGAAGTCTTTGCCTTTGTGGCTCCCGATGCCAGAGTATGCCGGCTTTTGCGCCCGGGACAGCAGTGCCGCGGCCAAGGCCGGATTGTCCAGACGGTCGCTTGAATCGACGCTTCGCGACACCTTGGCATGGGAGCTATCCCGAAACCCGTCACCAGCGGTCAGGGGCGCCGGTCTATCCGACGCCGACGAAGCGTCCCTGCTCGAAATACTGGAGAAGTGACGCCCAACATAGCCGCCGGCGCGGACCTGCCGTAAGACTGCTCCAGACCATGCGCGGCAACCCGCTCAGTTTTTCGCTTTGGGAATCTGGCCAGACATGCGCGCGAAAGCCCGATAGGCGGAGGGCGCCAGGAGCATCAGGACCACCAGGCGTGCGACATGGGAGGCGACCACCAGGGGGACACCCAGATTCAGGTTGCTGGCGGTGATCGACATTTCGGCGATGCCGCCGGGGGAAAAGCTCAGCACCAGACTCGCCAGTTCCAGCCGCGTGAGCGAGCTGATCAATAGCGCCAGCAAGCCGACGCCGAGCAGGAAGCCGATGGTCATGACGACGATGCCGCCCAGGAAGGCCGGCGCCTCGCGCATGAATCCGGGGGCGAAGCGGTTTCCCAGCGACACGCCGATCATTAACTGGCCGGCGGCGGAAAGCCAGCCGGGCAATGCCGAGAGCGGCACATTTTCGATGCCCAGGGCGGCGATGGCGCATAGCGTGCCGAGCACCCAGGCATTGGGCAGGCGCAGGACGGTGAATAGCGCGACGCCCGCCAGGCTGGCGCCGGCCATCAGGGGAAAGCGCGACCAGACGACCTCATGCGCGCTGACCGCCGTCAGGTCGGTGCCGTGGCTACCGCTGAGCGTGATCGCCAGCGGCACGACCAGTACCACCAGCATGACGCGGATGGCGTGTGCCGCGGCGACGCGGTCGACGGCGGCATGCCACATGTCGGCGAGGTTGGACATCTCCGCGGCGCCGCCGGGCATCGAGGCGAAGAAGGCGGTCGGCGGGTCGGCCAGGCGCAGGCGCACCATCACTGCGGCGGCGAGGACGCCCATGAGCAGCGAGCTCAGCGCCATGACGAGGATGAGCGCGGCATGCGACAGCAACTCGGCGACGACGGCGGCAGAGAAATACAGTCCGATGCTGGCGCCGATCACCCACTGCCCGCCTTGTCGGGCGCCCGGTGGCGCTAGCAGGGGCAAGCCGAAGATGCGGGCGAACGCCACCGCATACAGGGAGCCGACCAGCCACGGCAGGGGCAGGTGACAGACGCGCCACAACTGCGCGCCGGCGCACGCCACCACGATACTGCCCAGCATGGCCAGTCCGCGCCGCAGAGAGCCTGTGGTGTTGACGGACGCCTTGATCTTCAATCCCCGTGCTTGCGGCAACGAGCAGTAAGCCGCGCCGGCACAACCGGCGGGGCTTTGCGCTTCAAAACACCCACAGGTCCGCGCGCGGAATCTCGATCCAGTGTTCACCCCCGGAAATCGGCGTCTTGCCGTAAGCGCGCAAACGGATGGGGCCCTCGTGAAACAGGTACTCCCAGCGGTCGCCCAGGAACATCGAGGTGACGATGGGCAGCAGCAGGCGGTTCTCGCCGGGGCCGTCGGCCAGGCGCAGCCGTTCCAGGCGGATCATGCCGATGGCGCCGGCGCCGGCAGTGTTGTCGACTTGGCGGCCGCGCGCCTGCCCCCATAGCTGCCAGCCGTCCCCGGCCAATAGCGCCTCGCCGCCGCGGCGCTCCGACACGTTGCCTTCGATACGGTTGTTGTTGCCCATGAACTCGGCGCAAAACAGCGTGCGCGGGTCGTCGTACATCTCCTGGGGCGTGCCCTGCTGTTCGATGCGGCCTTCGGAGAGCAGCAGGATGCGATCGGACATGGCCATGGCCTCGTCCTGGTCGTGGGTTACCACCAGTGCGGACAATTGCAGTTTGAGTATCAGTTCCCGCAGCCAGGCGCGGGCCTCCTCGCGCATCTTGGCGTCGAGGTTGGAGAGCGGCTCGTCGAGCAGTATCACCGGTGGGTTGTAGATGAGGGCGCGGGCGATCGCCACGCGCTGCTGCTGGCCGCCCGAGAGCTGGTGCGGATAGCGCCCGGCCAACTGGTCGAGGCCGAGGTTCTTGAGGGCGGCGGTCACTTTTTCGGTAATCGCGGCGTGACCGGCCTGGCGCAGCTTCAGGCCATAGGCCACGTTGTCGAAGACGGTCTTGTGCGGCCACAAGGCGTAGGACTGGAAGACCAGGCCCAGGCCGCGCTGTTCCGCCGGCATCTCGATGCCGGCGGCGCTGTCGAACACCTGCGCGCCGTCGATACGGATGCTGCCCTGGTGCGGCTGTTCGAGGCCGGCCACGGCGCGCAGCAAAGTGGTCTTGCCGCTGCCCGAGGGTCCGAGCAGCGAGACCACCTCGCCCTGGGAGAGCTGCATCGACACGCCCTTGAGAATGCTGTTGCTGCCGTAGGACAGATGCAGGTCATCGACTGAAAGTTTAATCATGGAGCTTCACTCCGAAACGCAGGGCCACGCCCAGGCCGATGCCGACCAGGGCGACGTTGATCACGGACAGGGCCGCCACCATGTCGGTGCCGCCCGTAGCCCAAAGGGAGACGAGCAGGGAGCCGATGACTTCGGTGCCGGGGCTGAGGAGGTAGACGGCGGTCGAGTATTCCCGTTCGAAGATCATGAAGATCAGCAGCCAGCTCGCCAGCAGGCCATGGCGGATCAACGGCAGGGTCACGTCGCGGCTGGTGCGTGAGCGGCTGGCGCCGGCGCTGCGTGCGGCTTCCTCGAGTTCCGCGCCGACCTGGAGCAACGAGCTCGACACCAGGCGCATGCCATAAGCCAGCCAGACCACCGTATATGCCAGCCACACGGCAAAGATCGTCGAGCGCAGCGGCGACAGGAAGGGAATGAAGAGAAACACCCAGAGGAAGGCCAGGCCGGCGAGCAGGCCCGGCACTGCCCGCGGCACCAGCACCAGGTAGTCCACGAAGCGCGACCAGCCGTCGGGCCGGCGGTGCGTCGCGAAGCCGATGGCGGTATAGCAGGCCACCGCCAGGGCGCCACCGAAGACGCCGATCAGCAGGGTGTTCCAGATGCCGCGCATCAGGGCCGGCTGGTCGAAGACGGTGCGGAAGTGGTCGAGGGTCAGCACTTCGGAAAGCATCACGCCCTCGCCCCAATAGTTCACCACCGAGCGCAGGGCGACGCCGGAGAGCGGCACGATCACCGTCAGGATCAACCATATGGCAATCAGCGCCGCCGCCAGCCAGCGCCATGGCCCCAACGGCAAGGGGCGTTGGCGGCCGGCCTTGCCCTTGACCGCGACATACTTGGCGGCGTTCTTCATCAAATGGCGCTGGAGCATCACCAGCGGCACGGTGATGGCGATGATGCACATGGCCACCGCCGCCATCAGATGATACGAAGGCGTGCCGAGCTTGTTGGTCAGCTTGTAGAGATAGGTTGCGAGCACCAGGTGGCCTTCGGGATCTCCCAGCACCAGGGCCAGGCCGAAGATTTCGAAGCCGAGGAAGAACACCAGCACGCCGGAAAACAGCAGCGCCGGCATGATCATCGGCAGGCTGACGTCGAGGGCCACGCGTAGCGCCGTGGCGCCGCTCATCCGGGCGGCTTCCTCGACATCCGAGCCGAGACTCTTCAGCGCTGCCGACGCGTAGAGATAGACGTGCGGGACGTGGGTCAGGCCGGCAATGATGGCGATGCCGGCAATCGAATAGACATTCCAGGGAATCTCGCCGAAGAGTCCGGAATACCACAGCGAGTAGAAACCCACCGGACCGGTGGCGACCACATAGCCGAAGGACAACACCATCGGCGAGACGAATACCGGAATCAGGAGTAGCGGCTCGATCCAGCGTTGGCCCGGCAGATCCGTGCGCACCATGAGGAAAGCCAGGATCGCGCCGAAGGGGACCGCGATCACCGCCATGGTGGTGGCGATGATGCAGGAATTCTTGACCGCCAGCCAGAAATCCGGGTCGTCGAAAATGAAGCGGTAGGCTCCCACGCCGGACTTCGCGGCCGGATCGAAGAAAGGTGCGTCGAGCAGGCTCTGGTAGAGGATCAGCAACAGCGGCGCCAGCACCGTTAGCGCCATGATGCCGATGACCGCTCCCCGTAACCATTGCCCGCCCGAGTAGCGTCTCCCGCCGGACAGCAGCGTTGCAGCGTGGGCATTCATGCCGAGAAAGCCCTTACTTGCGGATGGCGGCCGTCTGCTGCCACTGCTTGATGAATTCCAGGCGCTTGGCCTGATCCAGGTAGGTCAACAGCCCCGGCCCGACCTGGATCGGCTTCAGCGCGTTGCCCAGGGTCTTGGCCAGGCCGTGGGCGGTCAGGTCGCCTTCCACGTCGGCGCGGATCGAGCCCAATTCGGACTGGTTGGCGATGATGGTCTGGCCGCGCTTGGAGAGGATGTAGTCGAGCCACAGCTTGGCCGCGTTGCCGTTCGGCGCGGTCTTGGAGATGAACATGATGCGCGACATCACCAGGGTGTAGTCCTTGGGCATGACGATGCCGAAGCTCGGGTCCTTCTTGGCACGCAGCAGGGCGTAAGAGCCGATGATGTTGAAGCCGAGCAGGTTCTCGCCGGAACTGATGCGTTCCATCATGGTGCCGCTGCTCGACTGGAAGCGCGGACTGGCACCGCCGATGGCCTTGGCCAGATCCCAGAAAACCGGGTTGATCTTGGCGTCCTGGGTGATCAGGAGGAATCCCACGCCGGACTTCTCGATGTCATAGGAGGTGATCTTGCCCTTGAAGCGCTCCGCGTTGGTGCTGAGAACCTTGGCCAGTTCGGCGTGGCTCTGCGGAACTTCCTCGGGTTTCAGCAGGCGCTTGTTGTAGAGGAAGACGATGGGCTCGTAGGTGGTGCCGTAGCCCTCATTGCGCCATACCGCCCAGTCGGGCAGCTTGGCGACTTCCGGCGACTTGTAGGTCAGGGCGAAGCCGTCGTTGACCAGCTTGATCTGAAGATCCATGGACGAGCTCCAGAACACATCTCCCGAGGTACCGCCGGCGGCCTTTTCGCTGATGACGCGGTTGTAAAGCTCGGTGGTGTTCATGTCGCTGTACTCGACTTTGACGCCCGGATAGAGGGCCTCGAAATCCTTGATCAGCGGCATCGCGGCGGCGGTGTCGGTCGCCGCGTAGATGCGCACCTTGCCCTCCTGCTTGGCGGCGGCAACGATGGCCGCGTAGTCGGACGGATAGCCGGCCGGTACCTGGGCGTTGGCGGCGGATAGGAATGTCGAGGCGCACAGCGCCAGGGCAAGACGACAGAGCATTTTCATTTGTTCCTCCTGGTTTTTGAATAACGGCGTTGTCGAGCAGGACCGGCGCCCGCCGATCTCGTTCGGAATCAATTGTGAAACTATTCGGCAACGATAGCGAACCCTCATCGCGAAGACCCTGGGCGCGAAGTTGGCCGGCCGGAGCCGGCGCCATCGTTCGGGTTGCCCACGCATAGCGGATTAGAAAGCAACTTCCTTTCGATTTGCTTTCGATGCCGGGGAGTGTCGTCAGCTGGTGACTGAGGCGCCGTCAGGCTGTGGTTGCGGCGGGCAGGTGCACGGAAACGGCCAAGCCGCAACCCCCGGGGTTGCCATCGAGGGTTACGCGGCCGTGATGCGCGGTGCAGATTTCGCGGACGATGGCCAGGCCGAGTCCGCTACCGGCAACGTCGTTGCGGTCTGCGCAACGGTAGAAGCGCTGAAACACCTTGTCGCGTTCCGCCGGCGGAATGCCGGGGCCGGAGTCGCGAATCAGCGTCGCCGCGGCGGATGGCTCGGCGGTCAGGGATACGGACGCGGTCACCTGCCCTCCGTCGGGCGTGTACCGGATGGCGTTGTCCAATAGGTTGGAAAACAGCTCCCGCAACATCGGCTCGTTGCCGTCGACGAACACGCCGCTCTGTGCGCCTTCGTAAGCCAGGTCGATCTTCTTGCGCAAGGCCATGGAACCGAGATCCAGCGCCACGTTGCGCACCAGGACGGCGAGGTCTACGCGGCTGCGTTCCTGGACCATGCCCATGGCGGCCTCGGCCCGCGACAGCGAGAGCATCTGGTTGGTCAGACGTTGCGCGCCGCGGATACTCTGGCCGATGCCTTCCAGGCTGCGGCGCATTTCCGCCGGGTCCTCCTGGCGCAAGCCGTATTCGGCCTGGGTGCCGAGCACGGTGAGTGGCGTGCGTAACTGGTGGGCGGCATCGGCGAGGAAGCGCTTGCGCGCGTCCAGCATATCCGAGATGCGGGCCATGTGATGGTTGATGGCGTCGACCAAGGGCCGGATCTCATTGGGCATGTCCTCGGCCGAGACCGGCGTCAGGTCCTCGTCGGTGCGCTGGCGGATGGTGTCGCGCAAGCGCAGCAGGGGCCGGAAGGCGGTGCCCATGGCCACGATCACCAGCAGGGAGCCGAGGCCGATCAAGGCCAACTGGCGGCTCAGGCTGCCGAAGAACAACTGGCGCGCCAGCACGGTACGGGTTTCAGTGGTTTCGGCGACCAGGATGAAGATGTCGTCGTCGCCGCTGACACTGGGATCGTAGAGCCGTTTGCGCATCACGCCCATGCGCACGGCTTCGCCGTTGTAGATCGCGTCGGCGGTCTTGAGTACGCCGTCGCCGGGCACCGGCTGGGGAACCGGCATGTCCGGATAGCCGGTCAACAGCTTGCCATCCGGCCCGATCACGGCGTAGAACACCCGCTCCTGCGCTCCCTCGGAAAAAACTTCGAGGGCCGAATAGGGGATATCCACCCGGATCCGCTCGTCCTTGACATAGCTGTTTTCGCCGATCGACTTGATCGATGCCCACAGGGAACGGTCGTAGGCCAGGTTGGCGGCCTCCAATGCGCCACGGTAGGACAACACGGCATTGACCGTCAGCACGACGACCAGGGATGGCAGCAACCATGCGGCGACCCGCCGCCGCAGGCTAGGCATCGTCGGCGGGCCGTCCCACGACCGGGAAGTGGCCCGTCGCGGCGCGGCGCTTAGCGTCGGGGAGGCGAGGATCAGCCATCGCGTATCTCGCCGAGCGCATAGCCGAGACCGCGCAGGGTGCTGATGGCGACTCCCGAGCCTTCCAACTTCCTGCGCAGCCGATGGACATAGATTTCGATTGCTTCGGCGTGGGCGTCGGCATCGAAAGAGAAGATCTTCTCGAACAGGGTCTCGCGCGACACCGGTTTGCCCAGCCGCGCCACCAGCACCTCGAATACCGCCAGTTCGCGCGGCGTCAGGGGCAGCGGGCGGTTTTCGACAACGACCTGGCGCGTGGTGGTGTCGAACTCCAGGCGGCCGATGCGCAGCAGCGGCGTGTGCCCGCTGCTGCGACGCAGCAAGGCCTTGATGCGGGCCTCCAGTTCCGCCAGTTCGAAGGGCTTGGGCAGGTAGTCATCGGCGCCCAGGTTGAGCCCGCGCACGCGGTCCTCGGTGCTGCCGCGGGCCGTCAGGATCAGCACCGGCAACGTCGCGCCGCGACCGCGCAGCCGGCGCAACACGTCGAGGCCATCCATTTTCGGCAGGGACAGATCGAGGATGACAAGGTCGTAGGCTTCGCTGGCCAGCGCGTGATCGGCGAAATCTCCGCGGTCCAGGTGGTCGACCACATACCCGACCTGCGTCAAGGCCTTGCCGACCCATTCGGCAATCTCGGGATGATCTTCTACGAGCAGCAGGCGCATCGATGCCTATGCAGGAAGCGGGTGGCCGATTATCCCGCATGTCGGGGCCTGGCGCTCGTGCACTACGCCCGGCAATCGGCGGTAGCACGGCGCTCCGCCATGCACTGGTTGAGTTTTTCGCCGGGGCAAGGTAGTGTCTGCCTGACCCGTTTTCGACCCATCGAGGTAAGCCATGACCCACGCCATCCGTTTCCACCAGACCGGCGGTCCCGAAGTGCTGCGCTGGGAGGAAGTCGCCCTGCCCGATCTCAAGCCCGGCGAGGCACGCGTCCGGCATCATGCCGTCGGGCTGAACTTCATCGATATCTATCATCGCAGCGGCGCCTATCCCGTGCCCCTGCCTTCGGGCATCGGACTGGAAGGCGCGGGGGTGATCGAAGCCGTCGGCGGCGCGGTCACTGAGCTCGCGGTGGGCGACCGCGTGGCGTATGCCGGCGGCCCGCTGGGGGCCTACGCCGAGTTGCGCAACCTGCCCGCCGATCGGCTGGTGAAATTACCGGATGCCATCGACTTCAAGGTAGCCGCCTCGATGATGCTGAAAGGCATGACGGCGCAATACCTGTTGCGGCGCACTTATCGCGTCCAGCCCGGCGACACCATCCTGATCCATGCCGCCGCCGGCGGTGTCGGCCTGATCGTTTGCCAGTGGGCCAAGGCGCTCGGCGCCACCGTCATCGGCACCGTCGGCGACGACGCCAAGGCCGACCTAGCGCGTGCCCACGGCTGCGACCACGCGATCGTCTACACGCGGGAAAACTTCACCCAGCGCGTCAAGGAAATCACCGGCGGCGCCGGCGTGCCCGTGGTGTATGACTCGATCGGCAAGGATACTTTCATGGCGTCCCTGGATTGCCTGCGACCGCTCGGCATGATGGTCAGTTTCGGCAGTGCCTCGGGCTCGGTTCCGCCATTCGACATCAGCCAGCTGGCGCCCAAGGGTTCGCTGTTCCTGACCCGGCCGACGATCATGACCTATACCGCCAAGCGCGCCGACCTGCTGCAATCGGCGGGCGAATTGTTCGACATGGTGAGTTCGGGCAAGGTGAAGATCGAGGTCAATCAAACCTATGCCTTGAAAGACGCGATCCAGGCGCACACCGATCTGGGCGGGCGCAAGACCACGGGCTCGACCGTGCTGCTTCCTTAGACCCACAAGACAGAGAGGCGGTAGCCATGCAG
>Ga0172379_10005474_pt1 | contig 17735 bp, 15 predicted proteins | sample GrowelOW334metaG_FD_119756 | JGI IMG/M metagenome (GOLD analysis project Ga0172379, IMG submission 119756) | Groundwater microbial communities from an aquifer near a municipal landfill in Southern Ontario, Canada - Groundwater well OW334 metaG | ecosystem: Environmental > Aquatic > Deep... | reverse complement strand
GAAACTAAGAAATAAATACTATATAATGAGGCACGGGCAGGCAAAGTCTAATGTTTTAAGATTGTGTTCTAATTGGCCGGAACAATTTAACAACCCATTAACCACAATAGGGAAAAAAGCCATTAAGGCATCTGCAGAAAGTTTAAAGAATAAAAACATAAATTTAATATTTAATTCTCCTCTGAAAAGAACAAAGATGTCCGCAGAAATTACTGGAAAAATATTAAAGATTACGCCCAGGCCAGACAAAAGATTGATGGAAATTGACTTTGGAGATTATAACAACCATCATTTGGAGGGAATGTGGAGCGCCTTTAAACAAGAAGAAGAAAGAATTCATAAGGGCGCAGATGGGGGCGAAACATATACAGAAGTTTTAAACAGAATGATGGATTTTTTAAGAGAAACCGACGAAAAGTATGCTGGAAAAAATATTTTGGTTATAAGTCATGAGGGACCATTGTTTCTATTGCAGGGAAAAGTTATGGGTTTAACCATAAAAGAAACAATAGAAAAGTTTCCTCCAGAAAAAAGAATTCACAAAGCCGAAATAAGACAATTAAATTAGGATAAATATAATGGCACCTGTGCCGAACTCAAATAAAAAGTAAATAAGATGGCATACAATTTTGCTGAAGAAGAAAACAAAATATTGAAGTTTTGGAACGATAACAAAATTTTTGAAAAGTCTCTTGAAAAGAACAAAAAGAGAAAGACTTTTGTATTTTATGATGGACCTCCTTTTGCAACCGGAACTCCTCATTATGGCCATTTACTGCAAAGCGTAATTAAAGATGCCATTCCTCGCTACAAGACAATGCAGGGATTTTATGTTGAGAGACAATGGGGTTGGGATTGTCATGGTTTGCCAATTGAAAATATTGTTGAGAAAGAACTTGGCACAAAGTCAAAAAAAGATATTGTAGCAATGGGTGTTAAAAAATTTAACGACTTATGCCGAGACAAAATATTTACCTTTATACATGAGTGGGAAGTAATGATTCCACGGTTTGGACGCTGGGCAGATATGGAAAAACCATACCGCACAATGGATTTTGAATATATGCAATCAGAGTGGTGGGCATTTAAAGAATTATATAAAAAAGGGCTTATTTACGAGGGTTATAGATCTATGCATATTTGCCCAAGATGTGAAACAACCCTAAGTCAAGGTGAAGTTGCCGATGGTTATAAGGATGTAAAAGATTTATCGGCTACTGTAAAATTTAAGGTAAAAAGTAATCCAGACACGTATCTTTTAGCATGGACTACAACCCCGTGGACATTGCCAGGCAACGTGGCTCTGGCTGTTGGAGAAAAAATTGATTATGTAGAGGTTGAGGCGCTTGATTGCGGAAAACATTATATTTTTGCAAAAGGAGTTTTTGAAAAAATAAAAGTTCAATTTATTAGTGCAATTAAAATAATAAAAGAATTTAAAGGTAGGGATTTGGTTGGGTTGGAGTATGAGCCATTGTTTAATAATTATATAAAAAGCGGGAAAGTTTATTTGGCAGATTTTGTAAACACAGAAGACGGTACGGGTATTGTACATATTGCTCCTGCTTTTGGGGCAGATGATATGGCTCTTGGGAAAAAAGAAAATTTGCCTTTTGTTCAGCACGTAAAAATGGATGGAACATTCAAAGCGGAAATGGGAGAGTTTGCAGAACTGGATTTAAAACCAAGAGCAAAAGATAAACCCGAAGAAATAAGAGAGGCAGATTTAACAATGGTAAAATATTTGGAACAAAAAGAACTTTTGTTCAGTTCTGAAAAATATGCTCATAGCTATCCTCATTGCTGGAGGTGCGACACTGCTTTGCTAAACTATGCTACATCTTCGTGGTTTGTTGCCGTCGAAAAAATAAAGCCAAAACTTTTGAAACTTGCTAAAAAAATAAATTGGTCTCCAAAACATATAAAAGAAGGAAGGTTTGGCCAATGGCTGGATGGCGCAAGAGATTGGTCAATTTCTCGTCAACGTTTTTGGGCAAATACTATTCCTGTTTGGAGGTGCGAAAAATGCAAAAAAGAAGTTGTTTTTGCTTCGGCTTTGGAACTGGAAAAAGCCAGCGGAGTGAAAGTTACAGATTTACACAAAGATGTTGTTGACCAAGTTTCTTTTGATTGCAAATGTGGAGGAAAAATGGTTCGTGTACCCGATGTTTTGGATACTTGGTTTGATTCGGGTTCTGTGCCATTTGCCACAAAAAGACCAATTCCTGCAGATTACATTGGTGAAGCGCAGGATCACACGAGGGCCTGGTTTTATTATATGCACATTTTAGCCGGAGCATTGTTTGGAAAACAAGCATTTAAAAATTGTACTGTAACCGGGATGATTTTAGCTGAAGATGGTAAGAAAATGTCTAAAAAATTAAAAAATTATCCAGACCCAGCAGAGGTTATGCAAAAGTATGGTGCCGATGCGATGAGGTTTTATATGTTGAGCTCACCAGTGGTTCAGGCAGAAAATTTGTCATTCTCTGAAAATGGAGTAGATGAAATAGTAAAGAAAAACCTGGGCAGATTACAAAATGTTTTGGCATTTTATCAATTGTATAAAAATGAAACACCAGCTTCAGATAACAGTAAGAATATTCTTGATGTTTGGATTATTTCGCGCCTAAATAAATTGATAAAAGATATTACAGAAGGTTATGAAAACTACAGAGTGGACTTGGCAACCCGCCCACTCACAGATTTTATTGATGACTTTTCTGTTTGGTATTTAAGGAGAAGCAGGGATAGATTTAAGGAAGAAGGCTCTGATAAAATAAATGCACTTGCTACTTTGCGATACGTTTTAAATTCACTTTCTTTGGTAGTAGCACCCGCAATGCCGTTTTTCGCCGAAACTTTGTACAAAGAAACAAAATCAGAAGAAATGCCAGAGTCGGTCCATTTATGTGAATGGCCTTTAACAAATAAAAAGAAAATAAATAAAGATTTGGAGGGAAAAATGAGTGAAGCTAGAAGTATTGTAAACTTGGCCTTGGCGGAAAGAATTGCTAAGGTAATAAAAGTGAAACAGCCTCTTTCTTTTCTTAAAGTAAAAAATGATAAGGCAAAGATTGCAAAGATTGATGAGTTGCTTGATTTAGTCAAAGATGAAGTAAATGTTAAAGAAATAATTTTTGATGAAAAAATTGAGAGCGAGGTTGAGCTTGATACAAATATAACAGAAGAATTAAAAGAAGAGGGTACAGAGAGGGAGCTCGCGAGAAGCTTTAACGATGCCAGAAAAGATGCGGGATTAACGAATATGATGATGATAAGCACAGCAGCAAGCTCGCTGAATATTTCCAAGGCTTCTCAAGAGAGACTAAAAAAACAAATTTACGCTGAGAATTTTGTTATAGCTGATTCGTTGGAGGGCGCGGATGTGGAAAAAGAAGTAAAAATAGACGGGAAAGTTTATAAAGTATTTATTAAAAAATAATGTTAGATTTTTCTGCATTTAAAAACGTAGACCTTAAGGATCCAAACAATATAATATTTTTTTCAGTTGCCATAATTTTAATTGCGCTTTTTCTTTTTGTTGTTTATTATATTCTTTCAGAAATGTTCAAGTTTTTAATGAAGGTTTTTAAAAAAAGATTTGGAAAAGATAATGTAAAAGTTGTGGTAAAACAACTCGAAGAAAGCAAAATGGAGAGAGAAGCAGTTGAGGCTCAAAGGAAAGTTTTGCATGCCATAGGCATGGACGCTCCGCCAATTAAGTCTGCAGAAAATGTAAACGCCAAAGATAAAAAAGCTCCGGCAAAAGACGCCAATGCAAGAATAGAAATTACCAAGGCTCAAAAACCGGGTGAGCCCGCGCAGCAGTTTCAGTCTCAAGTCCAAGCTCAAGCTCAAGGACAATCTCAGGCACAGCCCGGAGCTGCTATCCAAATTCCAACATCCAAAAAACCGGTAGAAGCAGTGCAACAGATTCCGGGAGTGATGGGAGCTATTCAAATTCCAACATCCAAAAAACCCGGAGAAGTGGCGCAACAGATTCCCGGGGTAGCTGGAGGCGTACAAATACCTGTGTCTAAAGAAACCAGAGAAAAGGCGCAAAAATTGGGGCAACAAATATCTGCTGCAAAAGCAAAAATAAGTGAAGGTGCCCAGACAAAAAGTGAAAATTCACCGCAGGTAAATATTGGCAAGACATCCTCTGGTGCTACCATAGGTGTAAGTAAAGAAAAAATAGAAGAAGGCAACAAGGCTCCGCTTATTGGGTCAGAAAAAAAAGACGAATCGATTTTTGGTGGGAAAGAAGAAATTTCTAGAATACAGCTACGCGAAAAATTAAGAAGTGATCCTGGTGTTTGGAGAAAGGAGGTGTCAAACGATTTGCCATTAAGTACAGTAGAAAGGGTTGCATTAGAAAAAAATCTATTATCTCAATCATATGGGCAGAATATTTCAAAGTCCGACCTAAAATCGGCAACAAAAAAACTAAGTCAGAAATTGTTGGACGTAAAGAATCCTCAGCAGCATGAAAAAGTGAGGAAGGAAATAAAATTTTTAAAAGATATTGGAGGAATAAAATGACAACCAAGCATAGAACAAAAGGGTTTGTTTTTAAAAAAACAGACAGAATGGAGGCAGATAAAAGTTTTTCTGTTTTTACATCTGACTTTGGAAGAATTGAAATAGTTGGAAAAGCTATAAGGAAAATTAACTCAAAATTAAAATCGGGAATTGATACCTTTTATTTTTCTGAAGTGGAATTTATTCAAGGGAAGCATTACAAAACACTGACCGATGCCTATGCAATTGGAAAAGGCAAAACAGGCAATTTTGAAATAATGAGTCGGATATCAGACATATTGGACAGATTTATTAAGGGGCAAGAAAAAGATGAGCTTCTTTTTAGTTTGTTAGAGGAAGTTTTTGAAAAATTAAATGATTCAAAAAAAAGAGATTTAATTTATTACTACTTTGTCTGGAATTTTTTGTCTTTACAGGGTTATGGCTTCCAAACTCATGAATGTGCCTCTTGTCACGGAAAAATAGTTTCAGATAACATTTACTTTTCAAATAAAATTGGTGGGATGATTTGTGCAGAATGCATAAGCAAAGATAAGCATTGTCTAAGAATTAATGCAGACATTGTTAAAATTTTAAGAATTTTTTTGGAAAAGAATTGGGATATTTTACTTCGTCTAAAAGTTGGACAGTCTTCCCAGGATTTATTGGGTATGGTTTCCAACGATGCTATTAGCGCATTTTGCCCATCGTAGTATAATAAATAAATAAAACATATTAATAAAAATAAAAATATGAAAAATAGGTTTTTGAGCATGGTTGTTCTGATATTAGCTGCATTATTTATGCGGTTTTACCTCGCACAATTTTTGGAGGGGGAACATGAGCTTTGGGTGAGAATGGCCAGTATTATTATAATTGTCATAGGAGGTGCATTTTTTGTTTTAAAAGAGATCGCCCAAGTTATAGAAGAAACGACAGAAATTTTAAGCGAAAGAACTAAGCTGGCCAGCGGACTTCTGCAGTCTTTGGGGACCGCTTTTCCCGATATGGTTTTGGGTATAGTGGCAGCCGTCATCAGCTTGAGCTTGGTGAAAGAAAATTATGGTCTTGCCATAAATTTTGCCATCATCGCAGCTGCAACAACCTTTGGTTCTAATATATATAACATTGCTCATGCTGCATGGTGCGTTTTTAGGCAGAACAAGGCAAATAAAAAAGGAAGTAAAACTAATATGCTTCCTGGCACAAAAATAATGGGATTGGTTATCCCTATGAAGGATCACCAAACGAAACCATCTCTTCGGGAAATTGATGCATCGTTGGATATTCTTAATGTTTTGACTATTTTAACGGCGATTGTTGCTTTGTCTATGGTAGTTTTTGGGCAGGTTCAAGACCCTCCTCAAAATATGCCGGGAGATTTGTATCAATTGATTAGACCAGTTGGATTGGTTATTTTGCTTTTATGTATTTTTGCAATGTATCATTTTAGAAATACAAAAAGAGAACATATCTTGGGAAAGGAGTTAGAAACAGAAGAAAGATATTATGCAAAAAGACATACTATGGTGATATTGGCATACTTATTTGCTTCTGGAGTTGCTATCTTGTTTGCCGCAGAAAGCATGGTCAGGGCGGTTGAGGCATTTTGTTCTATTACCGGAATGCCTTTTGTTGTGGCGGGAGTTCTGGCAGGAATAATAGGGTGCATTGGAGAAATGATTGTGGTGCACAACTTTACTGTAAATCCAAAAGGAAGAATTGGGGACGCATTGGTGGGGGTTGCTATGGATAACGTTGTAACCACAATGGGAGCCTCTATTGTGGCCGTAATGGGCGGAATATTTTTGGGAGGAAATTCTCTGATTCTTATTTTTGTTATTATTCTTACTCTAAATACAGTTTTGATTTGGCAAATTTCAAAGTTAAAAAATTATTTCTTGCAACATGAATAAAAAAATATTTTTTATTATTTTTGGAGTAATAATAGTTATTTTTGTTGGGGTTTTGTTTTGGCGGGAAAGCATGTTTTCAAAAGAAATTTTGCGGCTGGAAATTCTTGGACCGGACAAAACTAAAGTTGGAGATGAAATAGAGTATTCCATTAGATATAAGAATAATGGGAACTTTACATTGCAAAATCCAAAGTTAGTTTTTGTGATGCCTGATAATTCGTTAACTGAAGACGGAAAAACTTTGGTAACTCAAACACTCAAAGATATATATCCTGGAGATGAGCAAATTGTCAAAATTAAGTCCAGGCTTTTGGGTAAGGAGGGAGATTTAAAAACTGCAAAAGCATCTCTTTCTTATACGCCCAAGGATTTAACGGCCAGATACGAGTCTGATACAACCTTTACCACAAAAATTGATACAGTGCCAATTACGCTGGAATATGACTTGCCAACAAAAGTTGAAAAAGGGAAAGATTTGCAATATTTAATAAATTATTTTTCGAATATAGATTATCCTTTAGAAAATTTAAGTTTGAAGATTGAACCAACAAGCGGGTTCGATTTTATATCCTCTATCCCATCATCTTTGGATCATGTAGAGTGGAAACTAACTACTTTGAATAAGGCTCAAGGGGGGAGGGTAACAATAAAAGGTAACATAGGTGCCGATACCAATAAGAGTATCACTTTTTCAGTTTCTCTGGGAATGTGGCAGAAGGGAAATTTTGTTGTAATAAAACAAGCAACACAGGATGTTCAAGTAATACAGCCGTTATTATTGATAACTCAACAAATTAATGGATCCTCCAATTATGTAGCTTCCGCGGGGGAGACTTTGCATTATCAGATTTCTTTTACAAATATTGGTTCAGCATCATTTGATAATCTTTTCGCCATAGTAAGGCTTAATAGTTCGGCCCTGGATATGTCTTCAATACAAGCGGATGGCGGTCGGGCTCAGCAAAATGACAATATGATCGTTTTTGATTCAGGTTCTTCTCCAAGTTTAAGGCGCTTGGAAACTCAGCAATCTGGACAGATTGGATTTTCCGTAAAAGTTAAAAATGATTGGACGCCGATTGCCGGAGATGTTAATAGCTCTATGATATCAAACGAGGTGAATATTTCTCAGATAGTTCAAAAGTTTAGCATAAAGGTAAATTCTGGGCTTGTTATTGGTCAATCTGGATTTTTTTCTAGTTCCGATATGATAAATTCCGGTCCCATTCCGCCACAAATTGGTAAGGCAACAACCTATGCAATTGTATGGAATATAACTAATTACTCGGGTGATGTTAAAAACGTTAAAGTAAAAGCAGTTCTGCCGAAGAATGTCAGCCTAACTGGCAAAATAGCCCCAGAAGACGAATCCTCAAAGTTTTCGTTTGATTCTGCCAGTCGAGAAATTGTTTGGTCGCCGGGAGATATTTTGGCGGGCACGGGAGTGAAGGGAGACCCATATACAATTACTTTTCAAATATCCTTAACACCAGATGCAAGCCAGAAGGGGTCTGTGGCAAACTTAATTGGGCAAGCGCAAATTTCAGGAGAAAATCAATTTACAAATACTTCTATATCAGTTGAAGACTCCGGAATTACAACTGCTTTGCCAGATGACGCTTCTCATTCTGGCGGAGGCATAGTACAATAGAATAAAAAATAATATACAAATGAACAAATTAAAATTTGAGAATAACATTTTGATTATAGGTTATGGATCGGTTAGCCAATGCACTCTTCCCGTAATTTTAGACCACCTAGATGTGCCAAAAGAAAAAATTACCATAATAGATTTTGAAGACAAGGCGGAAAAATTAAAACCGTTTACCGATACGGGTATAAAATATTTTCAAGAAAAAATTATTCCCGAAAATTTGGATGCTGTTTTATATAAATATGCGGGAGACAACGGTTTGGTAATAGATTTGGCATGGAATATTGGAGCAACAGACATCTTAAGGTGGTGTCATGACCATAATGCTTTATACATAAATACTTCTGTTGAACTTTGGGATCCGGATGCCCCACAAGAAATTTTTGATAAAACTCTTTATTGGAGGCAAATGCAAATTAGAGAAATGATAAAAGATTGGCCAAAGGATTCTGTAACTGCTGTTGTTGACCATGGAGCAAATCCCGGATTAATTTCTCATTTTGTAAAACAAGGGTTGTTGGATATTGCCAGCAAGCTTTTGGCAGATAAAAATGGGACAGAAAAAGAATTGGAAGATATTAAACAATTTAAAGACAAATTGGATTTTCCTCATTTGGCTCAGGCGCTTAATGTAAAGGTTATTCATTGCTCTGAAAGAGATACTCAGGTAACCAACAGGCCAAAAGAAGTGGATGAATTTGTAAACACATGGTCTATTGAGGGATTTCGCGAAGAAGGGGTGGCTCCAGCAGAAATGGGTTGGGGCACGCATGAAAAAACAATGCCCGACTTAGCTTTTAAGCCTCCTTTTGGACCCAAAAATCAGATTTTTTTGGCAAGAATGGGAATAAATACCTGGGTAAGGTCTTGGGTTCCAGAAGTGGGAGAAATTGAAGGAATGATTGTGCGCCACGGAGAAGCTTTTGGGATTTCCGACAGGCTTACCGTGCCAGGCACTTTTGGGCCTGCTTATCGTCCAACCGTGCATTATGCCTATATGCCATGCCATGAAGCATTGTCTTCGCTTGTTGAGTTAAAGGCCAGAAGATATCAAATTCAGCCAAAGCTAAGAATAATGGGAGATGAAATTACTTCGGGTAAAGATATTTTGGGCGCTCTATTGATGGGTCACAAATATAATTCGTGGTGGACCGGAACTTCTTTAAGCATAGAAAAAGCCAGAGAATTAGCCCCCGGACAGAACGCAACAACTTTGCAGGTTGCTGCGGGTCTTATTGGAGCAATAAGGTGGATGATAGAAAACCCTCAAAAGGGATTTTGTCTGCCAGATGACTTGCCACACGACTTTGTTTTGAATATTGCCAAACCATATTTGGGAGATTTTATTTCCGAGCAATCAGATTGGACTCCTCTTCAAAATAGAAAGGTATATTTTGAAGAAAACAAAGATTGGAAGCCCGAATCCGATCCATGGCAATTTAGTAACTTTTTGCCACTACCATAATTTTTCCAAAAGCCCCGCAAAGGGGCTTTTTTGTTACAGTTGACGATAATATTTTGTCATGATATTATATGTTTGTTTTGCGGTTCGTAAACAATTTGCACAAGGAGTTTAAGAATGCACATTCTGGGTTATGGTCCAAGCGAGATTGCGAATCTTGCTGATTGGGCAGTCGGCCGTATTTGCAATCCCTTCAAGCTGGAGAGAGACTCTGGGTATCTCACCATCTTTGACGATGCGACCGGCAAAGGGATTTTGCTGATTTGCATGATTCGTATTTGTCCATCCGAGAAGGCGGGCCGGTACCTTGTTCTCTCGCAAGAGAAGGCCAGTAGGCTTTCAAAAAGTCCCAGTGACATATCGAGCTATCAAACTCGGGATGCCACTGCAGACAAGTGGGGCGGGGCTGTTAGGGCAGGCTCCATCGTCATCTCTTTTTCGGGACTCCCCGAATTGGCTGACGAGGCGGTGTCCGTCTACGTCGCCCGCCGGATGGGTTTGATGGATAAGTCTCAAATGCAAAAGGTTGCCAATATTAGTGGCAACCGCTACATCGAGGCTTTTTAGGCGAGGTCTTGGTTTAAACCCAGGTACTTTCGCGCCACACATTGTGTGGCTCTTTTTTTGCTGTTGAAATTGCAAACTTAAAGGGGTAATATAAGAAAATAAACAACAAGTAGTTATGGCTGAAACCTTTTTAATTCCGAGCGAAAGGATAGTCAGTAAAATTTATATTGTTCGCAATAGAAAAGTTATGATAGACCGAGATTTGGCCGAGCTTTATGGCGTGCAAACAAAAGTTTTGAATCAGGCGGTAAAAAGAAATATAAAAAGATTTCCCGTTGATTTTATGTTTCAGCTTGATAAAAATGAAATGGAAAATTGGAAGTCACAAATTGTGACATCCAATTCGGCAAAAATGGGAATCCGAAAACAACCCATGGTTTTTACCGAAGGAGGGGTAGCAATGCTTTCTGGCGTTTTAAACAGTAATCGGGCAATAAATGTAAACATTCAGATTATTAGAACGTTTATTAAAATAAGAGAACTTTTATCAACAAACGATGCACTGCAAAGAAAAATAATGGAATTAGAGAAAAAGTATGGCAGTCATGACGAACATATAAAAAAGATTTTCGCTACCTTAAATCTTTTGTTACTGGAAGAGAAAACTAAACCAAAAAAGAAAATTGGATTTTAAAAATTATGAAAAAGGGGGAAGATTTTACTGGGGTTTCGATTATTTATTTTTGCCATGATGGAAATGGGAAATTTTTGTTTAATAAAAGGGGGCAAAACTGCAGAGATGAGAATGGGAATTGGGACTGCGGGGGAGGAGGGCTGGAATTTGGCGACACGGTTGAAAGTACGCTTAAAAAAGAAATAAAAGAAGAATATGGAGCAGATGTTTTAGATTATGAATTTTTAGGATACAGGGATGTGCACCGCGAAAGAACAGGAATAAAAAATCATTGGATTGCTTTAGATTTTAAGGTTAAGATTGATTCGGCAAAAGTTAAAAACGGCGAGCCTCATAAGTTTGACGAAATTGGATGGTTTACAATTGATAACCTGCCCGCTCCGCTTCATTCGCAACTTCCTGTTGCGCTGGAAAAATACAAAAATAAATTAGAAAAATAAAAATATGGCACAAGAAAAAAGTAATGTGGAGTTAATGGAAAAGGTAATGTCTTTATGTAAAAGGAGGGGTTTTGTGTTCCCGGGGTCAGAAATTTATGGAGGGTTGGCTAACTCATGGGATTATGGACCTTTGGGGGCGGAGTTAAAAAACAATATTAAAAATTTGTGGTGGAAAAGGTTTGTGCAACAAAGAGATGATATGGTTGGAATTGATGCTGCTTTAATTATGAATCCAAAAGTTTGGGAGGCTTCGGGTCACCTGGAAAACTTTTCAGACCCATTGGTAGAATGTAGAAAATGTCATCACAGGTTTAGAGAAGATTTATTGGATGACAAGAAAAAATGTCCAGATTGCAAGGGTGAGTTAATGGAAGCTAAACAATTTAACCTAATGCTAAAAACTTTTTTGGGAGCGACTGAAGACGCAACCAGTATTGTTTATTTTAGACCGGAAACTGCGCAGGCAATGTTTGTGGATTTTAAAAATGTTTTAGATACCACCAGAAGAAAACTGCCATTTGGAATTGGGCAAATTGGAAAAGCTTTTAGAAATGAAATTACTCCCGGTAACTTTATTTTTCGCACTAGAGAGTTTGAGCAAATGGAAATAGAGTATTTTATTTTTGAAAAAGATTGGAAAGATTCTTTTGCAATGTGGCAAAAAGAAATGTGGAGTTGGATGACTGATGAATTGGGCTTAGATAAAAGTCATATCCACGAGCTTGATGTCCCAGACGGGGAGAGGGCGCACTACTCCAGAAAAACAATTGATTTTGAATATGACTTTCCATTTGGAAGAAAGGAATTATATGGATTGGCTTACCGCACAGACTTTGATTTAAAAAATCATTTTAAAGAAGCCCCATATGAAGATGCAGAATCTGGAGAGAAGCTTTATCCTCATGTCATAGAGCCAACCTGGGGAGTGGATAGGTCTGTGCTTGCTGTTTTGTGTGAGGCCTATAAAGAAGAGGAAGAGAGGGTGGTTCTAAAATTGCCAACAAAATTGGCGCCGTATAAAGTTGCGGTGTTTCCGCTTTTGAAAAATAAACCGGAGCTGGTTGGAAAGGCGAGAGAGGTTTACGCCAGTTTAAGAAAAGACTTTTCTACGGCTTTTGACGACAGGGGAAACATTGGGAAAAGGTATTATTCACAAGACGAAATCGGAACTCCATTTTGCGTGACAATAGATTTTGATACTTTAGAAAATGATACAGTCACCTTGCGAGATCGTGATACAATGAAACAGGAAAGAGTAAAAATTTCAGAATTAAAAGAAGCGTTAAACAAAGATATTTATGGAATATAAAAAAACAACATTAGACAATGGGTTGAGGGTTATTACTGTCCCAATGGAAAACGCCAATTCTGTAACGTGTTTAATTTTGGTTGGGACCGGTTCAAAATATGAAACAAAAGATATAAACGGAATTTCTCATTTTTTAGAGCATATGTTTTTTAAGGGAACCAAAAAAAGGCCAACAACCTTAAAAATTTCCGAAACACTGGACTCTGTGGGGGGAGAATACAATGCTTTTACCTCAAAAGAAGTCACGGGATTCTGGGCAAAGGTGGATAAAAAACATAGCGACGTTGCTTTAGACTGGATTTCGGATATATTTTTAAATTCAAAGTTTGATGAAAAAGAAATCCAAAGGGAGAAGGGTGTTATTATAGAAGAAGTAAATATGTATTTAGATACTCCAACAGCCTATATTGGAGATCTGTGGGAAAATTTGCTTTATGGAGACCAGCCTGCCGGATGGAAAGTAATTGGAGAAAAAGAAAATATTTTGTCTTTTAACAGAGGAAAAATTATTGATTACTTTAAAAATCATTACTCGGCCGGCAATATTGTAATGTGCGTAGCAGGAGGAATAAAATCAGAAGAGGTAGAGGCAAAGATTAAAAATTATTTTTCCGCCCTAGACGGACCCGCCTCGTGCGGAAAAATAAAAGTGAGGGAATCACAAACTAAACCAGAAGTTTTGATACACAATAAAAAAACCGACCAAATGCATTTTTGTTTGGGGGTAAGGGCTTATAATTTATTTGATCCAAGAAGGCAGACTCTTTCTTTGTTGGCTATCATTTTGGGAGGAAATATGAGTTCAAGGCTTTTTATTAAAGTTAGAGAAAGAAATGGTTTGGCATATTCCATACACACATCGGTTGATAGCGCCACAGATTCAGGATATTTGGTAACTCAGGCAGGAATTGACCATAAAAATTTGGAAAAAGCCGTAAAGCTAATTTTAGCTGAATATATAAGTTTAAGAGACAAAAAAATTACAGCAAAAGAATTGCAAAAAGCAAAAGACTATTTAAAAGGCATAACATCTCTGTCGCTGGATGCCTCTGACAACCAAGCATCATTTTTTGCCGCACAAGAATTGTTAGAAGGTAAAATATTGTCTGTTGAGGAAAAGTTCAAAAAAATAGATGCAGTTTCTATTGATGACATAAAAAAGGTTGCAGAAGATATTTTTGTAGAAGACGGGCTAAATCTGGCGGTAATTGGGCCCATCGAAGAAAGCAAAAGAGAAGAGCTTAAAAAAATATTAAAATTATAAAAAAAATGGAAAAAGGCCAAACATTAGAAATTTCCTTTAATACCATACTAAAAGTTTTTTTGGCGATTTTCATATTTTATTTAATCTATCTTGTTAGAGAAATTGCTTTATGGTTTCTATTTGGTTTGGCAATAGCTGTTTTATTGGAACCTGCAATTAAAATTTTAAGAAGAGTAAGAATTCCCAAAATATTGGCAATTGTTATAGTTTACTTCTCTATTTTTGGAATATTGGGACTGGCGCTTTATTTATCCGCCCCAATTTTTATGGCAGAAATAAGGCAATTTGCCCAAAATCTACCAGATTATTTTAACCAAATAAATCCATTTTTGCAGAGGGCCGGTATAGACATTGGCAGTAACTTTGGTGAACTTACCGGCATGCTAACCGACAACTTGGCCCAAAGCTCAAAAAGCCTTATTAATGCTTTAATGGTTTTCTTTGGAGGGTTGACCTCTACTGCTTTTATCCTGACAATAGCATTCTTCCTGTCTTTGGAAGACAACGGCCCAGAGAAATTTATTTCTTTGGTTACACCAAAAAAATACGAGGAACGTATTGCATTTTTGTTTGAGAGATCTCAAACAACGGTTGCCGGTTGGTTCGGCGCCAGGGTTTTAGCCTGTCTTTTTGTTGGAATAGCCTCTTTTATAGTGTTTTATATTTTTGGAATTAAATACGCCCTTATATTGGCTTTTATATCCGGAGTACTGAATTTTATTCCATATATAGGCCCATTGATCACCAGCATTTTGCTAATAGTTTTTGTCGCGGTGTTTTCTGAGTCATGGATAGCAGTCGTATACATACTTATTGCTATAACAATTATACAAGAGATAGAAAATAAGCTTTTGACTCCTATATTAATGAAAAAGATTATTGATATCCCACCTGTTTTGGTGTTAGTCTCTTTACTTGCCGGGTCAAAGATATTCGGATTTTTGGGGGCAATATTTGCGGTGCCGGTTTTTGGTATTATTTATGAATTCATAAAAGAGATTTTGGAGAAAAGAAGAGAGGACGTTGTTTCAGATTAAAAAGAAAAATAAACAAACTATAACAATTATAAACTGAGTTAAAAGTCTCCAAAATCCGGAGATTTTTTTGTCTTTTAAAAAATGTAATTTCTCTTGATGGAATTTACTGTGTGCTCCCAAGAAGCTATTTTTGAAAATGGCATTCAGGATTGTTAACCCATCTGGCAAAACGGAAAAGAAAACACAAGTATAAACCAGCATGCTGTTATCTGAAAAAATAAAAATTAATAAAATTCCCAAAAAAACATCTAAAGAAATTTTGAGCATATCTGAAAATTCTTTGTGCCAATTTTTCCCGGGAATATTTTTTATAGAATATTCTACATGGGGGAGGAGGTCTAAAAGATAGTGGCTTATAAGGGCCAGGATAATAGCTCCCAAAATGTTTGTTACTTTTTGACCTATTAATGCCCCAAATAGCATATGAACCAACAATATCATGGAATTTTATAGTGTTTTTTGTTAATATGATTAAATAATAATACCATGTTTAATAAAAAGAAAAAATTCTATATTACAACTACACTTCCTTACGTAAATGCCGATCCGCATATTGGTTTTGCTTTAGAAATAATTCAGGCGGATGTTCTCGCCAGATATTATAGAAATAACGGCCATGAGGTGTTTTTTAATACAGGCACAGATGAGCATGGGCTAAAAGTTTATCAGGGGGCAAAAAAACAAAATCTTGACCCAAAAGCTTATTGTGATATTTTTGCAGAGAAAAACAGGAATTTAAAAGAAGCGCTGGATTTGAGTTACAACAGCTTTATTAGAACAACAGATGAGCAACATATAAAGTCTGCACAAGAGTTTTGGAAAAAATGTTATGAAAATGGAGATATATATAAGAAAAACTATAAAATAAAATATTGCGTGGGCTGTGAATTAGAGAAAACAGATTCGGAGCTTGTAAATGGAAAATGCCCCATTCACCCAAATAGGGAAATAGAAGTTATTGAAGAGGAAAACTATTTTTTTAGATATTCAAAATACCAACAAGCTCTCTTGGATTTTTATGAAAAAAATAAAAATTTTGTTATTCCCGATTCCAGATTTAACGAAATAAAAGAATTTACAAAAAGAGGGCTGGAGGATTTTAGTATTTCTCGTCTTGCTGAAAAAATGCCTTGGGGTGTGCCGGTTCCAAATGATGAAAAGCATGTAATGTATGTTTGGTTTGATGCTTTGGTAAATTATATATCTTGCTTGGATTGGTCAGGAAACAAAAAAGAGTTTAAAGAATTTTGGCCCGGTATGCAGGTTGCAGGTAAAGATAATTTGCGCCAGCAGAGCTCGATGTGGCAGGCAATGTTGTTGTCGGCAGGTTTGCCAAACTCAAAACAAATTTTTATACATGGATTTATTACAGCCAATGGGCAAAAAATGTCTAAGTCTTTAGGTAACGTTGTTGACCCATTTGAATTAGTTAAAAAATATGGAACAGATGCCGTAAGGTATTACTTGTTAAGAGAAATTCCATCGGCAGAAGATGGTGATTTTGCCATTGAAAAATTTGAACAAAGATATAACGCCGACTTAGCCGGAGGAATTGGAAATCTTGTGGCAAGAGTTTTGGGCATTGCAAAAGAATTGAATATAAAAGAGTCAAGACCAACAAAAATAGTAAAAGAAAAAGTTGAGGAGGTAAGTAAAAAATATATTTTAAACATAGAAAATTTTAAATTTAATGAAGCCCTGTCTTCTGTTTGGGAGTTGGTAAGTTTTTCAGACAAGTATATAAACGAAGAAAAACTTTGGCAGACAAAGAATCCTGAAGTGATTAATGACCTATTTTTTATAATAAAAGAAATTGGTGCTCTGTTGAGCCCATGCTTGCCTAAAACATCTGAGAAAATTAAGAAGGCAATTACAGAGAAAAAAGCGGAAACTCTATTTCCGCGAGTTTAACGTAGCTATTGACATATAGTTGATTTTTGATTATAATATATATAGCTCGTTAGGTTGGTTGAGCCACGGAGGCTCGGCCGGAGAAGATTCCCTTGATGAAAGGATTGGTGCAGCATGCTAGTGCTTTCCAGAAAAAAAGACGAAGTCATCGTCATCAATGGCGACATTGAGGTTGTTGTCCTCGATATCCGCCCCGGAAGAGTAAAACTGGGGATTAAATCCGCTACAAAGGTTCCCGTTCATCGGAAGGAGGTTTTCGACGCTATCCAGCGCGAGCAAACTCCCCCCGCTGCTTGAGCCTCTTGGCTCTCTCTCGCACACAACCAACTCGCATGGGCAGGCTTAACAAAGTCTGCCTCTTTTTTTATTATAAATTTCATATATTATAGAAGTATGATTGTAGACACGCATTCGCATTTAAATTTTAAGGCGTACAACAGCGACAGGGAAGAAGTTATAAAACGCAATAAAGAAAGCGGCTTGCTTTGCATTGATGTTGGCACAAAATATGAAACAAGCAGAAATGCAATAGAACTGGCCGAAAAGTATGAAGGAATATATGCAGCAATTGGAATGCACCCAATTCATATAAAAACAGATTTAATGAAGCTGAGAATGGATGACGACGAAGGCGCATTTGCCCCACTGGGAGAAGAATTTAATTATGAAAATTATAAAAGGCTTGCCCTGAGCGGAAGTCGAAGGGTTGTTGCAATTGGGGAGGTTGGTTTAGATTATTATTACAGACCAAAAGGAACGGCAAAGCTGGAGAAATTTAAAGCGCTTCAAAAAGAAGTTTTTGTAAAACAGCTGGACTTGGCAAAAGAATTAAATTTGCCGGTGATTGTTCATTGCAGAATGGCATTTGAAGATTTGTACGAAATTTTAACCCTTCGACAAGCTCAGGGCAAGAAAACAAGAGGCGTAATACATTGCTTTACCGGTAGTTGGGAAGAAGCCCAGAAATATATTGGTTTAGGTTTTTGTATTGGAATAAATGGAATTATAGATAAATTG
>Ga0172379_10005473_pt1 | contig 17736 bp, 15 predicted proteins | sample GrowelOW334metaG_FD_119756 | JGI IMG/M metagenome (GOLD analysis project Ga0172379, IMG submission 119756) | Groundwater microbial communities from an aquifer near a municipal landfill in Southern Ontario, Canada - Groundwater well OW334 metaG | ecosystem: Environmental > Aquatic > Deep... | reverse complement strand
CTTTTCAAAACAACACTCTTGCCATATTTCTTTCCGGGGCAAGTGGTACTTTTGTCCGTAACAACTTCGTAAACAACAAGACTCAATTTATTTCCACGGCAACGGGGTGCGGTAATGGATCAGCGACCTTTTCAGAACCTCTTCCCGTTGGTGGAAACTACTGGAGTACGAATACCGCCTGTGTCGACGGGGATACTGATGGTCTCTGTGATACTCCGTTTTCTGTCGGAACTTCTACCGACAACACAACCGGAAAAGCGAAAAAGATCTACGATGCTTTCCCCTGGAAACAACCAAACGGCTGGAACATACCCGCCATGGTAAACAAAGGAGAAACCGAAGATGACGGCAATCAAGATGCAAAAGGAGTGGCTGAATACACAAAGTTCACCTTTACCGCAAACCTTCAGGGGACGACAACCCCTGCGACCTTAATTAAATTGTTTGTCGGGAGTGGAACAGCAACTTCATCTTTTCCGGTTGCCTCTAATCCAACAAACATCTATTCCATCACCAAAACCTTCAAAAAAGGAACCTATTCCTACTACTTCACCGCAAGATCAGGAACAAAAAACTTAAAGACCGCAACCAAGACGTTTAAGACAGGATACAGCAATGTTGCGTTTCTGCCGGGACTAGAGGCGAGCAGACTCTACCAGCCGGGAATTTTAGGGACGGAAGATACTCTCTGGGAACCGAACGGAAACGGCGACGTAAGAGCTTTGTTCATGAACACCCAAGGAGTGAGTACCTCTTCCGCTATTTACACCAAAGACGTTATAGACGAAGCATATATTCCGGTCGGAGTGGGTCCGAATGTCTATAAATCGTTCCTCGAACAACTCGCCACGTTAAAAACACAAAAAATCATTCAAGACTGGGAGTCACTTCCGTATGACTGGCGCCTTACCCCGGAGGAGATACTTACCAAAGGAAGACTTTTTCCGGGCGGACGTTTGTATTATACGGGAACACGTTCCGGGACAACTTCACCGTACATCATCCAAGAAATCAACAAACTCGCGAGAACTTCGGACACCGGAAAAGTGACTATCGTTGCCCACTCAAACGGCGGACTTATCGCAAAAGCGCTTTCAGATAAACTTGGTACGGCATCTTCTACTCTCATAGACCAAATGATATTCGTTGCAGTACCTCAAGCTGGAACACCGCAGGCTGTTGGAGCGATTTTGCACGGATTTGATCAGGGAATACCGAATACTTTCTTTTTACCGAATTTCCTTATGTCGGAAGGAACCGCTCGCGATATGTCTCAAAATATGTCTTCGGCGTACAACCTTCTCCCCTCAAATCCATATTTTACCTGGGTAGACGACCCGATTATTACGTTCTCTACCACGAGTGCAATGCTTGCCCCTTGGCGTACGAAATATGGCACAACCATACATTCCGGTCCGGGTCTGAAAAAGTTTATGACGGATACTCTCAGACCTTCTTTTCCTGTAACAGACACCTTGAATCAACCGTCTAAAGCCAACTTAACTTTGTATAACAAGGCGGTAACTTTGCATGCGACACAAGACGTCTGGACTCCTCCAAAAGGTGTTCAACTTACAGAAATCGCAGGCTGGGGTGTCGATACAGTAAGAACGATTGAGTATTCGCAAGCGATAGGAACGCCGGAATGCGGACTGACGGTTTGTCCGACGGTTCCGGTACTTATATACTCTCCAAAAACGGTGATGGATGGCGACGGGACGGTTGTTGCGCCAAGTGCTTTGTGGACGCCTCTTTCCAGTGGGGTGAAGAAGTATTGGGTAAATCTTTATGATTACAATATCCCTGTTTTGAGAGTTATAAAACATGCCGATATTCTCGAGGTTCCAGAAATCCGTACTCTTATTCAAAATGTCACAACAAGAAATCCTGTTGTTCCGAAATATGATTATATCTATACGAATACGCCCCCAAACACTTTTTCAGATGCTTGGCGCCTTCACTTCACACTTCATTCACCACTAACCCTTTCTCTTTATGACAGTAAAGGAAATCACACCGGCGTTACAAGCACCGGCGAAATTGAAGAAAACATCCCGGGAAGCAACTATCAAATCTTCGGTGAAGTGCAGTATATTAGTGTACCAGCCGACACTGATCTACAGTTAGAAATGAAAGGATACAAAAAGGGATCATTCACTCTTGAAATTGAAGAAGTGGAAGGCGATACCGTTGTTTCAAATTCGAGATTTTCGGGGATACCGACAAATGAGAAAACTATTGTGAGAATGGACATTCCAAAAGGAAAGGGAATTGAAAGAGCCTCTGATCTCGTCATTGATGCTGACGGAAACGGGAAGAGGAAGGTCAGCTTAAAAATGAAGAAGAATGAGGAGATGGTATTGGATAAAGAAATGACAAAAATGTTTTCAGAAGAGGAAACACTAGAATTACCTATAACTAAGGAGGAAGAAGTGATAGAATAAAAAGAAGATAAAATTAAAAAATTACAATGCAAAAAAAACAAGCACTATGGATTTTTGGGGTTGGGACAAGCATTTTTCTCTTACTTCTCATTGTTTTGGTAAATAATGGGGGAGGGATATACAGAGACTTGCTAAAAAATATTTTTTTGATTACCGCTTTGCTTTTTTTTACTTTTCCGATTGCTTTTGTCTTCTCCTTCATCACCTACAAAATGCGGGACGAAATTTTTCGCACATGGATTCGGTTTTCTTACTGGTGGATACCAATGTCGGTCCTTTTCACTGTTTTGATGCTTCCCGCTCGGAGTGGTGGAAGTTTTGGGGTGCCCTCTTTTGGGGTAGGCGGTATAGCCATGTTCTTCGCCGTTCTCTATGTCATCATCTCCACAATTCTCATCCTCTACAAATCAATAAAATTCCGAGGAAAATAAATATCCCCCTTACTCAAAAAATCCCCCGATTTCCGGGGGATTTTTGTGTTTCGCTAGGGCCGCCCTAGCGGAATGAATATTTGAGCCCGATCCCCCCCTGAGGACTACCCTCAGTTTCTCTCGTGTATTTCGCTAGGGCGGCCCTAGCGGTCGGGTAATTTTTTTCCTCGGGCGACAGTCTTATTAGTCTTTACGGAAAGCTATTTTGTGGTATTATTCCATTACTGTATGGATATTTCAAATCTTCAAGAAGTCCTCAAAAATGAACCGAAATACCGCCTGGCTCAAGCGAAGCAGGCGGTTTTTGAACACTTGATAGAAAATTGGGAAGAAGCGACCGGTTTGCCGAAAGCGCTTCGAGAAAAGCTTTCTTCTGAATGTCCGCTCTCGATTTCATCCGAAATGTCGGTATCTGCCGAAGAGGATACAGCAAAGGCTCTCATCAGGCTTTCCGACGGGAAATTCATAGAAACCGTTCTTATGCGCCACGAGGGAGGAAGGAATACCGTATGCGTTTCGTCGATGGTAGGGTGTCCGATGCGATGTGCTTTTTGTGCGACCGGTACGATGGGGCTTGAAAGAAAACTTACCGAAGCCGAGATTTTGGAACAAATATTTTTCTTCGCGCGACTTCTCAAAAAAGAAGGCGCCCGTGTCGGAAGTGTTGTTTTTATGGGAATGGGTGAGCCATTTTTGAATTACGACAACGTAATGAACTCGGTCCGAACGATGCAAAGCCCCGAAGGTTTTGGAATCGGGGCGCGCCATATTTCCATTTCCACGTGTGGAATTTTTGACGGTATTAAAAAACTTTCCGATGAAGAATTGCCTCTCAATCTCGCTATTTCTCTTCACGGATCAAACGATGCGATACGAAAACAGCTCATGCCTATCGCTCAAACATATACCATTAAAGAACTGATGGAGGTTATCGACGAATATATCTCTAAAACCAAAAGGAAAGTAATGTTTGAGTATCTGATGATAGAGGGAGTAAACGATCTCGAAATTCATGCTCGCGAACTTTCCGCACTGCTCCGCGGAAAATTGTGTATGGTGAATCTTATACAGTACAACGACACCGGAAAATTTGTCGCCTCTTCCCACAACCAAATGAAGCGCTTCAAAGAAATTCTTGAAAAGAACGGAATCGATGTCACGATGAGATACCGTTTCGGACGCGATATTAAAGGAGCATGTGGGCAATTGGCGGTTCAAAAGAAACAATAATCCGGTGTTAGCCCGGAAGGGAACTTCTTGTTATAATGGAACAGTTAATGTTCCAAAAGAATGAAAATAATAATTATCCTCGACCAATTCAGAGATAGCGACACCAGCCGTCTCATTCTGAATGAAGAAAAAGAATTTCGAAAACGCAACATCGAAATTCTCATCATAACACTTCACCCGGAAGATCCGAACACCACTATCAGCAAAGAGCTTGAATATCCGGAACACGATTTTCTCTGTGTGCCGGTAAAGAGTTTTTTTGATTTCGGGGGGTGGAAAAACCTTACCCGATTTCTCAAGGAAGAAAAGCCTGATCTTGTAATGACTCATCAGTACGACGGCAACCGTATCGGGCGCATCGCGGCACATTTTGCCCGTGTTCCAAAAATCTTCGCTTTTGAAGAGAGCGGAAGGGTAAAAGACCTCAACCAGCTTTTGCAGTACTGGACGAGCAAGATCATCGCGACATCAGAGCAAGATGCGGCGATTTTTGCCGCTTCGGATATCAGAAAAAAGAAGATTGTCGTCGTTCCCGATAGTATCGATTTTTCAAAATATGGAAGAGGCGCTGCTCATGACCTTCGCCATGAACTCGGAATAGACGCGGATAAATTCGTTTTTCTTTTTATAGGAGATTTGGTAAAGGAAAAAGGAGTCGACATACTTCTTCGTGCGTTCGCGAAAGTTTCCGGAGGAATGCTTATTGTTATGGGTGACGGTACTGAGAGGAAAAACTTGGAAGAACTTTCCCGACAACTTCTTCTTGCGGGGAGGGTTGTCTTTTACCCGATCAAAAGAAAAATCCCGCATATGCTTTCAACGGCAGATTGTTTTGTTCTCTCTTCTCGTGAAGACGGAGCGAACCCTGTTTTAACGGAAGCGCTGGCTTCGGGTGTCCCCGTAATCGTTTCAGACCTTCCCGCTTATAAAGATATAATCCGAGATGGAACAAATGGGCTCATTGTCCCTCCGCAAAATTCCGAGGAACTTGCTTTTGCTATGGGGCGAATGAAGGACGATGTTGATTTTTTAAACACAATAAAGGCAAATTTGGGGAAAAGCATAGACCGATATTCACCGCAGTCGCATACAGACAGAATCCTTGAGCTTACCATCAAATAAGGATAATCTTAGTAAATAATGAAACGAAAAGTCTGTTACATTCTTCCGGAATATAAAAAAGATGACGCGACCCATTTTTCTTATCTCGGGCGTCTCTTGAAAGAGGCGAGCAAAGAGATGGATATTTTTCTCATTATTCTAAAAGGTGAGTCGCCAAAGGAAGACTTCGGGTGTTCTCGTACTGAAGTTATCAACTCTTCAAATTTTTTTACTCTTAACATAAAGCTTCGGTATTGGATTCTCTACGCCCGCTTTCACGAGTACCGCGATTTTTACGTGCATTATTCTTTCTTGGCCGCCTTTTCCGCCTCAATCTGTACGAAAATATTCGGAGGCAGGGTCTTCTATTGGAATTGCGGAGAGCCGTGGAAATTCCGGCGTTCTTTTTTGCGAGAGCATTTTGAACGGCTTGTCTATAAAAACATAAATTTTCTTGTTACTGGGGCAGTGTCTCTCGGCGAGGAATATTCTAAGCATTATCCTATTTCCGCAGAAAAAATAAAAGTGATGCCGAACTGGATAGATATGGAACGATTCAAAGAGGTTCCGGATAAAAATGCTTTAAAAAAAGAGCTCGACCTTCCTTCCGATAAAAAGATAATCTTTTTTGCACACCGCCTCTCTTCTCGAAAAGGGGCGAAATGGGGGGCACTTCCCGTTATAAGCCAAGTTCTTCAAAAAACAAACAATGCTCTTTTTGTTATTGCGGGAACAGGCCCTGATGAGAAAATGCTCCAAAGTCGTATTGTAAGAATGCCTTTATTAGAGAGGGGTGTTATGCTTTTGGGTGCTGTTCCGAATAATGTCATCCAAAAGTATTATGCCGTTTCGGACGTTTTCTTTATGCCATCTCAAGAAGAGGGGTTCCCCCGCGCCATGCTCGAGGCAATGGCTTCGGGGGTTCCCGTTGTTGCAAGCGACGTTGGCGCCGTATTATCACTTCTTCCGTCTTCATGTCGGTCTTTTGTCGTTCCTCCGAATGACACCGACGGATTTTCACGCGCGATCCTCGCTCTTCTTTCGGAAGAAAAATGGAAACTTCTCGACCTCGAAAAAGACCTCCGCGCCCGCGCTTCCGAATTCGATACCCCGATTGTAGCAAAAATATTTGTTAAACTTTTTGAATAAACTTTTATGAATGAAAATAGCGCATTAGAGCAAATATACCAAAATCATCATCGGAAAAGCAGAAAGGAATTCTTTGCGATTCTTGCCGATGAGCGGGGAGATTTTTTGAAAAAGAATATTGGTTCCGGAAAAAAAGTTTTAGACATTGGATGTCGCGACGGCGCTCTTACGAGTTATTATAGTAAAGGAAATACGGTTTTGGGTTTGGATATAGATTCGGAGGCTCTCGGCAAGGCGTCAAAAACTCTTCAAATTGAGACAAAAAAAGTTGATTTGAACGGCGAATGGGGGGTTCCTCAAAATCACTTTGACATTGTCGTCGCAGCCGAAGTCGTGGAGCATTTATACTTTCCGTCCCAGGTGCTTCGAAAAGCGTATGATTCTTTAAAGCCGGGAGGGCTCATCCTCGGCTCTGTCCCGAATGCTTTCAGCTTAAAAAACAGAATCAAATATCTTTTCGGTATTAAAAAGGGGACACCACTTTCTGATCCCACTCACATCAACCAATTTTCTCGGAAAGAATTTTTGGATCTTCTTCGGAAAGATTTTAAGGAGGCCACCATTGAACCTCTCGGGCGTTTTGCTTTTTTTGACAGATTTTTCCCGGGTCTTTTTTCTTTTGATCTTTTGTTTAGAGCGAAGAAATAATACACGGCAGAATCTATGAAAATTCTTTATTTGTTTAACCGGGTCAGGACCGACATCATTCGCGAACTTGAAAACGGGAGAGAGAACGACAATTCTTTTTTTGGGATGTACCGTTTGCCTCATTTTGGTATTCAGGCGGAGCATTTGGAAATCGAACAATTTTTCTCTCCGAAGTTTGCTTCTTTTTTGCGCCGACGGATATTAAATATTCATTACGTTCATCTCCCTCTTTTTACGAAATTTTTTAAATACGATATTGTCTTCACTTCTACCGCTTTCGGAAGTCTTTTGGCGAAAGCCATTTTTCGTCTTAAAAGACCAAAGTGGGTGATGTTTGATTTTAGTATCTCCGGAATGGTGGGGAAGGCGGAAACACTCAAACAAAAAATATTTCGATTTATGATATCGCGTGGAGTCGACGGAATCATTACTATCTCCGAAGAAGAGGCTCGTCGAATAAAAAAACTTTTTCCAAAGCTTTCTTCCGGAGTACAGTTCATTCCTCTCGGTACGGACACTCATTTTTTTAATGTCGACCCGGCCATACAGGAAGACGGGGGAATCCTTACCGTCGGGCGCGATCCGTATCGCGATCTCGGTACTTTTGTTCGGGCGTTTTCCGACACGGCTTTTCCGGTAACCCTGATTGCCCGTTCAAACCAGATTCAAAAACTCGGTAAATTACCTCCTCATTTTACACTAAAAAATCCGACCAGCCTCGACCTTGTAAAAGAATATGCGCGAGCAAAAGTATTTGTACTTCCTCTCGTTATGAAAGACCGCCTCAACGAAGCCGTAGGGTGCTCTACTCTTGTGGAGGCAATGGCGATGGGGAAGGCGATTGTTGCTACCAGAACTTTCACAATGGAGTCATATATTACCGACGGAGAAAACGGTATCCTTGTTCCCGAGGGCGATGCGGAGGCTCTAAAGAAGGCGGTGCTCGATCTTTTGAATGACGAACCCAAAAGAAAACGCCTCGGCGCTGAAGCGAGACGTTTTGCGGAAAAATATTGCGATGCGGAAAAATTTGCCGAGTCCCTTTCTGTCTATTTTAAGAAAATGGAATCTTCATAAAGCACTTCGCCCGTTTTTGGATTCCAATGCTGTCCGCTATTGCCATGGTACGAAAACCCAAGAGCCCGAAGCTGTTCGTGAATATCACCGAATAGCGGTTGGTTTTCATAAAATTTTTCAAAATTTGTTTCAATCAGTATCATCGTTGCCTCTTTGAGGGCGTTTTGTCCGCCGGAAATCACACGGTCTTCAAAACCCTGGACGTCCATTTTTACGAGGAAAGGTTTTTTTACATTAAGCCGGGGGAAAACATCGTCCAGTTTTTTTACGACAATCTTCTCTTTTTCGGTGGATGTATTTTTCGGATAGATCTGCTTCAAGAGCGTGGTTTCTTTAAGGAGGGAAGAGCTTGGGCTAAAGGCGCTTTTATTCATCTCTACTTCGCCCGCTTCTTTTCCGAGCGCAATATTCATTGCCTCCCAGTTTTTGTCATCCTTCATATTACTTTGAAGTGTTGAAAAACAATCATGAAGCGGTTCAAATGAAATTATCTTTGCTTTTGGCAAACGCCCGCGAATATCTTTGGCGAATTGTCCGGCATTTGCTCCGATGTCCAATACCGTTTCAAATTGATATTTTTTTAGCAGAATATCAAAATACGGATGATGATATTTGATATCATATCCCGCGCGATTCAACATTTTTTTTATTGCCCAAAAAAGTTTGTTTTTCATTTTATTTTTTTGCGATATACGAGTATGCTGGTTTTTTTATCGGACTGTTATTTTCAACGTCTATATATTCCATATCTTTTTCCAAAAAAACGACACGATACAGAGAGAGGAAAAAGTTTTGGAAACGCGGATTGAGGCGCGACTGGGCGCTGAAAAATGCCCGAATGAAAAAATTTGAATATTTTGTTTGGGGCAGGATTAACTGCTGTTCTGATTTATAGAGTTTGATGTTTTCGCTCAATTGACCCGGGGTCCGGCGAAAGGCACTGACGGGAAAATTCAGCGACCATAATTTTTCATGCTTCGCGAATTTTATCAACAGTCCATAGTCTCCGGCGAGTTCGCAGTCTTCCTTAAAGCACCCTGCTTTTTCCCAAAGTTCCGATTTCCAAAAAAGGGCATTAAAGGGGACAAAGTATGAATTTCGGCCATATACTCCTTTTGCGAGCCAATCTCGCCTAAACAAAAGACATTTTCCATGGCGCGTAATTTTGTCGTTTTCGTCGATGATTTCGGAAATTCCGCAGAGCCATTTTACATCCGGAAATTTTTTGAAAGTCTCCGCGACAATTTTAAACGACCCCGGAAAGAAAATATCGTCACCGGGAATGAGAGCCTGTATTTCTCCTGTTGCGTGAGTAAAACCTCGGTTGATGGCAACACTCGAATTGACATCTTTCTCCGAGTTCCAAATAATAGTAACGCCTCTCGAACGTATCGGAAAAGTCTTATCTTTGAGCCTCTCTCTGTAAGAAGAAACGATGTCCTTTGTGCTATCCGAGGAGAGACCGTCTTGGATTATGTATTCAATTTCAAAATCGCCCTCTTGTGAGATGACGCTTTCAATGGTTCGGGCAATGTATTTTTCACCGTTTAAAACGGGCGTGACAATCGAAAATTTCATTTAAGAGGTATTTGTTTTATGGTATCATGGTTGTTACGGGGAGACAATTTGACAACCTCCTCAACCTTATGAAACTCATTTATCTGACCTCAAAAACCTTTCCCGCAACAACGGCGGATCACTTTTTTGTTTTGGAAATGGCAAAAGCGTTTGCTTTAAAGCTTAAAAATGATTTTTTGTTGGTTGTTTGGAACGGGCGAGGGAAGACACTCGAAGAAATCCCACATTATTCTCTCGGAATGAACACAAAGAAAGGGAAAAGCCTTTTTTATTTCGTGTGGCTTCCATTTTTTATCCTCTCTAAAAAGCTCTATTCTCGAGATACTGTTTTCTTTTCGAACGACCAGCCTCTTCTTTCTCACTTGTTCTTTTGGAAAAAAATTCTCGGTTTCAAATATCGGGTTATTTCAGACTGGCATATGATCTCCGGAGGGCCAAAAGAGCTCAAATCCGCAAAAAAAAGCGACGGAATGATAACTACCACAAAACACCTTAAAGATCTCTTGGTGAGTCGATTTGGGCCCTCAGAAAAGAAAATTTTGACAGCTTATGGTGGAGTCGACCTCTCTCTGTTCAAGGTCGATGAGTCTCGGGAAGATTTGAGGAGGCGACTTGAACTTCCTGAAAAGTCTTTTCTCGTTGGGTATATAGGGCTCTATAAAACGATGGGCCTTCCAAAAGGGATAGATACCATGATAGACGCTACAGCTCTTCTTCAGGGGAAAAATATTACTATGGTTTTTGTGGGAGGGAAGCCGGACGAAATTACCGAATACAAAGCATATACGGGAAAGAAAAAAATTCTTGGATATACCATTTTTATTCCGGTTGTTTCTTCGAAAGCGGTAGCGGAATATGAACAAGCCATGGACGCGCTCGTCATTCCTTATCCTGACCTTCCGCATTTTCGCAATTTTGGTTTTCCGATGAAGGCCTATGAATATCTGGCTTCTAAAAAGCCCGTCATTTATTCCAATCTTCCTATTATGGGCGAGGTGCTCGCAGATTGTGCCGTTTCTTTTACCCCCGGAGATTCTCGCGACTTGGCGCAGAAAATCACTGATATCCAAAATTCTCCCGAGAAGGCAAGCGCTCTCGTTTCTCTCGGATACGAAAAAGCAAAAGATTGCACGTGGGAAAAACGCGCCGAAAAAATACTTGAGTTTGCGAAAGCTATTAAGTAAGGCTTATTTCTTTAAAACGCATTTCACAAAAATTTTGAAAGAGTCAAAATATTTTTTTGGTCCGCCAATCTTGAAAAGGGGAGACGTGTAGAATTTTTTCCAGACAAATAAACCGTTTTTTGCGTTCAGCCCCGCGATAGTTCTCCACCGATTAAAAAGAACTTTATTGAGAGAGCCCGTTCGGTAGACCGGTATTTTTTTGTTTGCAGAAAGAATCTTTATGAACCATACGCTTTCTTTTTCCATAAAAGAAAGTACGCTCTCTCCTTTATCGGGGACAAGGGAATTATGAATCCTCATCTCGTTTTCCGACGGAGATAATCCGAGTTTTTTCAGTTGTTCTTTTCGGATATAAGAAACCCCGGCTTTTCTTTTTTCTACATTTACATAAGTGACGCTTTTTTGGTGAAGGCGATAGAAAAGCAAAACAGAAGGAATGTTCGCGAGTTTTTTATGCTGAGAAATTTTCACCCAGAGATCATAATCTTCTTCGTAATAGGAAAAATTTGTATTGTAGTGAAGATTGTATTTAAGAAGATCAGATTTCCTCAGTATAACGGTCGGGTGTGCCATTGAAGTGTTAAACAAAAGAGAGGCCTTGATGTCTTCGGGGGAGGTAAGATATTTATGTACATAACCGGCATCGTGTCCTATCGTTTTTATCCACGAGCCACAGGCGGTTATTTCGGGGTGGGTATCCATGAATCTCACTTCTTTTTTTAGACGACTCGGAACACTTATATCATCCGCGTCCATTCTTACGATATATTCTCCTTGAGCCAGCTCAAGCCCGCGATTGAGAGAAAAAGGAAGACCCTTGTTCTTCTCATTTGAAACATATTTTATTCGCACGTCTCTGAATTCATGGATTATTGTGGCGCTTTGATCAGTGGAACCATCGTCAATAATTAAAAACTCAAAATCCTTAAATGTTTGATTCAGAATGCTTTCTATTGTTTCACGGAGATAACTTTGACCATTATAGACGGCCATTAAGACGGTAACTTTTGGGTTTTTTATATTCTGTTCCATGTTTCCGGAATAAGATCCTTATCGTTTAGTGTTTTGCCTATAAACCATTTTTTAGGAGAGACGACGACCTTTTGAGGGTTTTTGTTGAGCCACGCAGCCCACCAGCTAAAGGTACTGTTTGCGGTAATGTTGTGCTTGCACGAGCTCATCAGCATCATTTCCTGGTAGTCTACGAGTTTACCGTTTGAAACGAATGTTACGTTATGAGGAGTAGGGAAGGCAAGGTGCTGTTTTGTCCACTCAATATCGTCCGAGAAAACAAAAAGATGAATCGTTCCAACTTTTTCTGAAATGAGTTTTACCGCTTCTTGATAGTATTCCAATGAGCAAGTCGCAAAAAGCACTACGTTTTTTGGCGCGAAGTAGTCGGCACGTCGTATGTGAAGAGAAACGGAGTTCTCGTCTTGTATCGTATTTAAGAGGCTATTAAATTCCTCATTCTGCTTCTCTTTTAATGTAAATTCTTTTCGTATCATATCTTCAATACCGAGAAAGTATTTCGGACTTTGCCAGTATCCGTCGATGTACGCGTCTTTTCCTCCAACAGTGAGCATTTTTTGGTCAAACTCGCTCGAGAGTTCTTTGATGTAGCTTTTTTTGTGGTGTGTTCTGAAAAAATTTTTTATTTTTGCAGACGAGCTTTCTTTCACTCGGTCAATATCATCTTTTGTCGCTATCTTTGTCGTGGCATAGAATTTATCCAGAAGATACCTCCGGTCTTTCGAGGAGTCATACCACGAAATATCAAGGAGAAGCTCTGTATTGTGCTCAACCGAAAGCTTCCGCCCCAGCGCATACTGAAACATCTGATTCCCAAGTCCTCCGACGAGTTTAACGATAATCATTTATTTTGAATTTTTCATCTCTTCTTTAATCCAGACGTATGTTTTTTTGATACCGTCCTCAAGTTTTGTGGACGGCGCCCACCCAAGCTTTTCTTTTATCAATTTATTATCCGAATTTCTTCCGCGAACTCCGAGAGGTCCGGGAAGGTGTTTGACTTTTAGCTTTTTCCCTTCAACTCTCATCGCCATATTTGCAAGCTCGTTTATAGAAACCATTTCATCCGAGCCTATATTTACAGGGCCGCGGAACGTTTTTGAGTCCATGAGGCGCCGTACTCCTTCCAAGCACTCATCTATGTAGAGGAACGAACGAGTTTGTTCGCCATCCCCCCACATCTCAATAGTGCCGTTATCTTTTGCTTCAATAACTTTTCGGCACATTGCCGCGGGCGCTTTCTCTCTCCCTCCTTTATACGTACCTTCAGGTCCGAAAATATTGTGAAAACGAGCAATTCGAACATCCATTCCATAATTACGATGGAAAGAAAGATAGAGATGCTCACTGAACAATTTTTCCCAGCCGTATTCGCTGTCAGGGTTGGCTGGATGAGCTGTATGCTCGGCGCAGTTCGGGTTATTCGGATCGGTTTGATTGTGGGCAGGGTAGATACAAGCAGAAGAAGAGAAAAAGATTTTTTTGATACCCGCTTTTTGTCCGTAGTGTGCGGCGTTTAAGTTGATTGTGGCAGAATTGTGCATGACATCAGCATCGTGATCTCCGCTGAAAATATACCCGGCTCCTCCCATATCTGCGGCAAGTTGGTATACTTCATCAAATTTTTGATCAAAGATTTTTTCACACAAAGATTGTTCTCGGAGATCTCCTTTTACAAAATCATCAGCCGTAATACGACTGTATTCCGGGTATTTTATATCAACTCCACGGACCCAGTATCCGCGAGCTTTGAGAAAATTGACCAGGTGATGTCCGATAAATCCGCCTGCTCCGAGAACGAGGGCTGTTTTTTGAGTTTTTTCTACTATCTTTTTTGGGGCGTTGTTTTTCATATGAGCTCTCCTTTTTTATTGATATTAAATTTTTATCCACGATGGAGGCAATAGATTTTCAGTGTAAATCTTATTTTTAACAGGGTCAAGAAACCATTGCTTTGGGGCGATAACGATTTTTTTTGGATTTTTATTAAGCCATGCAGCCCACCATCCGAAAGTGCTATGGGAAATGATGTTGTTTTTGCAGTAGCTCATGAGCATGAGCTCTTCGTAGTCTTTTAAATTTCCGCCTGAGATAAACGTGACGGGCTGAAGAAAAGAAAAATTCTCTTTTACCCATGCCGGATCATCCGAGAAAACATAAAAATGCGGATTCCCAAGTTTTTCACGCATTTCTTCTGCCGCTTTTTGGAAATATTCAATGGAACCGCTCGGTTTTTCAAGTACTACTTTTCCTTTCAAAATGTCCCCGCGTCTCGAATGAACCGAAACAGAATTCGTGGTTTGCATTTGTTTGATAATGTCGGCGCACTTTTCGGTAATGGGGTCTCTCAGGGTAATTTCTTTTCGCAATTCATCCTCTATTCCTTTGAAGTATTTTTCACTTTGGAAGTAACCAACAAGGTAAAGATTTTTTCGTTTAATACCGATAATTTTTTGGTCAGGCAAATTATTTTTTTCCCAAATAAGTCGTCGGTGAGAAAGTGGAAGAACGCGCTCTAAAAAGGAGAAAATACTTTTCTGTAGGAATGGGCGTTTTTCTTCTTCGGTTGTGATTTTTACCGGTATGTTAAAAAATTTTAGAGAATAATCATTTCCGTCCGCACCATAAGGCCTTTCAAAATTGGTGTCGCCAACGTCAACTCTTACTTCTGTGTTGTTGTCGTTTGCGATCTGTTTTGCTGCGGCGTATTGGAAAAGTAAATTTCCAATCCTTCCTTTTGTTCGTACAATAATCATAATGTGTTATTAGATTTTTTAAACCAAAAACAACCACATCCGTAATTTTGCGCATCGGCCTGTTCTTTTGTTGCGTCGGTTATCATACCCAAATTTATGGCGTTGTCGGGGATCAGTGAAAACTCCACCAAAGAAAGCCCTTTAAAGCTTTCAAGAATTTTTTCGTAAGAATAGATCCTGTGTGAATTGAAAGCTATCTTCGATTTGCCGATTGGAACGACAAAAAGAAGATCCCCCCCGGGCGCAAGAACGCGTTTCAATTCTTCTACTGCTTTTATGTCTCCATTCGGATCAAGAGGGTCTCCGTATCGTCCAAGGCCGATATGTTCAACCGTATGCATGCAAGAGAGGGAAGAAATACTGTTGTCTGAAAAGGGGAGCTTTGTCAGATCTGCCTTCGCCGTTGTAAGTCCGGATAAATGAACGTTTGCGGGGCGGTAATCATAAAATCGGGTCGGTATAAAGGCCGAGAGCATTGTGCTGAAATGAAGCGTTGATGAAATATCGGTATGCTCTTTCGGGTTTATTTTTTTAACGGTCCTTATTGCCCACGCCGGATGGTATATATAATGAGTATCAAAATTTGTCCCCGACGTATTATCAAAGAGGGCGGGGCGACGGTCTCCCCATTTTACCGGCATATTGGTTCGTTGTTCTGAAAATAATTTAAATCGCTGGAAATCACGCATATATTTACCGTACAAGAACATTCTTTTTACGGGGCGTTTCAAAACATTCGGAATCCTTTTTTTTATGAACGCCCTCCACTCCAAAGGTAAATTTCCCGAAGCTTTTTTTCCTGAAATACCGATTTCTCCCGATCTAAGATGAAGGGGGTGCTCGAAAAAATTTTCAAACCAATTTTTTGAGCCCCAATCGCTTTTTATGTACGCGGAATCCTCATCGGTTAAAAGATTGGCAAAATTTAGCATCATTTTTGTCGCCATAAGGGAACTTTCGTTGGTCTTTTTTGATTCTCTTGCAAAAAGAGAGTCGCCCCCGTGTCTGTGGTAATAAAAAGATTGAGGAAGAACAACAAATTTTGATCCGTTCGCCAGTTGTTTCAGGGTATAACCCCATGCTTCGTGAAGGCCTTTCCCGTATTCCCAATAACCCCCAATCTTTTCCCAACTCTTTTTCGTATAGAGGAAGTTTCCTCCGGGGCCGGGGTTGATGGGTCCGGAAAGAAAATCCGCAAGGGACATTATTCCTCCTTTGTAGATCCATTTGTGAGTAATCTTTTTCGGGTTAGTAATGAAGTAATGATATTCACTGAAAGAAGCGAGGTCTGCGTTTTCTGATATTAGGTATTTTTTGAGCTTCGAGACACTCTCGGGTGCGAGTATGTTGTCGGCATCCAGGTTAAAAATGAGCGGGTTTTTTGCACGGCGTATCCCGATATTGCGACTCGCCGGGCACCCCTTATTTTCTGAATTTTTTATATAATGAATCTCCGGGTATTTTTTCTGTAATTCCTTAATTTTTCTTTCCGTGTTGTCTGTAGAAAAATCGTTGACGATTATTACCTCATCACCATTTTCAAAATTTCCGTTGAAAATGGAATCAACCGATTCTCCGATTGTGTCGACGCAATTGAACGCCGGCATCACAAAGCTTATGTGTGAGTTCTTGTCAGTCATTGTTTTTTTTAAAGACTACCAAAATGCTATGCCCGACTATATCATTCGTTAAAGAAGAGACGCCCGTGTAAGTAATGAGTTTGGTGATTTTTTCAAATAAAGGGGCGAACGGTCCAATTTTGTTTCGTAGTTTTTCAGCAACGCGTTTATTTGCAGGGCGTAGCGCGTAGGCGAGATGGTATTTTTGCAGGGGTTCAATGTGAATGGCTTCTATCGTAATAGGGAAGTGGTTTTGAAGTGCGATAAGAGAATTCATCGTCCATTGACCCATATGGTGGGGCGGTCCGTTCAAGGGGCCTCCGGTATTGTCTTTCAGTACCAAACAGTCGTTGTTGGGAACGCTTATAACCATTTTACCCCCGGGTTTGAGGCAGTTGAGTGATGCGTCTAAAAAACTCTTTACTTTCGGGACATGCTCTAAAACCTGGAAAGAAGCAACCATATCATAATATAAGCTTTTTTTCTTTGAAAAAGTTTCAATACTGTCGGGAAAAACAGAGAGCCCCGCTTTTTCCGACTCCTTCAGGGCGTCGGTGTTCATTTCGAGGCCATCAGCTGATATACTCTTTCCTTTGAGTTGTTTTAAGAATCCTCCGCGTGCGCAACCGATTTCAAGAACCTTATCTTCTTTTTTTGCATACTTGAGCGCGATTTTATGTTCCCATTTCTCGTCCATATAGTACCAAGGGTATTTTTGAAGTTCCTGGTAAAAAGCATCGTCGCCGGCAACTCGGAATGGCTCAAAAAAACGATAGCCGGTATCCTCGCATCGATAAAGACCTACCCGCGGGAGATCCTTGAAAAATCTTTTTATATCAATTCCAAATTCTTTTTCATACGCATCGATAAATTCGGAAGAGGGAATTTCTTTTTCTAAAGTTATATTTTCTTTTCCGGTAACGGGGCTTTTTATATTCATACTATTTTTTTCAGTTTCTTTTTAATGATTTCCGGAACGTGTTTTGACGTGAGTCCGACGAGGAATTCTGCCAAATTTCCTTTGAAGACGGTATGGAATGTGAAAAAATCGGCACAAATATTTTGTCTGACGGGAGTCGGGTGAATAAGGGGAAACGCTGTTTTTTCAGCGGGGAGATTCATAAATTTTCCGGCCTCGCTCGTATGTGTGGCGTTTTCCCCTGTCCCAATGTTTGAAACAAGGTTTACGTTCGGCAAAATGGCAAGGCCCTTGTTTTTTCGCACCGACATAAGCCATTGTTTGTCCCAAATGTGGCTTCTTTTTTCCGGCGCAATCATTTCAAAATCATTGTACTTCCATGCTCGTGCCCATGTAGCCCAGCCCCAGTTGTGTGTGTATTCGGAGAAGTAATACGAACCTCGGCCCCGCTTTTTCCCGTTTTGAAAATTATTTCCACTAATGTGCATTACTCGTTCGTCGTTGCGATATTTTGAGAGAAGTTCCTCGCAGAAAGGGAAGAATGAGGGGTCGGGCAAACAGTCGTCTT
>Ga0172379_10005472_pt1 | contig 17737 bp, 16 predicted proteins | sample GrowelOW334metaG_FD_119756 | JGI IMG/M metagenome (GOLD analysis project Ga0172379, IMG submission 119756) | Groundwater microbial communities from an aquifer near a municipal landfill in Southern Ontario, Canada - Groundwater well OW334 metaG | ecosystem: Environmental > Aquatic > Deep... | reverse complement strand
TGGCTGGGGAGGAGGGATTCGAACCCCCGCATCACGGGACCAAAACCCGTTGCCTTACCACTTGGCTACTCCCCAATATTCTTGTCTATCGTAGGATAGCCAAAAAATAATAATACGTCAATATCATATTCTATACCCTTAAATACCTGCTGATTGCAATCATACCGCTGATTACGCTGATCACTATCGAAATCAATATCTGTAAACCAAGCATTGCCCAGAAATTGGCAGTGAAATATGCAAACATATTGAAATCGTATCCCTCAAATAGAGTGTCAATGTATGGTGAGACAGCAGAAAGCAACGGGAATAAAATCAGGATCGTAATTACACTCGCTAGAATTCCATACAAAACACTTTCTAAAACAAAAGGTAGACGGATAAACATATTTTGTGCACCCACTAGCCTCATAATCCCTAACTCTTCTCTTTGAGTGTACATATTCATTCTTAATGTATTGAAAACAACAAGAATAGCAACTAGAATGAAAATCGCACTCACACCGATTCCGAACTGATAAATACGGTCTGTGATTTTAGTGAGACGTTCAATAACAATTTGGTTGTCCTCAAAGTTCCTGCTAGCAATCAAATCACTGTATTCCGAGTTGTCTAATTTTACAACAATTGATGAATAGTCCTCCAGATTAAAGGCTTTTACTACCAACGCGGAAGGTAATGGATTTTCTTCAATTTCAGATAGTGACTCTTGAATTTGTAAATCATCCTTATGCGCCTCCTTAAAATTTTCTAGAGCATGCTCCTTAGAAATGTATTCAACATTTTTAACCTCTGAAATTGATTCTAAATATGCTTGAACGGCAACAACTTTATCTTCAGGGACAGTCGGATCAAAAAAGACGTCAATATTAACCTGATCTTTGACTGACTTGATGGCATTATCCGCTACGACATTTAGAGTAAAAACAACACTGATGGAAAACAGTGTTAACACCAGAATAAAAACTGTAACTAAAGAAAGCCAGAAATTCCTTTTGAAATTTTGAAAGCCGAATTTTAATATTCTACCGAGGGTCGTTAAAATCATTTTGGTATTATAAAATATATCTTCCTGATTTTTGGTCAGAGATTATCTGGCCTTGATCTAAAGTAATTACTCTTTTTCTTAAACTATTTACAATGTCCGGATTGTGCGTTACCAGAATAATCGTTGTTCCGAATTTATTAATCTTCAACAGTAAATCTATAATTTCTCTGACATTAATCGCATCCAAATTTCCGGTCGGTTCGTCCGCCAAAAGAATCTTGGGCCGATGAACCAGAGATCGGGCGATAACCACCCGTTGTTTTTCTCCGCCGGAGAGCTGGTCCGGAAACCGATCCGCTTTATCTTCCAAGCCTACAACTTTCAAAACCTGTGGCACTATTGTTCTGATCTTCTTGGTCGGCGCACCACTGACTTCCAGAGCAAATGCTATATTCTCAAATACCGTTTTCTTCGGCAGGAGTTTAAAGTCCTGAAACACCACTCCGATCTGGCGGCGCAAAACCGGAATCTCATGATTTTTAATCCTGGTGATATCCCATCCTCCGATTATTATCTTTCCCTTCTCCGCCCTCTCTTCTGCAATAATCAGTTTAGCCAGCGTTGTCTTACCGGTTCCGCTTTGACCGACAATCGAAACAAACTCGCCCGGTTTAATATGTAAATTAACATTCCTAATTGCAACGTGGGTTCCGGGATATGTCTTTGTAACTCCTCTAAGTTTAATCATGATAATCTATTATAATTGTTCAACGCGCACTTTGATCACTCCATCCATATATAAATTGGCGATTGCACCAAATGCTTTACTGGTTAGATCTATTATCCTGCCGGTGACAAACGGACCAGTGGAAACTACTGTAACATCTACCCATTGATCATTAGCTAGATTGGTAACTCTTAATCGTGAATCATACGCATAATCGTTGGAAGCTGCTCCGTACGTATATTTGGAACTGCGATACCAACTGGCATAACCGGTCTCCATATACCGGACATCTTTCAATACTACTATTTTAGCATATTTCAGGTGAATATTAGCACGAACCTGATCTCCACCCAAAGCCGTCTGCGATGGCAGTGGAATCCAGGCGCCTTTATTACTGTCATAATAATATATTGCCTTCCTATGGTCATCAGGAATTGCTAATCCCATGCTTAATACGACCGGCCGGGCAAATACTAGCGGGTCTTTTGTTTTAATTTCAAAGGAATAGATATCACTCACCCGTTCCAATCCCTCCGGAAACGCAACTGGTCCCTGATCAGCTATTTTGAAAACAATTGTAGCCGGCTGGTTAATGGTATCCGGATAAATTCCCAGTTTGAAATTGGAATTCTCAGTATTTGTAACTGTAAAACCCTTTTCCAGCGTAGCTGTATCCAGATTGATCCGGAATGCGCTTTTTTCCAAAACAGCCACTTTAGCAGATACTGAGGTAATCTGCCCTTTAAGCAAATTATCTTTCGATGTTGAATTAATTTCCACCCAAGCACCTTCAGTTTCATTATAATAATACAAATATTTTGGTACCGAATTGTTCGACTCATAATTTATCGCGACATTAACCGGATATTGAAGCTCTGAAGTCTGAACACCGGATAGTGAATACTGATAAATACTACTCACCGCGGTTGTGTCTTTTGGTAGATCCGGATAACTTCCTAATTTATACAAATTGACAGTCATTGCATCGTCATGCAAACCGGGAACAACGCCAATACTGAATTGATTATCTGTTAATGAAACTGTATATCCCCTCGCAACTGTATCGGCATCCAAATATAAACTGGTCTCAACGGCCAGTGTTTCGTGGGAAATAAAAAAAAGGCTTACTAACGCGATCCCAAATATGATCTTGTTTTTGGCTCTTGTCATGTCAAATACTATTCTAGTATAATGTTACTGTTTAGACAAGCGGGTATAGTTTAGTGGTAGAACATGTCCTTCCCAAGGATAAAGTGCGGGTTCCCTGCCCGCTCTCGACATGCGAGAGTAGTACAATGGCAGTATACTAGCTTCCCAAGCTAGAAACGCGGGTTCGATTCCCGTCTCTCGCTCCACTAGAGCATGGCAGGCGGGGATTCCCACTACCCGCTCCAAATAGGCCTGTTATCTGGGCTTATTTTTTGTTTAAAACCTTTTTTGCTGTTTCTACCACTTCCTTCGGCAGAAAGTTTGCTTTAATCAAATAATCCACAGCTCCCAGACTGCTGGCTTTTTTTCTGTCTTCCGGGCTGTCCAGATTGGTCAATGTAATCACCGGAATATTCTTTGTCTTTGGATCTTTCTTTAACCTTCCCAACAAATTAAACCCTACCCTTTTACTGAATTCTATTACCTTTCCCTCCGCTTCAGGTATAATAACATCTAATAATACCAACGATACACCATTTTCCTGAGCAAGTTTCAATCCGCCGGACGCATTTGTAGCAACTAAAAGCTCATATGTTGAATTACGAAAAGCGGCCTGATACATTGAAACCAAACTTGGTTCATCTTCTACTAATAAAATTTTTTTACTTGCTTTTGATGCCATAATGATATCGTTATGTATTTATAGTACCAAAATTTGATGATGATTTCAAATCAATCCTATTTAATAGGGATTGTTAAAGTAAATTTACTTCCCTTGTTCTTACCCTTACTTTCAGCAGTAATTGTCCCGCCCATTGCCTCCAGCATTTTTTTGGCAATAAACAACCCCAAACCAGTACCGTTCGGATGAACCTGGAGAATACCTTCACCTCTTGTGAATTTAGTGAAAATATTCCGTAAATCGTTTTTGGTCATACCAATTCCGTTATCACTAACTTCAATTACAATCTGATTTTCTTTTCTTCTGGCAAAGATATTTACATTGCCACCCGCGGTATAATGAACAGCGTTGTCAACAATATTAGTAATCGCTTCTTTAAGTTTAGTCGGATCGGCAAGTGTTTTAGGAATCGGTCGAACCGGCTTATCAAAAACCAATTTTACTTTTAATTGGTCCGCCAGCGGCAACAATCCATGTACAATTTCTTCTATTATATTTTCTATCCTAACTTTCTTGAAATCCATTTGCATTTTTTTACCTTCCAGCTCCGTGGCGTTCAGTAACTCATGAATAATTCTCTCCAATCGGTTAATCCCCTCATACGCTTGTGAGATAAATCGCTCCCTTTCATCGTTTGGCAAATCTTTCTCTTCAATCACAAGTGATAACATGCCTCTTACAATACTAGTTGGTGTTCGCAGCTGATGTGAAGCCACAGTCAAAAAGTCTGATTTGATTTTCAAAAGCTCTCTCAATCGTTTCGTCGCATCATCAACTTTATATTTCAGCGTTTCATTGAAACCCTGAATTTCATTATACAAACGTGCGTTCTCGATTGAGATTGCCGCATGATTAGCCAGTGATTCAAGCAGTCTCATATCTTCCTTAGTATATGCGTCACGTGAAATTTTCTTACCGAGAATAATGCAGGATATCAAATCACCCTTTGTGACTAACGGAAGTACAATTGCAATATCCATATTTTTCAGCTGTTCCTTTGCGTAATCAATATTTTCCTGTAAGGTTTTATAATCCTGAGCATTGCGCACTAATTCATCATAGACCAGTGGTTTTTTTAATGACGATATAAATTCAGTGCAACGGGAATTGCTGACCATCCTGGTCAGATTCGATTCATTAAAACCAATTATCTTCATCGGCTCATAATGCTTATTTTTCACAAACAGACCGATGTTGTCCATCTGCATTGTTTGTTGGATAGTATCCACAACCACATTGGCAACTTCTGTTAAATTGATTGTGGAAGAAACATCTTTCGAAAATTTATCCAATGTCTCCTGATAGTCATATAGACTGGCAAAAAAATATTTGTTGCTCAACTGCTTCAGCTTTTTGCTCATGAAGACAAATCCCGCTAAAAACAATGGCGCAAAAACTATCGCAGTTAACAAAGCACCCAAGGTAAACGGTCCACCGAAGTTAGAGTAATCAGACCATGCCACCAGATAATAAGCACCGACAACAAATATTCCAAGACCGGAATAAAAAACGCCACGTCTAATAACCAAACGAATGTCCATTAAACGATACTTTGTAATAGCATAACTTGTTGCAGCAATAAAGAAAACAGCCCCATATATCCCATATTTTGATATATCAGTTGGACCTTCGGAGAGTTGAGGAATTATAAGATTTGTCACAACTGCAATAAACGAAGTTAGCAGTATTCCGTATAAAACAAACTTAATTTGCAGTCTCTCAATGCCTGACGACTTCCTTCTCTTACCAAACAATATATAAAAACCCCAAATAAACTGGAAAATAATTACCGCTGCATAGACAAAATATAATGGCCCGGATACAAATTTTATTCCATCCAATGAATGCTGTACATCCTGAATAACAAGATTTGTGGACAAAGTAATAGCCACAATAATTAATATTGTTGGAACTAGAAATATCAAATATCTTTTTGAAAGCTTGATATTTTCTCTTGGAAAATTAAATGTAAAAAGTAGAAAGAAAAAGCCAATCAGCGGTGCAACACCAAAATCAATTCGCCATAGAATAGATATTATTGCCTCAGAAGATAAAACTTCTTCTAAATAACTAGCATTATTCCATATGACAGTTATTGCGGATAGAGCAAAGAATGCTCTGTTTAATATACTTCTCGTATTCCTTAAATAAACTAACAATCCCAGTATAAGAATTGATAAAGATATTATTTCTAATACTAAAATATCTGTAATCATAAATAATTCACTAGTTTAAATAAATATTTTTTCGAAATCTTCTGTATAATTTTATTCTTTGAATAAAAAGGGTTCTTCCACCTAAGTAAAACACCATAATTCATGCTTTCTGGATCTTTGAAATAGTCAGGAATTAATAATACAATCTCGAGTCTATTCTTTTTATAAAAACGTACTTCCGGATCAAGTAAATTTCCTTCGTCATCTTTTGCGTTAAGATATTCCTCTGCTGAATACTTATTTGAATACTTATAATAATCAGGTATTCGTCCTCCAAGGATCCCACACTTCAGATTGTTCATTATAGCAATTGCACCTACCTGTCTGAGTAATTTTGCTCCGACGCCATGCGGTGCATCTGGTACAACACTCAAATCAACTCCAAAAATCGAATCTCCGTCTACCTTATGACTTTTCTTTATATAACCGTTATCAGTTGCCTCATACCAATTATGGATACTTAAAAATTCTTCATAGTTGACTCTCTGAAATACGACTACCCCAATTATCTTATCATTTAAAACAGCTACGAATATTCCGTCGGGAAATGTGTTTATCCTCGATTCCATTATTTCTTTTGTTGCTGCCCCTTCTTTTGACCAGGCTTGCTTTTCTACATATACAATATTATCAACATCCGCATAATTTGCTTTTCTAATTACTAATCGATTATTACCCATTGAACTAATTTTTTGAACTTTTATTCCCAAATATATTACAATATATAACTCAATTAGGATTGCTAATATTACAGGCCACGGCAATTTATCATATCCTAATAATAATACATATAACCAAGGAATGACAGCCGCAACCCTATTCATCAAAAAACCCCAGTAAGAAAGGGGGTTATTTAAATCTACATTTTTTATATGAAATTTTATAAGATCGCGAATTTTTATTTTTAGTAAACCGGAGCCCTTTAGCATTAGAAATATTCCTAAATTAAATGCTACTTCACTTATAATAAAAACATATGCGAAATGCATAACATTTATTCCATATTTCTCATTTATTACATCATATCCTGTAATAAAATAATCAATAAGAAACATTGAAAAAAGTATTATGAGTACATAAAAAAATATTTTACTACTTACAAATTTTTTTATACTTTTCATTTAGTAATACTTTTTGCAAATATTATCGAAAAATCTACCAACAAATATTCCGATTTATTGCTGATCATCAATAATTGATATAACAAATTATATTATAACAGATTTATTGTAAATTTGGTATTTTATAATTATTATTGACTTTATCTTAGCCAAAAGCTATACTGAAGCCGTCGCAATTTATATAGCCGTCTTTAATAATTATACTATAATTATGAATTATCACGGCATTGCATTAATCGTTATTGGAGTATTAGAACTTATACTCGGAATAAGCTTTCTAACAAAGAAAAGGATCGGTGAAGCTGTACGTTGGTATACGCTTCTCATATTCAGCGTATCTTTGTGGGTTTTAACTAATGCTGTGGCAGCACTGAATGACAACTATATTATTCAGCGTTTTTTTATCGAAATGACCTACATTAGTGGTGGCTTCATTGCTACAACCTTTTTGCTTTTTACATATAATTTTCCGTCAGTAAAAAAGATTATTTCACCAATCAAAATATTTTTACTTTTCTTACCTGCAATAATTAATATATTTATTATTTTATTGACGCATTCTTATGTAAAAGGAATCGAAATAGTAAACGGCGCTGTCCAAGAAGATTTTGGTTTTATGATATATATATTTTCTGCATACTTTTTAATTTTTTGGTCATGGGGAATGTGGAATATTATTGATTCATACAAAAAAGCTGATGGTTATCATAGATGGCTATTAAAATATCTTTTAGTAGGAGTTATAATATCCGCAACGCTTGGAATTACTGCCGATATTATTTTACCAATTATTCATGTTACGTTTCCTGGCCGGAATTTCTTAGGTGCAGAATTCTCAATAGTATGGCTTGGCTTTACTTCATATATTCTTGTTAAAAAAACCTAGCAATGCCTACTCCCCGCAAAAAAATTGGCTTAATCATCTTAGGTGGGACAGTATTGTCTGAGGAAAAAACGGATAAAAACGCTGTTACCGTCAAAGGTGATATCAAACCCTGGCTCGCCAAAATGCCGGAGATTAACATTATGGCAGAAATTGAGCCGATTTTCATATTGGGAGAAAAGGACAACGAACCCGACTTAAGTCATTGGACCAAGCTCGGCAAAATCATTGCGGATAGAATTGATGAATTCGACGGATTTGTCGTCACCCACCACGTACACTCACTCCTTGCGGCTGCCTGCGCGCTCTCTTTTATGCTGTTGAACGTTTCCAAACCGGTGGTTTTTACCGGATCACAGATCCCATATATGCTAGCAAAGAAAAAAACCGACAAGAAAATACTCAAAAAGTACAAAGGACTGGGAATTAAAGCCAACCTGATCAACGCCCTGCAGATTGCCATTCAAGGACCGGCTGAAGTTTCCATTATGTTCGGCAATAAACTGGTACGGGCCAACCAGGCACACATCACAAAAAGTCTGAGCTTAAATCTGTTTGACGCTCCATTAAAAGCTGTGCTGGCGACAATCGATTTCGGTATTAAAATATCAGAGCACGCTCATACGGGCGACAAGGATGCTTTGAAGTTTAGTGCGAATTTTGATGATAATGTTTCGGTGGTCGATTTCAACTCCGAGCAAAATGCGGATTATTTGAAATGGGTGCTCGAAAAGAAACCCAACGGTATAATCATCCAAACCCATAATCCCGAATCTGCACTGGCACTGTTAGATAATCTAATTCCGGTAAGTTATGATATGCCGATCCTGATTCATACAGATATACCATATTCCCACAGCGCAAGCGCTTCATACATTTTCATTGACAATATGACCTTTGAAGCCACAGTCATGAAGCTCAAATGGGCGCTTGGTCAAACAAATAACCGCAAAAAAATCGCCGTTTTAATGAAAGAAAATATTGCTTCAGAATTATTGGAGGGAGAAGAATAAAATGAAAATATATTTCTTCGGACCGACAACTGAAATAGCAAACTACAATAAAGCCTATGAGCAGATTTTAGAGCAATTAACCAAAGCCGGCCTGCAAACATTCTCCAAAACAGAAAGCAGTTATGTCACACCAATCAGCGAAGATAAAATGGCGGAAATACAGGCAGCCGGACAGAGTGTATTAAACCACGTTGACGGTATAGTAATCGAGGCAACAGCGCCTGATTCTGAAGTTGGCTATTTGTTAGCACACGCCATCCTGCAGAAAAAGCCAACCTTGTGCCTGTACCAGAAGGGCGCGCAAATCAAAAAGACGCTGAGCCACTTGGGACAGAATATTCCGCCCTTTATCATTGCTAAGCCCTATCAGAAAAGCGATCTGGAATCAATCATTGCGGAATACATTAATCTGTTCGGGATTGATCCGGAATATAATGATGTACCGAATATTAAATTCACCTTGCGCATCTCACAAAAAATTTCCCATTACCTGCACTGGAAAACCCACAATACCAAAAAGACCAAAGCGGATTTTCTGCGTGAAATGATTCAAGAGATTATTGAGAATGATGAAAAGTATAAAAAATATATTATAAATCGCAAAAAGTAAGTAAAAACTAGCTTGTTAAAAAAGGGCGTCCATAAGACGTCTTTTGTTTATTAACCTCCCCATCCCCTCCTTTGAAAGGAGGGGTCGCATGAAAAATAATTTTGATATATCAATATACAGATAATTAATAAATAAGCATAATTAATTGATCCTCCCCTTCATAAGGGGAGGACAAAGGTGGGGATTATGATATGACAAAGATATACAATAGATTGAATACAAAAGATAAAAGAAGGTACCTGCGAAGTAATATGACTCGTCCTGAGCAAATTCTTTGGGTACACTTAAGAAAAAGAAGATTGAGCGGTTATAAATTTAGAAGACAGGTAAGTATTGGAAATTATATTGTTGATTTTTATTGTCCTCAACTCAAATTAGTAGTAGAAGTAGATGGAGATTCTCATTATACCGAAAAGGCAATAACGTATGACATACAACGAGATAAATGGATTAGTGATCTAGGGATCACAATCATCCGATTTACAAATTTTGATGTGAGTTCAAATACTGAGGGGGTTGTAAATACTATTGAGCAAAATATTGAACGTCTCAATAAAATTATTTAACCTTGATTAAAGCAAAATAACACTTGACTATCCGCACACATCTGATAAAATTTAGGTAGAGATAAGCCGTCGCTAAAAGTAGCGCCGTCGCATAAATCATCATTAAGAGGCTTATCCCAAAAAAATGCAAATTGTCAATTAAAAAGATAAAAAAATAAAAGCCGTCTCATTTCAGCGCCGTCGGATAAAAGTGTGGATAGTTTACCGCCACCGCTGGGAATAAAACTTTTGCCCTCATGAGGCCTAGAAGATGGCTCCTAAGTTCCCTCCTCCACTTTAAAAGAGGACGCCCAATAATCTTTTTTGGGGGAGGGGCTTGGAAGTCAAATACAATATAATTATGCTGGCACTATGCCAGTCTTTTTTATTTTCTTCCCAAAGTTCTACATCACTTGCGAAGCAGATAAATTATGGCAAAGAAAATGAATCATCCCGAATATTTTATATAAATACAATCCTTAACTTATTACGGAGAGGGATTCGTTAAAAATTGATATATCTTTTCCAACAAAGAGTCCGTTACCTCATCAACGAGTGGATCATGATATGAATCCTTGAGCCAATAAAGTTCTTTCTCTTTTGATCCCAGCATATTGTAAATCAGTTCCGCGCTCTCAGGTGGTATAACCACATCGTCCTGTGAATGAATGATTAGGGTCGGCACCAGAACATGCGGTAGCTCATTTTTCGTAAAATTGTTGATAAAATAGATAAAACTCGCATAGCTATCCAGCGGGATCCGATCATACGTACGTTGCATAAACGCAGAATCTGAGCTCATATCCTTAACCCACTCTTTCTTATAATACTTCTTAAATCTTTTTATATACGGGACTACATATTTGTTGAGTCGCTTTTTTTTAAGTAATATTGGCGTGCCGATTGTAACAATCTTATCAATTGTTTCCGGGTAACATCGCGTGAGGTTAAAGGCTAGATTGCCCCCAAATGATAGTCCGACTATAGATATATGATTGTATTTTTCTCTAACCTGGTTATATGCAACCCGCACGGATTCCTGCCAGTCGCGATAATCCGTTCTAGCCAGGTTTTCGACAGTCGTTCCGTGACCGGCTAGTCTGATACCGTACGCATCAACCCCTCTATCCGCCAAATAAGTACCTAAAATTCGCATGCTATATGGATTACCAGTAAATCCATGTATCAATAAAACGGCAGAGTCCCCTCCGCCGTTATATTTGAATGCTTTGCCGGATTCAATAACTTGATCCTCTTTTTCTACAATTTTCATGAATGTAATTAGTTGACCTTCGGTTTTGTTTTCTGTATAGTAATAGACGCGACCTGTTTATTTCGCCACCTTAGCTCAGCTGGTAGAGCAATACTTTCGTAAAGTAGAGGTCGTCGGTTCGATTCCGACAGGTGGCTCCAAGGACTGCGGGCAGGTAAAGTAGAGGTCGTCGGTTTCCGCCTCGGCTCAGCATCGGCGAGACGGGCGATTCCGACAGGTGGCTCCATAATCCCCTTTTTTACGGGGATTTTATGTTTTTATCAGGTGGTAGACTTTTGCCTTGGTAACCTCACTTGCTAACCAATCATCAATAGAAGGGAAGGCGACCAGAATGTGACTGGCTTTTACAACCTCTTTCGCCGCATCACCCTCTCCTTGTGTTGTTTTTTCATCTACCTTAATAATATGGTAGCCGAACTGTGTGGTTACGATATCACTTACCGTACCGACCTCCAATCCAAATGCGGCGTCCTCAAACTCTGCTACCATTTCACCTCTGCCAAAATATCCGAGATCACCACCACTTGTCGCAGTTGCATCGTCGCTGTACTCAAGTGCCGCTTCAGCGAATGTCAGCTCACCTGATTTAATTTTTGCTAATGCTTCTTCGGCTTTGGCTTTGGGCTCTGCAATAATCGCCGGGTCTTCTTTGATGCTTGTTTCTAATTTGCTACGCAACAGGAACTTATACAGGACTTTATCCTTAAACTGGTCAGGTGTCCAGCCATAAAGGTCAAGGATGGTTTTTTCCACCTCTTCCTGAGACGTTGCCTGGCTGACAATCAAGTTAAATTCATTATCCACCTCTTCCTGAGAAACAGTTATTCCTTTTTGTGATGCAATCTGTGACGCCAATTCATCTTCAATCAGCCGGTCCATCACGTTTTTCCTCACTTCTTCAATCGTCCAATCAGCCGCCTGGTCAGGATAGAGCTCTTTCTGTTTTTCATAAAAATACTGCAATGCGTCTACATCTGATTTATAGTCCGCATATTTTATAATTTTACCATTAACAACCGCGACAGGATAAGGAAGAGCTTTAACAATTGTTTGGGAAAAATTATTATCCCATTGATATTTGTATACCCCGATTCCCATAGTCGCCAATCCACCTATAATTACTACAACAAACAGAACCACTGAGAGAATTATTACTTTCTTATTCTTTCTTTTTTTCTTTGGTTTCAATTTTCCCTCACCATCAACGGTTTTTGGTATTTCTGCTGTATCCTCTTGTGCCGGTTTTTCAGCTTCTTTCTTCGTTTCAGGTTTTTTGATCGAATCTTTTGCAACGTTGTTTCTTAACGCTTCTTTGGAAACCGACTTCTCTTCTTTCGGATCTTCCATCTTTTTATTTTTTGTTGTTTTACTGGGCATGATTTTGCTATTAGTTATTATTGATTAAAAAAATATGCGAACCAGCGCTCAGGATTGGATAATTCCTCTACGTTATCCGGGGCGCCTACTGCCTCGGATTCAGTAGTATTTTCATCTTCCACCTTTACGTCGGGAATTACAACTACCTTTTCACCAGCTTTTGCCATTCCTAATTTAGTACGCGCCTCTTTTTCCTTAAAGCTGTTAGTATTTAAATATTGGATGAGATCGGTCAATTCAGCATTCTGCTTTTCCATTTCCGCCACTTCCCGCTCCAACGCCTGAATATCTTTGTTTACTTCATATCTTCTTATTACTTCTTTGCCCAGTGATACCGAGAAAAACACAAGTACTGTCACCCCGATTATTAGAAACAAGCGCGAAGGTAAAAATCTATTTAGCTTATTTTTCTTGGTCACCCTCAGGCTCATTCTTTTCTTCTTTTGGTAAAGAATTAATGTTTTGTGATTTTAAGAATCTATCGAATCTTTCCTTGCCTAATTTTTCCTTTGTCTGTTCCAGAATATCGATCAGTTCGGCCGCGGACATTTCCTCCTTGCCTGCCCGTTCATTTTGCAGGGAATCTTTCTGGATTTCCATTATGGCATCTTGAATTTTTTCAGGTTCAAAAACATTACGTATCTCCAGATTGGCGTTAGCCCCCGCAGTCTGAATTACAATAGTACCATAATTAAAAAGCGTTGAAAAGACACCTTTTTTATTGAAAGTAATATCCTGAATTTTATCATATGTGGCAACTGATACCGTCTTATCAAAAAGACCGCGCTGATCAAAATCAATTATCCTTTTGTTGGTAATCATAAAGGCGTTATAGTACCAAATAATGACAGTACGCGCGGTGAAAGCAATCGCAACAGCCAGTAGGACAAGAAAACCAATTACCCCCCAAAAACCTTTCTGGAAGAGTGGAAAAAGCAAGAAAAATGGCAGGAGCACCAGGATGATAATAATTGCAATTTTCAGTATCTGGCTCAAAGCATATGCCCGCACTATTTTGATGGTTTCTTCCCCTTCTTTGAGATGTTTGGTAAAATATTCCTTAGACATACAATAAACTAATTAATAAGTTATGACCAAAAAGCAAAAGAAGATTTACAACATTATTTGGACAGTTATTTCTATAATCGGCGTAATCGCGATGGTCTTCTTTCTGGTATATCCGGCATTTAGCTAAACTATTTACCTTTCAATACCGACAGATATACTTTTGAAGGGATATCGACTTTTCCGAACGAACGCATTTTCTTCTTACCTTTCTTCTGTTTCTCCAGAAGCTTTCTTTTTCTAGTTACGTCACCTCCGTACAATTTTGCCGTTACGTCTTTTCGGAGCGGTGAGATTCTTTCGGAGGCAATCACTTTCCCGCCCGCCTGGTGAGTTCCTTTCTGTTTCTGATAGCCAAGCACTCCCTGGATCCGGATTTCGATCAGCTGTTTGGGTATTGCTTCTTTTAAGGTACTGACCACCCGGCGTGCGGTAACATGCGAAGAATCCTCATAAACAAAAGTAGCCAATGCCTCTACCACGTCCCCGTTTACCACAATATCCAGTCTACGGATTTTAGCCTCATGATAGCCGAAAAACTCATAATTCATCGAAGCGTACCCCTGGGTTACGCTTTTCAGTTTATCATAAAAATCAACAATCAGAGAAGTTAGCGGCATTTCAAAATGTAGAATAATCCTTTCCATTTCCAGGTATTCCGTCGTATCATACGTTCCCCTTTTCGCCAATACCAGATCCATCAGCGCGCCTTGATACTTCGCGGGAGTAACTAAATCCACCTTCATCCAAGGCTCCTCAATCGAAAGGATTGTTTCTTCATCCGGAAAATCGGCCGGGCTGGTTATTACTATTTTTTCGTTGCTCTTTAAAGTCACATGATAAGCAACGGATGGAATGGATACAATGACTTCTAAACCGTATTCCCTATTCAGTCGCTCCTGAATGATGTCTAAATGCAGAATTCCTAAAAATCCGCACCGGAATCCGAGCCCCAGTCCCGTGGATTTTTCCGGTACATAATCAAAAGCTGAATCGCTGAGATGCAGTTTTTCCAGCGCCTCACGCAGTTTGCCGGAATCATCGCCTTCTTTGGGAAAAAACCCGGCATAGACCATCGGTTTTACCTCTTTATATCCCGGCAGCGGTTCCAGATCCGGTTCATGATTTAAAAGCATTATTGTATCGCCGACTCGGCAGTCTTTGACCGTTTTTAATCCGGTTATCACGTAGCCGATTTCACCGGCGGAAAGACTGTCTTTTTCGTGCAGTTCAGGTTTCAGAACACCGATACCAAGCGTTGCACCCTTTTTTCCGGTAGCCGGTAAAAATATTTCGTCGCCTTTTTTAAGCGTACCATCAACAATCCGGATTAGCGAAACTACACCCTGATATTCGTCATAGTATGAATCAAAAATGAGAGCACGCAGAGAATCCAGTTTGCTTTCTGCCGGTTCTGGAACAACTTCAATAATTCTTTTCAAAATTTCCGGAACTCCTACTCCGGTCTTCGCCGATGCCAAAATTATTTCCGCCGGATCAATACCCAAAAGATGTGACAGTTCGTTTGATACTCTTTCAATATCCGCATTCGGCAAATCTATTTTATTGATGATCGGAATGATTGTCAGATCCTGGTCAATCGCCTGATACAGGTTGGCTAGCGTCTGCGCTTCGATCCCCTGCGTTGCATCGACTAAAAGCAGGGCACCCTCCACAGCGGATAAAGACCTGGATACTTCATAGCCGAAGTCCACGTGACCCGGCGTATCAATCAGATTCAAAATATAATCCTTCTGGTCAAGCATATAATCCATCCTGACGGGCTGTAATTTAATGGTGATCCCCCGCTCCCGTTCCAGATCCATCCGATCCAGCAACTGTTCCTTCATCTTTCTTTTCTCCACCGTTCCTGTAAATTCCAAAAGACGGTCAGCGAGCGTGGACTTGCCGTGGTCAATATGTGCAATGATGCAGAAATTTCTGATATTCGTTTTTTCGGTCATTATTTGCGTAAATTAGTGAACTGATTTTTTGCTTTTTGCAAAAACTTTTTAATAATATCCACCTCATCAAAATTCAGTTTAACGGCCAACAGAACGTATACCAACCCTCCACCGAGCGTACTACCCGCGGTTTGGATTAATACTCCGAAAAACGTCTGCATATCAACCCAGGGGCCGATAACGTATTTCAAGGCCTGGATCGTCAAACCCATCAGTAAGGAGAGTAATATTATTTTTAAAGTCGAATTAATAATCCGCTGATCATCCAAATCCCCTAATCTAGTACGCAGGGCGGTCAATAATAGTATCATGTTTACAAAACTTGCAATGGAAAATGCCAAAGCGAGTCCTAGTACGCCCATCGGTTGGACTAACAATATGGATCCGACTATATTGATTACCATGGAAATTACGCTGATGATTACCGGTGTTTTGGTATTTTGAAACGCATAGAACGAGCGGGCCAGCATCGGAATCAGACTCTGGGCAAATAGTGATATTGAGAAAAACCCGAGCGTCTGTGCCGTCAGAATAGTATCTTCCCAATCAAAATTGCCCGATCCTAAAACCAAGCGGACAATCTGGGCGCGTAACAACAGGATCACGATACTGATTGGAATGACTATGAATAATATTCTGCGGAATGTCTGAGAGAAATGCAGAACAAACTTTGATGTGTCGTTTTCAATGAATGCTTGAGAAAAAACCGGAAAGGCGGAAAGGGCCAGCGAGACCCCAAACACGCTGATTGGAAAATACTGTAAATTATTTGCCAGATTAAAGACCGCCACACTGCCGACCACCAGAGTTGAGGCAATAGTGGTAGTTACAGCCTGATTCAGCTGGGTGACTCCCAGTCCGAACGCGCGTGGTAACATGAGCCCTCCTATTTTTCTGACACCCGGCAGTGACAGGCTCATTGCTAAGCTGTATTTGTATCCGGACCTGTAAACTGAAGGCAGTTGGATTACTAAATGTAGAAAAGCCCCCAGGATCACTCCGTAGGCCAGCCCCATGATTCCGTATTTGGGTACAAAAACATAAATACCGAAGATTATTCCCAAATTATACATAATCGGCGCCAGTGAATAAGCCACAAACCTTCTGAATGAATGCAGTACTCCCGAGACAATATTGCTTGCACCGAAGAAAAGGACGCTGATATACATGACTCTGACCAGTTCAGCGGTTGTTTTTCTTTTTTCCGCATCAAAACCGTAAGCAATCAAAGTTACCAGCTGGTCTGTAAACAGGAAGACAAACGCCCCGGCGACCAGCAGAATAAGCGTAATAATGTTTAAAAGTGAATTGGCAATCCTATAACTTTCATAATTGACATTTTTTTGCTCCTTATCCTTATTCCAGTACTCGATGAATACCGGAATAAACGCCGAGGAAAGCGCGCCCAGCACGATAATATTGAAGACAAAGTCCGGAATTTTAAATGCGGCATAGTAAATATCCAGCGTCTCACCCGCGCCAAACGTGGATGCCAGTATCCTTTCCCGCAGTAAACCTAAAATACGGCTAACAACTTGTGCTAGCCCTATAATAATTGCACCACCCGTAATGGTGGCCTGAAATTTCCTAAAAGCTTCACTTTTCATACGAACATAGTTTATAACATATTATCATGATTTATTCAAATGATAAAGCCCCTGATTTTATATAATATTTAGTTTAGGGTTCAGTTCTCCAGAAAACCCACTGGCAGTAAATATCACGTTCGCATGTCTCGCGCGGTTTCAAAATAATTTTGGAACATAAGCTTCAGCTTTATGGGCAGGAGTAAGGCTAAAGCCTTACATTCCATGATATCCCCCTTGAACGTGAATTCCGGGATAACACAAGGCTGTAAACATGTCATTTCGAGCGAAGTTGCACTAAGCGCGACGAAGCCAAGAAATCTATAGACTTCCCCTACTCGACCTGATCGAGAAGCAGTAATCTAGCCTTCCAAACAAAAACCCGTTCAGTATTTGAACGGGCTTCTGTTTAGATGCAATATTCTGCTGAGTGGGTCATGTAGGTATTACGAGCTTAAGTTTGAAGTATAGGTCTTTAGCAAAACCTATGAGGAGAGAGATTTTCATTCTTGAGTTCGATCTATATGTTTAATCCCAC
>Ga0172379_10005471_pt1 | contig 17737 bp, 27 predicted proteins | sample GrowelOW334metaG_FD_119756 | JGI IMG/M metagenome (GOLD analysis project Ga0172379, IMG submission 119756) | Groundwater microbial communities from an aquifer near a municipal landfill in Southern Ontario, Canada - Groundwater well OW334 metaG | ecosystem: Environmental > Aquatic > Deep... | reverse complement strand
TCTACTTCTATTGAAAAGGTGAAAGAAGGTCCCGATGTGTATTTCATTGCTTGTAATCGTTGTGGAGAGTTTTTGATTGCTCGTGAATGCTTAATATTTTCTGATGTAAGAGAAAAAATTTATAGTATTGGGTATTTACTTTCCGGTCTTTCTAGAGAATTATATGAAATTGGTGAAGAGAAACCGTTTTTTCAAGTTAAAAATTTAGATGATTATTTGAAACATTATTTACTGCCAAATAAGGACAGTGTCGAAGACAAGGCAAAAAAGTTTCTACAACGAATAAGAGAGCGGACGACTTATTATGGCCAGCGCATTGAAATTGATTATGAAAAAGATTATTCGCTTGCTTACGCACAGAATATTCAAGAATTTTGGGCACTATTAGACTTGCTGGGGGATAGCGGTTTGACTAAAAATGATTTGCCGACGGGGATAGGGGGAGTTATTTTAACTGCCACGGGATGGGATTTAACTAATAAGGCAAAATTATCAAAAAATGAAGGTGAGCAAGCGTTCGTTGCTGTTTGGTTTGATGAAAGTATGAATGAAAGTGTTAGGGCTATTGAGGAGGCTATTGAAGAGAGCGGGCATAAGTCTATTTGTATAAAAAATGAGCATTTTTCCGAAAGAATTATGGATAAAGCCCTAAGTGAAATTAGAAAAAGTCGTTTTATAGTTGTGGATTTAACGGGTGATAGGAATAGTGTATTTTTTGAAGCCGGGTTCGCTTTTGGACTCGGAATTGAGGCAATTTATGTTTATAAGATAACGGAAGCGACCAAAGGATCTACGCTCGAATTTTATGTAAAACATTATAAATGTTATGGGTATAATAATTATCAAGAATTAAAGGATACTTTAATAACCGCAATAGGAGCAAGAATAAAATGAAAAAATATTAGAATAAACATCAGATTTTCACTAAAAAAACATCAGAACCTTCAAGTTAAAAAATGGGGGAAAATGAGGGAAAAAATGGTGGAATGAAGTTCTCGGTGAATTTAACATTCTCGATGCTAAAATATCCGATTTTTGTTAAAAAAATATCCGAAAAAATGTCGGATTTTAACTAAAAAAATGTTGGAAAATGATGGAAAATTCAAGTTGAACTCATTACTCGAAACATATAAAAAACAAGCCCTAAATAGGCTTTTTTATTGATTATTTCCTAAAAATATAGTATTCTTAAACCAAGTTGCCAATAAAATACATTATGTTTAATCTCTTAAAGAAAAAAATAGAAGATATTAATATATATGCTGACGAAAGTAGCATAGATAATTTGTCGGCCCAAAATATGATTATTGGGGCGATTTTTGTGGACCGAAAAAAAGTTCCCGAAATAAAGAAAGAAATAACCAAAATACAAAAAGAATTTTTTATAAATGGTGAATTAAAATGGATTAAAACATCAGCTAAAACGTTAGCTTTTTATAAGAAATTATTTTCTTATTTGTTTTCTCTTGATGATAAAGCTTTTAATTATAAATGTATTGTTGTCAAAAAAAATGAAGTTGATTATGAAAAATATCACGATGGCGATAAAGAGTTAGCGTTTTATAAGTTTTATTATGAACTTTTAAAAAACAAATTGGACGAGGGGAAAAAATATTATATCCTTTTAGATTTTAAACCGTCTAAAAGTAAAGATCGAGTTAGGAGGATTGGCGAATTTCTGGCAATGGTAAATCAGGAAGTAGAAATAAAACACATTCAATCATACTCGTCTGCCGATAATATATTTATTCAAATAGCTGATATTTTGACCGGTGCCGTCGGGTATGAAAGAAATTATGGGAAAAATAGTGTAAATAAAGTTGAACTTGTTAAAATTATTGCTAACTCGGTTGGTAAAGATAATTTGAATTATTGCTCCAGTCTTAAGGGTGACAAACGGTTTAATATATTTTGTATTAAACCTGGCATAAATTCCCCAAATTAGTTTATGTCAGAATTAACTTACTGCCGTGTTGGGACAGAGGAAGGATACTATGATAAATTTTGTGAATTATATAGTGAAGAAATAAATACTCCAGACGGATTTTGTGTTATATGTAAAAATCCAAGAGAACGAGCAAAGCATATCTGCGGTGGTAGTGAAAAAAAATTTCAAAAAGCCAGGGCTAGTTTGATAGAATGGCCAAAATATATTTTGTTAAATCCTGATAAGAGAAAAATTTTAAAGGATTCTACTACGGGCAACATAGTATTTTTTTTCGAAAAAGGGAAGACGGCATACGCTGTAATATGTAACCCACTAAAAGACGGTAAGTTAAATTTAATTTCAGGGTTTGTCGTAGGCGGACCGAGAAAAGCAAACTATTGTAATGGTAAGCCGCCATATGAATTCTACCGTAATTAAAAAGAGCTGTTGATATCCTCAACAACTCTTCAGAAAAGGTATGGTTACAAGATATACCATTAGGTATACTCCCTATTTCAGCCTTAATAAAGGCATTTTTATTATAACAGCAGTGCGGTAATGTTGTCAAAATTAACTCTTGACAAATAGACGTAATAATTATTATTTTTTTTATACTTTTCCAGCTAAAAAATGCAGTAATTCCCGATTCTCTTGTTCCGTCGAGGAGTATTCTATGTCCAGCTTTTGGCCCTTTATCTCTAGTTTAGGCGCTCGGTTTGTGTAGAATAGCCCAGTAGTACCCTTTTTATCGTCCGACCCCTTATGGGAGGTTAGAGAGGCACAAACACCGCCTCCAAAATCAAAGTCCCGATTCAGATCAGACCAAACTTTCATACTATTAGGTTTATTATCATTTTTTGATGGTTTCCTCATATTTTCGCTAGTTAGCTGAGTTTCTAATGCCGATGCGGCGGATTTCTTTGTCTATATTATAGCAAATAAGGACTAAATTGTATTTATCTATGTATTTTGTGTTATTATAATAGCAGCGATTAGTTCGGGGTTTAGAATGTGCGCCCACAAATAAAAAGAAGCCATTAGGCTTCTTTTTATTTGTGTGAGAAGCACACGGATTCGAACAGGTTGGAAGCGAGACGCGAGCGACGGCGGAAGTCTATTTTTTTGTTATTTACAAATTAACAGGGGTGTGTTATATTCTTTAGTTATTATAGAACCTTTTAAACTAATTTATAAAATGGAAACACCTGCAGAAAAAAAACCGTTCCATGAGTCAATTGTGGATGCAATTCATTGTGCTTTTGGAGCTGATTTACCTTGTTTGGCTGCACTTATCAAAACTACCAAAGTTCCCAAGAATCATGATGAAATCATTAAGGCCTGGAAGGAAAGACTTAATTACCTCGGTCATGCAAAGGAATACGGAGTTTCTGAGAGCGTCGCCGGTCAAAAACCGTTGGATAGGCTTAAAATAATGTATTCGGCTAAGGATTTAAAAACGGCCATTGAACTGGGTTTTGTGCATATACCTCAGGGTTCAAACTTTGTTGGCCCCCAAGGAAAGGTTTGGTTAGTTAGAAACGATCCACCCGCCGATCCTCCAATAGACGCTGAACTGCTGGTGAAGGAAATCGGTGACCGGACAATATTCCGTGCCTATCAGGGGCAGAATGACAAAACATTTCAGTTGGAGTCACCCACTGGTGAAAAAATCGAAGACTGGAACGATCAGTGGTAAAACACCATAAACGTCTAAAGGGCAAGCCGGCAATTTGAATGCCGGCTTTTCTTTTTTAAACAAATCTCCTAAACTAGAGATATGGATAAAACAATCACTAAAAATGAATTAGCTACCTATAAACTAGGTGAGAAACTCGGTCAACAATGCGTTGGCGGAGAGGTTTTTATGCTGAGCGGTAATCTTGGTGCCGGTAAGACCAAACTGCTTCAAGGGCTAGCGGTCGGTTTAGGAGTCAAGAGTAAAGTGAACAGCCCCACCTTTAATATTTTGAAGTTATATAAAATCCCACACCAACGGAGTTCAAACCTAAAAATAAAAAATTTTTGCCACATTGATGCCTATCGACTAAACTCAGGAATCGATTTGATATCTTTAGGCGTGGAAGAATATTTTAATTCACCGGAAACTGTCACCGCGATTGAATGGGCGGAAAAAGTTAAAGAGATTTGGCCGAAAGGAGCTCGGATAATCAGAATTATAGCTATATCAGAAAAGATTAGAGAAGTGGTGATTAAATAAATTTAAGAGAGGTAAATTAAAAGGGGATTCGACTATATTAAATCTAGTCAAGCCCCCTTATTCCTAACTAATTTTACCTCACCTCGCATACTGGTTTTTTTGCAACTGTGGCAGTAGTTGATCTCAAAGTGCCAGTTTTTGAGAGACTCATTAAAGACTATCTCTGGCTTGGCACTCAGTAAGTTCATAAATCTAAACAATCTAATGACGACTGTTTGATTAATTTCGGAAATCTCGCCACATTTGGTGCAGACCATCCGAGTGACCGCCTCTTCCCACTTTAGCGGTTTGGCTAATTTAGCCTGAACCTCGGGAGAATCAAGATTGAAATTAGTATCGGCAATGCATTTTTTGACATTGCCGATTAAACTTTTTTTCAGGTCCATTATTCTATTTTTTGATTGCTCTTCTAATTTATTATTTGAACTAATTATTATTTCTTTGGTAATTCTCGATTAAAGTTTCAATAACCCGGTCTCCAAAAGCGGAAATTTTTTCATCAAAGAATTTAGAATCAAATTCTTTATTATTACTGCTTCTATCGTATTTATCGCGTTCATCATCTTTGATGCCAAACAGGAGATCTGCCTTAGAATCAGTTTTATTGTCGCGCATTGTCAAATCAATCGAAGCTGAAGTCAGCTCCTGTAGTTGGCCGTTTTCATCGGCTTGGTATAGTTTAAAAAAACAGTCAACTTTATGCTTGACGTCCAGATGGCTACCGCCGGCGGCGGTAAAGAATTTTAAAGTATATTTTTCGTGAAATCTTTCTTTGATGTAATTATATAAGGCGCGGCTGAATGATCGATTGGGGTTTTCCGGATTGCCGGTTTGACATTTTTCTACTAACTTCATGGAATTTTCGTAGTCAATGTACTTATTTCGGTCAGCTATATCTAGAGTATCTTCAAAATATTTTTGTGCCTTATCTTTCATTCGTAGAAACTTAGTAAATTTTTCATCCGGATTCTGAGTGTTATTTATATCACTAACTTCTTGTTTATTTAAAAATTTATACGCCAACTCGTTATAGGCCGGTCGATCAATATGGCCGAAGAATTCTTCTTCGACACAGGAGCCGGTTCCCTCATAAACTTGTTGTCCCCTGGAGATTCTCTCGATTTTATTAAGTGGCATATTATTTTTTAATTCTAAGATTATTTAAAATTAGAACTAATGCTCCGCCGCTAATCATCACGTCGGCTAGATTGAAAACCGTGAAGTACTTTAACTCCAGGTAGTCGACAACATAGCCGTACAGACAGCGATCGAGTATATTACTTATAGCACCAAATAAAATTATTGTCAATAGTAGTATTTCCCACTTATGGCCTTTTTTATTCAATATTAAGTAAAATATGTAGTATACTAATAAGGCAATAACTAAAAAAATTAGACTATATAATAGCCAGGGCGGTATGGCTAAAGAGAACGACATGTTCGGATTGGCGGTAAAACGAAAAATAAAAATATCGCCCACTAAACTTTGAGAATATAAGGCACCAGTTTTTAAGGCAACACTTTTAAGAATTCGATCAGCCATAAAAAATAAAGCTATCATTGTAGTAATAGCTATATTTTGAGACGATAGTTTGTTTAATAGTTTATTCATTTTCTTGCAGACCAGTCTTACAATTAATACAAGAGCTAGCCGTTGGGCGAGCTAAGAGACGCTTCTCGGCAATTTCATTACCACAATATTTACAAACGCCATAAGTGCCTTTTTCGATATTAGCTAAAGCTTTATCGATATCAGTCAGACTATCTTCCATAACTTTTTCAGCGGCAACATTAGTCGAATAATCATTAATTTCTTGGGCATTTTCATCGGGCTTATCGCCGTAATTGGGAAATTTAGTGGCCCGGTCGTCCGCTTCATGGCTATCCCGGCCAGAAATTTTATTTAATTCAGCTAATACTTCCTTTTTTTGAGCTAAAAGTTGTTTTTTAATTGTTTCAAGGATTTTCTTCTCCATATGAGTGTAAATTAAAAAAACCAAATACAAACTTAGTTTTTATAACAAAATTATAGCTTATCGCCTTATTTTTGGCAAGTTTTTCTTATTTTCTGGCCTTTGACAAGAATGAAAGGATTTGCTATTATTTTTTTGAATTGGAGTGGTAGCTCAGTTGGTTAGAGCGTCTGCCTGTCACGCAGAAGGTCGCGGGTCCGAGCCCCGTCCATTCCGCTAATTTAAATAGCCTGCCCTGTGGCAGGCTATTTTAGTTTGGGTTGATAAAGATAGAGTGAGAAAGGCGATGGGTGGGGTTTTAAAAAGAAAAGAGCCGTTTTGCTAACGGCTCCCTGCTTTATAACTTTTTGTGAAAGTAATTAAACACCCATGCGATTTTCCTGGTATTGGGCTAGCGTTTGCTTGGTAAGCATTTCGAAGATTTTCAGGTAGCGCTCAGTGCACTGTTTAATGGTTTCTTGAGGAACTTCGACGTTATGTACGAAGGCGACGTGCTCGGGATTTTTCGAGTCAAGTTTGTTTATCCCAGTTACTCCGAAGGGAGTCTCGATGGTGGCTCCCCAGTCTCTGACCGGCTGTTTATCAAGAAAATTTGGATCACGCCCTTCAGTCATTGCCTTTTCCCAGTCTTCTTTAGTACAAAAACGGGAAGAGTCAGGAGTTACGATTTCATCGGCTAATATCATTGCGGCGATTTCGAATTTGGTATCAAGAATCAGTATACCAAGTTTTTCGGCGTAAGCATAAGCTTTTGTGTAAGCGGCGGTAAGATTCTCAACTACCCGCTTGGCCTCATCAAGTCGGCCAAGTTTTTCCATCTCTGCGAAGAAGTAGTCGACATCGACGTTGACATCATGTCCGACTTCTTCCTTGGTCGAGGGGGTAAAAATCGGTGAATTCAATTTTGACCACTTCGGCAGATTTGGTGGTAATTTTTGCCCGCCCGCCGTACTGGTCTTTAGGTACTTTTTGTAGACTGAGCCGCCGATATGGTAACGGAAAATCATTTCAAAGATATACATCATCTTTGACAGGTCTTTGATGACCAAGCATCTTTCTACAGGAAGGTTGGGCAAAGAGATCCCCTCAAATTCGTCATCCCTCAGATCGGCGGCGACACAAAAGTCTTGGCATGCGTCTGAATAAGCCAGGTGATGATCGAAATCGCTTAATACCTCGGTTAGCCAGAAGTGAGTGAGGGCAGTGAGAACCTCGCCCTTTTTAGGGATAGAAGTATTAAGAACGAAGTCAAAAATGCTTATCCTATCAGTTGCAATCATCAACAGATAAGCGTCTGTTAATCTCCAGGTGTCCCGGACTTTCCCGCGGGAAACAAGTTTCAGACCGAATTTTTCAAGATACTCAGACCAAGCATCTTGCGGAAGGTTTTTTGGAATTTGTGCCATGGTAAATCTTTTTTGGTTTACAAATTAGCTGATTAATTACTTTAGTGAATTGTTAAATGAACGGTTGTGTAATAAGAAATATTAACATTTTTACTAAATATGTCAAACAACAAAAGCCCCGGCTGTTAGCCAGGGCTTTTTTAGTATTTGGTGCCCCCAAAGGGAATCGAACCCCTATCTTGAGCTCCGGAAGCTCACGTTCTATCCGTTGAACTATGGAGACGAATTAGAAATAATTTTTAGTCCAGAAATTTAATGAAGCGGCTTTTTGGCTTAAGGCCGGCTGAGATAATATCAAGCCATTCCGGTTTAATATCTGACAACTTGGCTACGGAAGCCTTATTAATAAACCAGGGATCAACCACCCGGGATTTTAGTTGGACTTTTTTATAATAATCCGCCGGATTATCTTCGTAGCCGCTTTTATTATTCATTCTTTTCCAGAAAAAATCAAGCTGAGGATCGGAGTCTAGCCGGGTGATTATTTTTTTGAGTATTTGTTCGTCAGTTGAATATAAATCAGCGTGGCTGATATAATTTTTTTTGAGAGCATAACCTAAACAATCGCCCACCGATAGGTGCATGGCAGCGGAGCCGACAGAAGCCCAATAGGTTTGGTTTAAATGTAAAAATAAATTGGCATATTTTTCCGCGGCCTCGATATTCTTGAAGACCCATTGATTATTCTTTACAGCTAAGTTGTCTAAAAAATATTGTATTTCTTCCGGGTTAGCCTCTTTTATTATTAAAGCAGTTCGTAAAAAATAATCGATGCGGTCGGCGCATAATTCCGGCAGAGGACGCTCTTTGAGTGGGAAGTTTTCTTCCTCCAGAATATAGTTGATATTCAAATCGTATTTTTTTAACAAAGCGGGTAGTTCCGAATGTCTCACGTAGTCAGCAAAAACATTATCCTGATGATTTTGTTGTCCGCCATCACCGCTTTCTAAGATATAATCGATACAATGGGAAAAGGCCGAGTGGGAGATGTCATGAATCAGGCCGGCCACCTGTTCAGGTAAAGAGGCGCCATATTTTTTTAGTAACCAGTAGACGCCGACGGAATGTTCAAAGCGGGTAATTTTGTCGTCCGGGAAAAAGGGCTTAGTATACCCGCCCTGGTCAATGCTTTTTAGGCGCACCAAAGCCGGCGAGTCCAATAATTCTAAAATTATTGGTTCGGTTATTTCGACTTGGCCATAGATGCGGTCATTAATTATCATAAGCCGGGATAAATTTTAAAAAATTCTTAAATCAATAATCTTGGTTTTGAAAGTGGCCACTACGTAGAGGATATAGAAAATAATAAAGGTGGCGATGTAAATTGCGGAAGACAGAGCCGGTGCCAGGGTTAGCAAGAGACCAAAAACCACAATGGCCACACAGTTAACTCTAATATTATGGTTCAGCTCTTTTTCCATACTTTTAATTTTAACCCGATCAGTAGTATTCCAATTACCGACATAGCGCCAGGCTAAGGCCCAGACTAAGTCGACAGCTAAGAGAGCAATTAAATAGGTTGTGGCTCCGGCGACGGAAAACAGTTTGGCATTGAGAATAATATACTCTATTAGAATGATGTAGATAATACCAAAAACTAGATCGACGGCCGAATCGGTCACCTCCTCGCTAAACGCATCATCGGCTGATTTGAAGACTAGCCACCAGTGGATGAGGATAAAAGTGCTGAAGATGTAGAAGATAAAGGGCAGTAGACCGTGGATGTCCATGAACGAGTCGAGGCCGAAGAATAAAATCAGTCCGAATAAGGTGTCGAAAAGAATACTAGAGAATTCTTTTTGTTGGATGATTTTCATAAATCAAATTAAATTATTTATTTATATTTTTTATTCATTAAAATTTTCGAGATATTTTTCAACGAAGTTTCTGATGAAAATTAATATTTGATCTTTGGCCATGGTCGGACTCTGGGCCACCCAGACGGCCAAGTTATATAGTTCCTGGCTGTCGACCCTAAGCCATTTTTTGTTTTTATATAAAAAGATAAGTAGGGAAGTAATCGCCAGTCGTTTATTGCCATTCTGAAAAGGATGATTTTTTATCAAAAGATAAAACAAGATGGCACTCTTGCCGGCCAAGCCGGCGTAGAGGCTTTTTTTTTCAAATTTTTGGAAAGGTGTGGCGATACAACTCTCCAGAACATTCGAGAAACGAGTTTCGAACTCCGGTATCGGTTCATCCCAACTCATGGTGTCGACCGCCAAGCGGTGAGCCAAATATTTTATTTCCTCTAGTTTAAGCGATTGAATCATATATTATTCTTTGCCTAACAGCTTAATCGTATCACCATAATCGCGTAAAACTTTTTTGACCCCTTTTTCAATATTATCTTTGTCGGCCGCTGATAGTTTGGAATTGAGTATTTCTGGCAAGTCTTGTTTTAAAATTATAAAATTACGGCCGATTTTTTTGGCTTTGATTTTTCCCAGTTTGATGCGGTTAAAGACGCTTACTCGGCTGATGCCTAATAAATCGGCTAGCTCTTTACTAGTATAAAAATCTTTGTCGTGATCCATATAATTGATTTATGTTAACCCATACTACATATATTAACATATGTTAATATATTATTCAATAGTTAACAAAAATAAGGCAAATTTACCTTATTTTAGCATATTTTTGTAAAATATTTATCTATTGAAATATTCGCTCGGAAACCTTAACCAGCCGACTTTAATCAGGACGACGATAATCAGCGTGTAGATGATGGAAAATATTAGACCCTTGATGATGGCCTGGCGGGAGTGGTAGTCTTTGTCTTTTTGGACCAGCCCCCTGAGACCACGATGCATCATTATTAGTCCAACTATATTAGTTAGCCAATAGCCCAAAATCATCATTGGGTAGAAAAAACTTTTAGAAATTAATCCAAACAAAAAGCCAAATCCGTAAGCGAGCGGGATATTAATGAAGATATCGTTCCACCAAGAAAATGGTGAAAGAAGATATCCTAAAATTGCAACGATGGAGTGTTTAGCTTTGTTTGGCATAGTCTGTTTAAGGGCTTTTAGGATTTTAATACCCCTAGTTGGTGCTGACATCAATCAAATCGTTATTAGGAAAAACTTGGCGGACAAATTTAGTTTAAATAGTATTTAGGCAGGCTAGCTATGAAATCACGTAATTTCTGGCCAGTCGTTTCCGATCCTTGGTAGAATTTGTCTCTTTCCTCGGCAGTTACTTCCGAGCTGTATTTGCCAGTCCCAGGATCGATTTGTAACGATTCTAACGGGTAGCCGGCAATTACTTTAGGACTCGGTTCACTGACAAAAGTGCGCGGTGATCGAAAGGTGGTTTCTTTAGTTTGACCATCTGGCCTGGCTAGGCAGAGGCCATATTCCCAGTAGCCGACTATTCGGTCGCCCACACTTTTAATTATTTTGGCATAGTATTCCACTGCTTCCAAATCTGATAATCTTGCGGAGCCACTGCCGATTCGTCGAACATTTAGTCCTGGCTGATGATCATTTGATAAGCCTTCGAAATAAAGGGTGTTGTCCATGGAAAAAACGGGTTGGCCGATTAATTTGGCGTAAGTTAACGCTTTCTTACGAGCATTGGCAACGGCGGTCGGGCCGTCTTCGGTAATAGGCGGGAAATTTATATTATTCGGTAAACCGTCAATATCAATCTCCCAGCCCTTTAAAGCGCTTTTGACCTGATCAATTTTGGCTTGATTTCTTGTGCCAATGATTAGTTTCATATATTTTATTATATCATACCGTGTTAAACTATAAACCACTAACAAAAATACCCCTAATATTAGGGATATTTTTAGAATTAAATATAAATTAACGAGATATTTTTTATTACTAAATTACTTCCAATATAATAAAATCCCCTTCTTCTAGGGCGTGTATCGGCAGGGATTTATCGCCGTAGGCTTCTAATTTTTTATAAGCCTTAGTCCAATCAATCGGCCCCCTTGGATCGTCCTCCCCGTACCTGGATTTATAATGGGGGATAAATTTAATTGGTAATATACCGAGGCCCTCCTTAACTTGCCGCCAGTCGCAAGTCCAAAAATATTTAACTAAGGCATCTGATCCGGCCGAGCTTCCCACCACCACCTTATCTTGCCAAATTGTCGGTAGATTATAGTTCTTTAGATAACTCAAAAGAAGATTATCATCGCCGCCATGGATAATGACAACGTCACTATTTTTTATTTGTTCCTCGAATTGATCCGGAATAGCCAATTCGAATTTAGGATTGACCCCTCTGTCCATTGATTTTTGAAATTTATCGCTCTGCGTCAAAAACTTTTCTTCCCAGAGCTCCCGGGGAGTAGCAAAATAACAAAGTAGAATCCGGGGCGACTGACCTAGTCCCCTAACAATCTCTCTGTTAAATCGAGCGATTTTGTCTGGATGGTTGTTTAGGCCTCCCGAGTTAAGAATATATTTTGTCATATAATTGATTTCATCCGCATTTAAAAATATTTATTCTATCCACAAAGCCCGGAGTTACACCTGAGATTTTTTTTGTAAATAAAATAAAATTATTAGCTTCTTTAATTTTTTTTATAATTATAGGCTGGGACGCTGGCGGTTCATTTCTCTGCCAATCCTTGTAAAGATTAGGGGAATATGAATAGTAAAAGAATAGGCCGGTTTTACTTAGTTTCCGACTAATTTTTCGAGTGATGATGTTTAGCACTCCTTGAATAGTTTTTTCATCGGTATTTCCGGTCAAATAATTTAAAACATTTGATAAATTAATTATATCAAAACGACCCTTTAATCGTTTACTAATTAAAATATCGTTTACATCCAATTTAATGAAATGAATTTTTTTATTACTTAAGATAGCTCGGCATTTTAAATAGTTCTTTTCATTTTTTAAATAGTCATTAATTCTGGAGGCGGGACTATTTATCATTGTCCGTTGACGAAAATATTCCGATTTAATCAACCTTTTTCCATTATTCCCAAATGCATTGTAGATTTTATCAAAAAAGTTTCTTGTTTTGGCAGGAAGATCATTTCTTAATTTGTTATACAGGACGTGGCTTAGATTACCGCTATTAAAATCGGCACCGAAAAATTTAATAAATTCTTTATAGCTTAGATTTCTCAGGGCCGAACACTTTAAATGGAGTATAAATTCAGCTCGTTCGTTTATATCAAAGCCGATAACTTTCCGGGCGCCGTAAAAATAGGCGTTAAGTATTTGGTCGCCTGAACCGACGATACTTAATAATTTTTTACCCTCCAGGTCGAGATATTTATAATAATTAGACACCATTTCGGTGGCGTAGATATACATGGGAGATTTTTCGGTCATTTTTTTATGTCCAGGTTTCATAGTTTAAGAAGGTAATTATTAAAGGTTCCTTTCGCTTTTGAACTTTAGGCAGAGCGGCAAATGATCAGAAACTTCATCGGGGAGGACGGTAAAATTATTAATTTTGATATCGCCTGACACAAAGGCATAATCCGCAAAAGGTAAAAGATTAAATTTCTGATAATTACTATTCCTAGTTGTTTTAAATTTGCCCTCTTGCACTAAATTTCTCATTTTGTTACTTAGTTGCGAGATAGCCTCGGTGTTAATATCAAGATTGAAGTCACCGACTAAGATTTGCGATCCGGGATTATCGTTCAGAATAGTTAATAAGCGTTTAGTTTGTAAAGATCTTTCTGGGGTATCTTTTTTGAAATTTCCTGGGAGACCATGAAAATTATGAATGACTAAACTCCCGTTCTTTAAATAAATAGATTGTATCATTCTCGGGTAAAAGCTGTTCCCGTTGGCCATCTTTAAATGTTTTGTCTCCTCTTCAGTTAGAATTTGATTTGATTCTATTTTTTCGACAGCGATGTTGTTTTTAATGAAAGAAGCAATTCCAACGCCCTGTTTCATTTCCGTAAAATAACCGGTAAAGCCAGGCAACCAATTCTTAATTTCGTTGAAGAGCTCAGTTCTTTCATCTGCCCCCTGGTCTTTAATGGCATATTCGCCATTACGAACTTCCTGAAAACAAAAAATATCAGTCTTGTTTTGCTGATTAGTTATAAATTTCTCTAGCTGTTCATGCATGATACCATTCCAAAGATTGAGGGATATTAATTTCATAAATTCTCCAATATATTAATACTCTCCAATATCCAGCCGCCCCGGAGTTTATCAGCCATCTGTTTTATTTCATCAAGCGTAAACCATTGAGCATCTAATATCTCGTCTTGAGGAAAATTTAATTGGCCGCCTATTATTTTTCCCTCAAAAGCATGCTTTATAGTATCAGCGGCTTCGGCATGAAAAATGGTAATCTCCTTTATTAATCTCACGTCATAGCCAGATTCCTCTTTTGTTTCTCTAATAGCCGCCTGTTCAATTGATTCGCCAACATCAACTTTGCCGGCCGGCCAATTCCAAAGCCCATAAGCCCTAGGCTGTTTTTCTTGGACCAGGAGATATTTGCCGTCTTGTTTTATAACCACCCCAGCCACTACCTCTACTTTTATTGTTTCTTTGTGTCTCTCCGTTATTTTCACCTCTTCTTTAGTTATTTTCATAAGTTTTATTTTCTTTAGCTATAATAATTTATTCGATTTTGTTACCCTATTAGGTTTAATCAAAATCAAATGATAAAAATATGGCGATTTCTTTGGAATGGTTAGAATAATAGTGGTCATTGTAGCCACATTTACGAAAACCGCTCTTCTTATATAACTTCAATACCGGATTTAAAGATGGCGCTTCGGCGATGAGCGATCTGACTTTCTTTTTTTTAGCCATGGCTATTAACTCTTTAACTAATTTGCTGGCCACGCCCTGTCGTCTATAATGAGGATGGACAAAAATATCAATTATTCTGGCGGTATTATTCCATTTGTTTAAATGAATTCCGGTAAAAGCCAATATTCCTTGATCATTTTGTAAAACAATTAAAAAATCTTTCTTGCTTTCTAATAATGATTTAAAATCACGGATTTCTTTAAAATATTTTTTGTTCAGTTTATTTATCTGGTTTAAATCAGATAATTTAGCCCGTCGTATTTTCATATAAAAATAAAATTTTTTATGTTTTTAAATTTTATGACAAATATTCATATTAAAACATATTAGCCATACTAATCATATCAAAAAACCGCCCAAATGGCGATTTTTAATTAGATTTATATTCTTTCCAGATTTTATTAATTTCCTTGGAATTTGTAACTACTCCAAAGGTCAGTCTGGTTAACTCAAGCGTTCTTGTGTGTAAGTCCAGATGTTTGAAATTGCCGGCTACTAAATCTTCCGGGACGACAACCTTATATCCTAGATCAAAGGCATTTCGGATAGCCGTTTCCACACACCAATAAGTATCCATGCCGGTAATCACTAAAGTCTTGATGCCCCGGGCTTTCAAAACAAATTCCAATTCCGGATTGGAAAAGATATTGTAGTTGTATTTTTTAAATATAAACTTTGGCTCAGGATTAATCTTATAGAATTTATATCCCTCCGTCTTAATATCACAGGTAATATACTTACTGTCTAGGTCATATTGTTCCTTCTGTAAATCAATGAGCTTGGAGCGATCATAAATCTGTTGAGCATATAAAACTGGAATACCGGCGTGCTCGGCTATTTTGATAGTCGACTGCAGCCTTTTTATCATTAGTGGAACCATCGACAGGTCGCGACCATTTTTAGCCAGAAGACCACTTGGAGACGCGAAGTCATTTTGAATGTCGATCACAATTAACGCGGTTTGATTGGGATTAAGTTTATCAGTCAAATTCATCATAAACTTTTTATTATAATATCCAGCCCCTCGTCCAAGCCGGGCTGGTTATTTATCAAAATAATTTGATTCTACAAAATCTATGGCTTTAAGCGTGTTTTTGTCGCTGATCATTTGTTTGGCTTTGGCCAGATCCATCCATTCAACGGAATGGAATTCTTCCGCCAGCTTCGAGAGGTCTGGTTTAAACGTATTTTTATCAACATCGATGAAATACCAGACATCAAGATGGAGTCGGCAGGTTTGTTTAGTGGGGTTATTAATGTCGGTCGTGGTTAATAGGGCTGGTTCTTTAACATTTAAATCATTAATATTTAAACCCCATTCTTCGGAAATCTCTCTAGCCACAGTTTCTCGTAAAGTTTCGTTTTTATCAACATGTCCGCCGTTAAAGAGCCACAGTCCCGCTTTTTTATGATGACCAATAAAAAATTGTTTTGCTTTGAAATCACAGGCCGCAAAATAAGCGCAGAAATGGTTTTCAGGATTTTCATCTCTGGTTAATTTTCCTTCTGCTAAATTATGTTTGAATTTTAAAACCACCTCCTCATCAGAAGGAATATTGTTTAATAATTTTATTATTTCTTGGGCTAACATATTGTGGAATCATTTTTAATCTGCTTTTTTATACCCGTCTATCAAATATAAAATTCCCGGAATAACAGGCACGACTAAATTAATGCTAAGATTTGCTTCTGTCAAAAGTCCGACAATAAAACCGATTACAATTGCGAGAATGATGAGCCAGCCTGCAACTTTTGGGTATTTCCAACCCAGCGCTAAACTAATAAAAACCAACGGCATCATAGACAAGGCCACATTCTCCCACAAAGAATAATTAGGATTAACAAATGGCAAGGGATTTCCGTAACCAAAATAAAACGGCAAAGTGAACACTAGGATAAACAAGGCAATTATTCGAGCGGACCATTTAATTATTTTCATAGGTCTTTTCTCCATTCCATTTAATAAGTTAATTCTATTGTTTCTACTAATTATATAATATCACAAAAATGTTATAGCAAATTAAAATATTTAATATTTCCCCATTCCCGGTATTATGTTTCTAACGCCTCCGTTTGGATTCTTAATATCTCCCTTATACCGTGGAATTAAATGTATATGCAAATGATGAACAGTTCTTCCGGCTGCTTCGCCCTCATTTATCCCTAGGTTGTATCCATCTGGGTTATACTTTTTTTGCACCATAGCTTTAGTCTTCTTGATTAATGCAAATAGTTGAATTAGCTGTTCGTCACCAATATCAAAGAAAGAGCTTATATGTAGTTTTGGCACCACTTCCAAGTGCCCCTTTGAAACAGGAAAATTATCCCAGCGAGCATAACAAAAATCATTCTCTAAAATGATTTTATGTTCTTTTTTATTATTTCGGTCACAGAACAGACAATAATCTTTTTCCATATTCTATAATTATTTATGTTAATATTATAACATGCCGTTTCAAAGTGATAAACGTCCTATCAAAAATAGCCCATGTTTAGGGCTATTTTCTATTTGGCGGAGAGGGTGGGACGTAATCGGGACGGTTTTACTTTTGTCCCCAGTTAATAAGTTCAGTAAATCTTAAATAAAATCCGAATGGGTCAATCATACGGAAGTCTTTCCAAACATGACCATGGTCATCCAGTTCTTTTAATTCTCGCACGATGTTGTCTTTTAAATTAATCCGGACCGATTTATATAGCTCTTCAATATCATCCGTAACCATAGTTACTTCAGTGGCATACCCACGTTTAGTGTCTGCAGGAAATTGCTTAAAAAAAGATTGTTCATAAACTCTCCCATCTCCTCCGTAAAAGTTAAGCATTGTATTACCTAGTTTATCCTCTCTAGTCATAGTTAGATAACCAGGATTTTTTTCATTTGGCTTGTCGTCCATGCTTATTTTAAAACCTAGTTTTGAATAAAAATTTTTTACTATTTCCAAATCAGGGACATGAAGTTCAATTATTAGATTATTTCTTATTGGCTGCATATAGATAAAGATTAAGAAAAAGTATTCTTATAGCTTTGTTACTTACGATAATATTATAACATGTCGTCCCAAGGTGATAAACTCCCTATCAAAAATAGCCCATATTCAGGGCTATTTTTAGTCTGCGGAGAGGGTGGGATGCACTTGGGATGATATTAGAAGCTGAACTTAATTAAAAGCACTGTTTTACTAAAGAAAAAAGACGTTTATATATCTCTTCGGAGCCACCAATAAATACCCTATCTGTCGGATTAAGGTTAGAACTCCCTTCTAAATTAGTAAATCTTCCGCCCGCCTCTTTTATTATGAGGGCGCCAGCATATTCAGGAAAACAATCTCTAGTTAAAGAAATAACTCCACTATATTTACCGCTAGCTACATCACAATAACTGATAGCCATTGAATTTGAATAGTTATACTGAATAACTTCGTATCCTGAAAGAGCAGTTTTTATTTTTTCT
>Ga0172379_10005470_pt1 | contig 17744 bp, 21 predicted proteins | sample GrowelOW334metaG_FD_119756 | JGI IMG/M metagenome (GOLD analysis project Ga0172379, IMG submission 119756) | Groundwater microbial communities from an aquifer near a municipal landfill in Southern Ontario, Canada - Groundwater well OW334 metaG | ecosystem: Environmental > Aquatic > Deep... | reverse complement strand
TCCGGACCGCCGAAGCGCATATCTAGTGGCCCATTAATTTGAAAAGAAAATCCTCCGCTTTGAGATTCGAGTTGAAATGAAGAGATCCCAAGATCAAGTAATATGCCGCTAATTTTATGTAAATCTGACTGTTGATCATTTGTAATGCTTTCTATTTTTGAATAATTCGCGTGATAAAGTGTTACTCTGTTTTTATATTTTTTCAGACGCTTACCCGCCTGCTTGATTGCTTCCGTATTCAGATCGAACCCGATCAATTTTCCATGCGGTCCGGTTTTTTCCAGGATTCGTTCCGCGTGTCCGCCGGCACCGACTGTGCCATCGATATAGTTCTGATTCGGTTTCGGGTCAAGGTACTCTATTACTTCTTCAAGCAATACTGATTTGTGAAGAGGATTATTATTTGCCTTCCTCACTTGCAGTAAATTCATATATTAAACATCCAATTCCTCTAATTTTTCCGCGATATCTACTGCGCTCTTTTCCGTTCCCTGCTTATATTTCTCCCAGCCCTCTTCATTCCAGATTTCAATCCGGTTATACAGACCGGCAACTACTACTTTTTTGCTGATTGAAGAAAACTTCCGCAGATAGTCCGGAATAACTATCCTCCCCTGCTTATCGATTTCCACTTCCATCGCGCCCGCGAACATTAAACGGGAATAGGCGCGGGAATTGGACTTGCTGACGGGTAGTTTGGCCAGTTTCACCGCCATCGTTTCCCATTCGTCTTTGGAATATAAAAACAAGCAGTTATCCAGACCTCTGGTCACGACAGCCCCCTTGGCAAGATCGTTGCGAAACTTGATCGGAATCGCGAGTCTCCCTTTGTCGTCTACTGCATGTTGATATTCACCGATAAACATATATTTTCGAAGTATATTAAACTTCTGTTATTTATTTTGTTTGTTCACAAAAGCCAATTTTCTTTTTGTTTTCAGCGGATTTTGTAGGGTTTAAGTTAAGTTATCCACAGATTTCTTTACTTATCCCCACTTTCATCCACTTTTCACCATATGTTTCCATTCTACACCACATTTCGCCTTAGGTCAACAAGTGGATAACTATCAAAACACAAAGCAGTCCCCTTTTCAATGCAGATAGGGAAATTAATATACATATAGTATGTAATTTTTTAGGTTGAGGTTCAGTTCTCCAGAAAACCAACTGGATATAAATATTACGCTTGCGTATCTCGCACGACTTCCAGTCTCTTAAATGTCATTTCGAGCTCGGTATTAACTTATCACTTCGACCGCAGTGGAGGAGTCTATTGATTTCTCGGCTTTGTCGCGCTTAGCGCGACTTCGCTCGAAATGACAGAGTGGTCGAAGTGACGGTCTGCATCCCGAGCATATCGCAGATACCCTAACACCTAAACCCTTACCCCTATTCCCTAACAAATAAAAAAAAAGGACCGCGCTCACAGAGTCAGCTTGGTCCTACTCAGGAAAAAGATCATCCCAATGCTTCGTGTTACCGGGAAAACCCAGCACATCCGCGGGGTCTCCCGCGAGGTCCGGATGGAATACCGGCAAGTTCTTCACGCAGGAGCAGTCGAAACCAGTCATGTCCTGAACCGCCAGCATGGCGTCGATGAACATGTCAACCAGTGCCGGCTTGCGTTCGTTCATGATCCGGACGACTTCCTCGCCATCCACATCTTGCTCCACGTCCGGCGTGTCCGTGATCACAACTGCCCCACCATAATGGAAACCAAGCTGCCGGATATAGTACAACTCCGGTATCATGGTCTGCATCCCGAGCATATCACAGATCCCCAGGCGGATGTGCATGGCAATCTCAGCGGGAGTCTCGTACAGAGGGCCCCGCACCGCGCAGGCCAACACTCCGCCGGACTTCACATGCTTGCTCCGCCGAAGCAGAGTTTGCATGTGCGGGCAGAGCAAACCATTCGCCGTGCGATGGAACGCCGTGGGATGGACGTACTTGTCCTTGATCGAGAACGACCAGGCACCGCGCGTGAAGTCGATCACGTCGTTGGGGATCACGATGTCCCCTACTTCGAGACCGCCGGGAATGTTCCTGGCGTTGTGCAGTCCACCGACCGCTGAAATTCCGTTGACGAACTGGTTGTTGAACAGCTTGGGTTCCAGCTGGTTCAACTTCCACAGACCGTATATGTACGGTCTTTGATCGAGTTGGTCGGCAAGGCGCGGACTACCGGTGGAGTTGTGACGATCAATCGAAACGAACGAAAGATCGTTGCGCTGAACGATCGTGCTTAGGAATGGACCATAGACCGTCCGCAAGAGTACCGGTTTTGAAGTTTCAAACCCGCGCTCCTGGAACAGCGTGCCCATACCGGTTCCCCCGATATAGGCACAGGTGATTCGTTCCGACATAACTCTAATCCTTTTCGTTTGTACGGACTGTCCGCACGTGTCTAGCGTCGTGCTTCGACCGGAGCTTGATCATCAAGCGTAGTGACCTTCTGCTCACTTGCCCTGCCACTAAAGACGATGGCCAGGATCACTACGATCCAAAAGAGGCAAGCGAGCGCGGTACTACCACAGAACGTGGTTTCACCTTTCTTCTGTTTTGCCAGAATCCTTTTCCTGGCTTTGTTCATGCGCCTCCTGTGACGCTGATGTGACACGGTCTTACTCCTTTGTCAGAGGACTACGTGACTCCTTTGCTTCCTCGAAACCATCATTTTCGATCAATCAAATATATATGGATAATAAAAAGAACCAGCGAATGAATTTACATCATTATTCGCCAGTTGTCAAGCAATAAAATGCAATTTTTCTTGCCTTATCGTTGTCTTTTCCCCATGTCCCGGATAAACATTTGCTGATTCCGGTAAGGTTAATAGCTTATTGGTAATACTGCTAATTATCTGCTCGTAACTGCCCAGTGGAAAATCTGTACGGCCAATTGCTGATTGGAACAAAGTATCACCGGAAAACAAAACTTTTTCTTCTGCAAAATAAAAACAGACACAACCCGGTGTGTGTCCCGGCGTATGAATTACAGAAAAATTCAAACTGCCTACCTTAAGCTGCTGATTATCACTTAAATTAATATCCGGTTGGAACGCTTCAAATGAAAATCCGACCTGATTGACCATCCCCTTCTCATCAATTGGCATAATTGCCAAATCCGCGGGGTTCATGCAAATTGGCGCGGACACCTGCTTTTTCAATTCTGATAATCCTGTCACGTGATCAAAGTGCCCATGCGTGATTAATATGTATTTTATATTTAGCCCTACCTCGTTAATTGTCCTGATCATTTCCGTATCATAAACAGCAGGGTCAATAATGACCCCCTCTTTGCTATTTTCATTATAAACCAAATATGTATTTGTTTGTACCGGACCTAAAACAAACCGTTCAATTTTCATGGAATTACTTTTTTGGTTTTGTTATGTTCGGTGCCTTGCCGTAAAACGGTTCTACTATCTGGAACCCGTTTGTTTTCATCAGAATTGCTTTACCTTTTTTCACTAAAGCGTCATTGGACTTAAAATCAGTCGCTTTAATTCCCGCCACCGGAATATTCAGGGCATAGCCCAGCGTGTTGGCAATAACCACGCCGATCCGCAGTGAAGTAAACGGTCCTGGTCCGGTAACCACCACCACACCTTGCAGCTCTTTGGTTTTAAATTTGTGTTTGGTCAGGAAAATACCAACATGCTTCAATAAAGTATCTGTTCTATTAAAGCCCGTCTCAAAAAAATGCTCATATATTCTTTTACCATCATCCAATAATAATGTCGCCTGTTCTACTTCAGAAGTATTGATAAATAGGATCATTTGTTTGATTTATTAATTCTTTTTTTCTCCCAATTACGCACTGCTTTCTCATCCATGCCGAAATAATGCCCGATCTCATGATGTACCACTTCACTTATCTTCTTACGGATATTCTCCACATCGGCGCCGGCGATATGCTCAATCGGTTTTTGAAAAATCGTGATTTTATCCGGCAGTACGGACCCGTAATTAACTCCCCTTTTGGTCAACGGCACACCCTGATACAGACCAAGTAACAAGCCGTGGTAATTAATACCGTGTTCTTTTGTTCTGGCATTTCGGGAATCCTCTTCCACCACAAAAGCAACATTCTCTATTCTTTTTCTTAAATGTTCCGGCACTTCCCCGACGGCGTCGGCAACCATTTTTTCAAATATTTCTTTATTCATAATTGTGCTTACTATTTTACCTTTCCGGCTGTTTTCAGGCAAATCTGTGCCTTAGGTCTTGACAAAATTTATAAAGTAGTATAAGATGTCCAGTCTGATACGGTTGTATCAGGCATGCCCAACCACGGGCAATGCTCAAATCGAGGAGGTTGTCGATGAGACGACTCGTCTCCCTGTTCCTCGCCGTCTTCCTGACGGCGTGCATCCCGATCATCGCATCGGGACATGACGACGCACTGACGTCGAATTATCAAACGATGTCCGCGACCATCCCGATGACGACCACGCTGGACGCCAACACCGGCGCCACGGGCCCCGGCTTCACGAGCTGCTCCGCCATCTATTTTTCGACCAACGGCGCGATCACCGCGAAGGCCGGCGACGACTACTGCGTTCTCGTCACCAATTTCCGCCTCCGGGCGAAAGGCTCGGGTCACGGCGCCGGGGTTTCACTCGACAGCGCTTCGGCGCTGACGGAAAACGCATATGTATGCTTGAACCTGGACGCGACCTCCGGCAACTACTACGACGCGACGGCCAACCCGGCCGCCACCGCCGGCGCCTCCGGCACCTGCACCTGGCACCCTCTGCGGTGCTAATGCGCTGAAGGCTCCCGAACAGGGAGTCGACACGCGCGCCCCCCACTTGCTATTGGAGTGGGGGTGTTTTATTTATTAAATAGGCCCGCCCGGCTCCCGCCTGCTATGCCATAGACAATGGCGGGCAGGCGCCTTTGGTGAAGCCAAGGCGGACGGGGTTTAGGAATAAGGGTATAGGGTCTAGGGGTAAGGATCTAAAGTTTAGATACAAAAAACCTGCCAGATTAATTACGGCAGGTTAGTTTGTATATCTAGACTGTTTTGATTTTTAATAACTCTTATTTCTTCAATAATTTCTTAATTTTTTCCACCACTTCACTCGGCGTGTTATCCGCCTTTGCCATAAATGCCACTGCACCCATTTTTTCACTCAACATGGTGTGACCACCTTCATTCAGATTTGTCAGCACTACAATCGGGATATCCTTGGTTTTATCATCAGCTTTTAAAAGCTTGATCGCATCATAACCGCTCATTTGAGGCATTACTAAATCCATGCCGATCAAATCCGGTTTTTCTTTATCAACGACATCCACTACATCCTTCGGCGGATGATCAAAAAGCACAATGTCAAAACCCTCCTTCTCAAATTTTCTTTTATACATATCTGAAATTAATTTGTCATCTTCAAATATTATAATTTTTGTCATTGTTTTTTTGTTAATTATTGTTGAGCGTTTACTTGGGTTGAATCGACAAATACTCTTTGTTTTAATTCCTGATCAATAAAGAATATCGCGCCCTTATCATCGCCGATCATTTTCATTTTTTGGACAAGCTCGTCCGCGTTCGCCTCCTCCTCCACCTGTTCATCCACGAACCAATTCAGCATGCTCTCCGTTGCCGGATCTTTTTCCGCTCTCGCCAATTCCACTAAATTGTTGATCCGACCGGTAATCATCTGCTCATGGGCATATGCCGCCTCGAATGCCGCGAGCGGTGTCTTCCATTCCGACTGCGGTTTTTCCACCGCCGTCAGATCCGCTCTTCCTCCCCTTTCCAGAATAAAGTTGTAAAACTTCATGGCGTGGGTCATTTCTTCCTGTGCCTGAACCCTCATCCAGTTGGCAAAACCCATCAGGTTTTTGTCGGTAAAATCAGCGGACATCGCCATATAAAGGTATGCTGAAAATAGTTCAGCATTGACCTGCTCATTTAACGCATTGCGCATTCTTTCAGTAATCATATTTTTCCTTTCAATTTAATTCATTATTTTAATTATCTCCTACAGGACACAGCTCTGCCGGTTTGGGACTACTGGGATGTCCGTGTTCCACCCAGATTCCATTGTCACAGATCCAGGTATCCTCGTCACCGCCGGCAAAACGCAAAAAAAGCCACGCAAAGGCAGTAGCAATGATCCCCATGGCAATAATGGCAGTTTTTTTATTTATCATTATTGTCTACGATAGAATATTATTTGGTTTCCTTAATTTCCTGTTCTTCAATATCTTTTTTCTGGAATTTACTGAACTTATCAATCATGACAATATTTTTATTTTCCAGAATATCATATAAAAATCGGTCCGTAAGATCACGACGATATTTGTATTCCTTAGTGGTCATCACAGTATAGTTTATGGTGCGGTTAAAGAATTTTTCAAACTTATCCATTAACCGTGTCAGTTTATCGCGATTGATCTTGCCGACCAGAAGAATATCCGTTGAATTATCCTGGATGCCGACAAAAAAACCGGTAAGCACCATGTATTGAATATTGCCCAGCGCTTTAATATCGGATACCAGTTTGTCTTCCAGAATTACCTGAGCTTTCAGAATCAACCCTCTGAGTTCAGGAAATAGAATGAAGTTAGAATTAACCTGGTAGAATTTTTTTTGATCTTCATCATGAGACATTACCAAACCCATATCTTCCAGGTTCTTCAGCTCTCTTCTGACGGAGTTTATCCGCTCATCAATTGTCCTGGTTATCTCGCGAACAAAAAAAAGCTTTTCCGGTTCTGTTAGAAAAAGTCTCAATAATTTCACTCTGGTTCGTGAACCAAATAGTTGTTCAAGCATAGTTTTCAGTTTCTCTATATTTTATTAGTCCAAATCCGACTTTATTATACGTTTTTCAATAATACATGTAAAGGTGTCATTCATTTTTACTAAAATTCATGCTGAAAACTTGCAGAAATTGTTGAAATGTTTAATAATAACAGGGTAAATACAGGTGAAATATCCTCATGTATTAATTATAATGGTTAATGTAAAAACAATTGACTAACATTGAAGCAAAAATCTCCAGGCTACTGATCAGTAACCCGGAGCAAAGCAGATCCATAACCGGAGTATTTATTCCGGAAATAACCCCGCTAGAAATTCAGAACTTCGGGCACCTTTTTGTGCTCACTGAAATAGATGTTAGGAATGATGCCAATGGCAAAGTTCTTCAATTAGTCGAAACGGAACTTAAGAAAAACTATTACGGATCAGATAAACTGAATGTTGAACTGGCATTTGAAGACGCACTGCAGAAAACAAATTCCAAACTGCACGAGTTGATTGCTTCCGGCGAAAAAGACTGGGTTGAAGTTTTTAACTGCATCGTCGGTGTGCACAAAGGTGATGAATTACATATCGCCCAGCTGGGTAGTATGCACGCTTTTTTCATTCAAAAAAATAAAATTGTAAATATTATCGATCAAGCAGGTGATAATTCCGGGAAGATAAACCCGTTAAAAATATTTTCAAATGTAATATCAGGAAGTGTAAAAGAAAATGATTCACTGCTGTTCTGCAACAACAGCCTGCTGGACTATATTTCTCAAGAAAAGATAAGGAGAATAATAACAGAAAATAGCCCTGAAAATGCCGTAGCAACTATTCAAAACCTGCTAAATGACAGTACTAATGGAGTTTCATTTATCGCGATTATTCTGGGTATCAAAACACCGGAAATAACGGTTAATGAGGAAATGAGAGCACCAATAATAGCTCAGAATGATACGGTATTAACTGCCCCGGAAACATCAATGAACGGGCTGGTGAATCAGGAGCGCAGTACAACCGAACTACTCACGCCTTCTATCTGGCCGAATATTTCAAAAAAAGTTAAAAATCTGGGAGAAAAATTGAAGGGTCGTGTATCAAAAAAAGGGTTAGATGAAAAATTTGGCGAAGATGCAGGAGTGATCCGAGAAATCAGAAACAGGGATACTGAGAAACAAAGCATACTGAGCACATCTTTTAAATATATAAAATTAGTCGGTAAAAAAGTATTTGAACTATTCATCTTAAGTATGAGAGGAATCCGGGGACTTTTTAAGAAAAAGGAATCAATTCGTGGACACATCCGGACACTCCCTCACAAAACCAGCAAAGAGACTGCCAGATTCCTGGTACGGATAAAAAGAATGTCGAATCCCAGAAAAGCAGTTCTGGGCATTGCTGTTCTATTGATTGTGATTTTTGCATTCAACATTGTGAATATGGGAAAACGGGAAGACCGGAAATTAATGCGGGAAAACTACGCAAAAGCTCTGGTGCAAGCGGAAGAGAAAACTTCTGAGGCGGAAGCAGCGCTGATCTATGAGAATGAAGAAGATTCCAGAGTTCTGCTTAGTGATGCAAAGAATCTGATTCAAAGCATTCCTGACGAAGAAGAAGATTTACAAGGTAGTAAAAATGAACTCCTCAAAAAGATTCAGGATCAGCTCGATAAAGTGAATCATATCGTAAAAATCACCAGTCCCGAAATAGTTGCGGATCTGGCATCCGCCGGCGAAGGATTCTCCCCTGCCGGTATAATTCTGCTTGGTGGCAATCTTTATAGTTTTGATTCGGCGGAAAACACAATCCTGAACACAGTGCTGGAAGATAAATCAGTAGCCGTAGAATCAGCAGGAACATTGGAAGGCAGTTTAACAACCGGCATTCCTCTTACGAACAACTTATTACTTCTGAAAACGGATTCGGATATTTTTTATGAATATAATATTGCTGACGCTGCTTTTACTTCACGCAAAGTTGAATCAGCAAATGTTGATAACCGCATCGGAAATTATAATACTTACCTCGGAAGGATATACACCCTGGATACAAAAAATAACCAGATATTCCGTCATGAAAAATCCGGCAATGACTGGGGATTAGGATCCGCCTGGATTACGGATGTAAATCTGGATGTAACCAATGCCAACTCAATTGCAGTTGATGGTGCTGTTTATGTTGCAAAAAATAACGGAGAAGTCTGGAAACTTTTCAGCGGTGCCAAAGACGAGGAATTCAAGACAAGTACAATAGATCCGGCATTTTCTAATCCTACCAAAATTTATACCACACCTGATCTGGAAAATGTTTATGTGATAGATCCGAATAATAAGAGAATAGTGATCCTGGATAAAAACGGCGGACTGGTTAATCAATATTTCTCAGATTCATTTGATAATTTAAAAGACTTTGCTGTTTCCGAGTCTGATAATGTGATATACCTTTTGAACGGAAATAGTATTTATAAAATTGACCTGTAAAAACTCCGCGCGCGCTGACATAAATTCATTTATACATACAACTAAAAACTTCTCCGCCAACCGGCGGAGAAGTTTTTTTGTTTCTGTATATAGTCTTATATACCGCTTGTATTCTGTAACACGTTTAAGGCAAATATTACTATTGCCCAAGCGACCAAGATAATTACTAAGCCGATAACGGCCGCCGTAATAATTTTCTTTGCTTTTTCAACTTTTTCTTCGTTACCACCAGCTGTCATCCATGTGAACCCACCATATAGGACGAGAATAACTGCAATCAATCCCAGTAATCCCAGTATCCATTGGATGATCGCAATTACCGTTGCTTGCAGGTTCGCTGTACCTAATCCTAACGTACCTGAAGGATTATAGAATGATACTGCGTTTGTTACCTGTGGTAGCAGGAACAAAGAAAAGATGAAAAGCAATAAGAATGTTTTCTTCATGCATTTCGTTTAATAATTAAACTCATGCTTACAGAATAACAAGTATTTAAAAAAAAAGCAAGTACTTAGTAAGAAAAAAACATTGTTTTAGACTGGCAGACAGTTGATGATTAGTATTTTGACAGCCCTTACGGAATAACCGCTCCCTCATTGTGAATAATCTATCTTTCGATTTATATATTCTGTTGACTTTCACAAATAAACCAGTCTATAATATGGCGACTAGGAGATTTTACCGATCTCCAAATAATCGGCTCCTGCACTTTCAGGGAGGAACGACCATGGCTGACAGTCATACGAAGGAAAAATGCTTCACCATCAACCTCGGTGACATCATCGACATCCCGCCGGAAGCCGTCCCGTACTTCCACCGCCCGTCCCTTCGCGACACCCCTCCCCTCGATCACGAAATCGCACAGCCCCGGATCATCCGGATCCACCAAGTCGACACCGACTCGGACACCTGGCGGTTCCCGCACAATTCGATCGAGAAGGGGCACGGACTGGTTGTGTTCGCTCCCCCACTTCCGCCGGAAGGTGGCAAGATACGAGTCGCGATCCGCGACCATGCTAGCGTCTGCGCCGTTCCGCTCGACCGTTACGAGGAACTCACCGCTTCCGAATGCCAGCAGGTCTAGTTGCCCGCCACATGCTCTTTGCCCCCGCTGTCATCACCACCTGGTGATTTCAGCGGATTTTTTTATCCAATAAAAAAAGGCCTCTTGGAAGAAGCCTACGCAATGAACGAACGAGAACCTATTCAGCGTTCTCGGTATAGAAAACGAACATGATGACGCCGACACGATGACAGCGGTCACCCGCATGCACCACATTGACGTGGTGCACTTCGATGTTCTTGTTCATCAGCCACGTGTTGACCCTCGCATCCAACCCTTCAAGCGTGGTCACAAATCCCGGCGACGTATCCATCGACGAAAATTGTGCCAAGAACGACTTGATTTTCACAGACTCTACCTTTCTGTCTGGATGCACGCACACCTAGCGCGCGATGCACTCTTGGGGTGCCGAGAAATGCTTGAGCAGCATCTCGCGCGTCCCGGTGATGGGATCGACTTGGAGAGACATCGTCCCGCCCTTGTTCCTGTTGATTCGAGTCACCTCGAATCCGATGGTCTCCACCGGAATGAAGCTCATCTCGCTGTAGCAGCGGAGGCCTCTTCCCGAGAAGACATACGTCATGGCATCGAACGGATTCGCGCTGAACTGCCATCTGCTATCAGAATCCTCCCGGAAGACGATCCCGACCAGTCGGCCCTTGTGCTTTCCACGGCTGCCGCGAATTCCTTCTGGGACGCTCAAGTGCAGGAAATCTGGATTCTTCCAGATCTTGTCCCCCACATTGATCCCGATGGAAGACCGTTTGAACCATTTCGTCCAAAACATCGTACTCCCCCCTTTCAAAAAATGAGTGTACGTGCCTAGCGTGCGATGCTTCCCGAAGGTGCGTTGTAGTGCTCGAGCAGTGTCGCGATCCGCCCGAAAACGGGCTTCACGCATACGGAGGTTCCGTTCTTGTTGATCCGCTTCACTTCGAAGCCGATCACGTTGGAGGTAATCGGCGGAAGCTTGAAGTAGCAGAAGCAGACCATTCCCCTGCGCGCATTCGAGGTGATCACCCACGAGCGGTCATCCACGACGTCGTAGAACTCTCCCGGATCAGCACGGAAGATAACTCCGCCGTGATCCGACTCCACGGGGAACAGATCGACCATCCGCGGCGGCTCCACCCCACTAAAGATGACCTCGCGCAGAATGAGGTCACCCACCTTGATGTTGTTCGGGTTGTTGGACACGTTTCCTTCCTCCATGTTCCAAACACCACAGTGCAGGGCGAACCGGATAAGTTATCATAAATCCCCCGCCATGTCAATAGTAGACAGACCAATTCATGCTCCTTTAAAAAAATACCCATTGACAGAACTGGTCTTAAAAAGTAAAATTTCAAACTGGCTCTTTCCCCGAACCGGAAGGAAAAACCATGCAACTCATGATCGGACTGGCCGTTGCCTTTGTCGCTCTGGTGAGCGTGTTGGCAATCTATCCCCACCTCAAGTTCGAGCAGAGCTACTTCTCCACCTGGTGGATCGTCGCCCGCGCTGTGGCAGTCCCTTACATGTTTATCACGATCCGCATCGCAACCAGACACATCTCCAGTCTTGAACTGAAGATTGTGATCGCAATCCAATACTACGCGTCCGTACTCGTAGTTGGTTGCTGGTTTCTGCCGAAGCACTATCCCTTGCTTGAGACTTTTACGTTCATGATAATCGGATTGTTTCCGCTCATTTTTTTCTGGGGAGATCCCCAGACAGAAAGCACGCCGACCGGTGCCCAAAACGACACGGCGGTCCGTGATACCTGACCCGCTTCCCATCTAGAGGCGGTTTTTTTATCTAATAAAAAAAGGCAAGGGATTAGGCTTGCCTGGCGTGCTGTAAAAACTCCGAAGGAACGTTGTAATGCTCGAGCAGTGTCGCGATCTGTCCGAAGACGGGCTTCACGCACACGGAGGTGGCGTTCTTGTTGATCCGGCACACCTCGAAGCCGATCACGTTGGACGTATCCGCCGGAAGCGGAAAGTAGCAGAAGCAGATCAGCCCCCGCCGTGATCCCGAGGTAATGACCCACGGGCGGTCATCTCTGACCGAGTAGAATTCACCCGGCGCAGCGCGAAGGATTATCCCACCATGTTCCGACTCGACCGGCAACAGGTCATCCATCTGCGAAGGAGAAAACCTGGAGAAGAAAACCTCCCTCCAGATCACATCTCCCACCCGTATGTTGTTCGGATTGTTGGACACGTTTCCTTCCTCCTTGTTTCCAAACACCACAGTGCAGGGCGAACCGGATAAGTTATCATAAATCCCCCGCCATGTCAATAGCCAAGCTGTTTGTATTGAATCAAAAACCCCCGCATTGTCTGCGAGAGTTTTTATTAATCTTCCTTAATCTATTCTAGCAATAGGAATCTTACCATCTAATAGAACCTTCAACTCCTATTGTTCCGCCATCAGTCTTACTGTCATAATTGAAATTAATACATGCCCCACCAACAGTATACTGAAAGGATGCCCCACCATTGAGCGAACACTGAAACTCAAAATGCCGATCTTGTAACCAACCGCGAACACCACCATAAAACTGGCCAAGTTGAGAATTTTCTAATGAATTCAGATAAGACTCAATGTCCAAATTTGTTATATCATTAAGTGCTATAAGAACACCACCCGATGCATACCTTAATGCTTCTTGTCTTGCCCAGGACCAAAATGCACTACCGTCATTTTGCATATGATCCAATACTTCCCCTAAAGCATCTCTTTGTGCTTGAGTAAGACCATCTTCAGTTGATGTTTCCGCCAATACCCAATCCGAATTAACAGAATCCGCATTTAACACATCTTGTGAATCATCTGTTGTTGTATCAATTTCCTGAAATACTTCATACAAGGACTGATCTTCGTTTTCTGGTGCAAATATCGGACTGAGTTCAACGAGTTTGCTTTCATCATTCAGCTTTGCTGTAATTTCCTGTTCCGGTACTCCCATATTGCGTAAAAACTGTGCTGTTTTCAATAAGAGTTCCTCTCTAGTTGTACTAGGAGTGATCTTAAAACTTGATGCCACTTTAATCTCGCTTAACTCTGTTTCCTGATCTCCAGAAGTTTGAATGTTTTTAATCAAATGCTCCGCTTCTAAAAACATCACATCGCTTTCCGTAATCATTACTGCCTGCGGGTTCTTTTGCGGCATTTTTTTCATATCAGCAAGACCTAAAACAATCCCGGCAGCGATTACTAATGACGCTCCCATTAGCAATGTAATAACTGCAACATTAACTACGCCAATAGATTTTTTTGTGCTAGTAGTAACTTCTGTTTGTTTTTGTTCCATATATTTTTATTTTAATTCTATTCTACTATCATGTCCGGCAATGTTTCGACAACATTGCCCATATTATCTGTGCTCTTTGTTACTGCGTGAATCTCATAATCGTTATCTCCAGGATTTACTCCACAGGCAATCGCTCTGGTCAGAAGTGCGTCAGCATACGGCCTGCCATTCAGATCGTAGAAAAAGAATGCACCAACATTTGGTTCCAGCGTTACCGATGGAATACACAGATCATGTACCCCGTAAAATAATACTTTGGATGAATTAGGATCATAAGATCCGATTGTCCAAACTCGCTCCGGGATTGTAATTTCTCCTTCGGCAAAGTGTCCAATTGAAACTAACAATGGTGATTTCCCGCCAATTAATTCGTAATTCTCATACTCATCCCAAAGCTCCATTTCAAAACCATTGTCACTGCCAAGGTATGCTCCCATTGGTTGACTCTCTCGAATAATGTTTGACCTTACGAATGGTCCAACTTCATCTGGATAAGGAGAATTTATTTCACCGCTTACCAGATTCATCGGATTATATGAATTTGCTAAAATTCTAGGACAATCGCTATTCATAACCGGAACAGTTAATTCGGAATTATGATATGGCGTGCCATAAATATCATAATAATATTTTAAATTACCTGACGAAATACCTTTTCTGCCCGGATAACAAAGTGTTGTAACAACATTTCCGTCAGTCTGCAAAGTAATCGCCTGCGAAAGCACATCTACTTTTGTTGTGTTTGACCCTAAATTAACTTCAATTGAAAGTGGATTTAATGAATTTACTCCGATATTTCCAGACGGATACCAACTTACATCGACAAGTGATCCAGCAAAAACCCCACGATTATAGACATCCCAACCACTAACTTGGTTTGGATGAATTATGGGCATTGAAAGATGCCCATCATCAATTACCTTCGGCATAAATGCATTGCTTGTTGGATATATTGCAGGAGTCCTTTTTGTTGGCATGGTCTTCATATTTGAAAGACCCATGACAATTCCGGCAGCAATTATTAATGACGCTCCCATTAGCAATGTAATAACAGCAACATTGACTACGCCAACAGATGTTTTGGTTATTGTAATCGTATCTGTTTGTGTTTGTTTTTGTTCGTCCATATGATTTTAATTAATTTTTATCGCTAATCTTAGCCTAATACTTAACATTATAGCACATTTTTTTAATTTTGTCAAAGCTATCTAAATAAAAAAACACCCGCTGACTAGCGATTTCAATACATGAATGGGAACTGATTAGTCCCCATTCCGTTTTTTATAATACTTTTTTAAATTTATTTACCTTTGGCGCAATCACTAACCGGCAATATGCCTGGTTGGGATTCTTTTCAAAATATTGCTGATGATATTCTTCCGCCCGATAAAACCGGTCCAGCTTTTTAACTTCCGTTACGATCGGCTTAGTATATTCTTTTTGAGCAGCTGCGATAAAACTTTCTACTTCATTTTTCTGATCCTCATCATTCCAATAAATAGCCGAGCGATATTGCGTCCCAACATCATTCCCCTGCCGGTTCAGACTGGTCGGATCGTGCATAGCAAAAAATGTTTTCAATATATCAGACAACGTAATTAAAGATGCATCATATATTACTTCAACAACTTCAGCATGACCGGTCGTTCCAGAAGATACTTCTTCATAGCTTGGATTATTAGTGTCCCCTCCCGCATAACCGCAAGTCGCTGAAACAATTCCTTTCGTAAGCGCAAAGACTGCTTCCACACACCAGAAACATCCTCCACCCAACACAATTTTTTTGTAATTATTTTCCATTTGGTTTGAATACTAATGAAATGGAATTAACACAGTGACGGGTATTTTTTTCAGTCATTCTCTCCCCTTCAAACACATGACCCAAATGCGCGTTGCATTTTGCACATTGGATTTCTGTGCGCATGCCATCCGCGTCGGGTAAACGTCTGACGCTACCTGGAACTTCCGCGTCAAAACTGGGCCACCCGCAGTGCGCGTCAAATTTGTTTTCCGAATTATATAGTTTGGCTCCGCACTGTTTGCAGTAATATCCGCCCTCCTCAAAATTTTTATCATACTCACCAGAAAAAGGCTTTTCTGTACCCTTGTGCAGAATTACCTTCTCTTCTTCGTTTGTGAGTTTATTGTATGCCATAGAAATTCAATTATAGCATGAAGCAGTTTTAAGGCTAGGGATATTGACACGGATAAACTTTCGTGTTAAGTTCTCCTACTTGGCATATTCCATGCCGGGAAAAACAGCACTTCAGCGACAGGAGTTCTCTATGCCCAAGGATCCGAATTTCCCCGGCTTCCCTGAAGAGATTCCCCTAGTACTGACATTTGTCAGCGTGACCTTCCCCACCGGTTTGGTGGCGGAGACCCTAGTCTGTCAGCGGACCATCCGAGTCCAGCCGATGCTGGAGTACCAGATCACGCTCTGGGGCAAGGACTTCGACGGCTTCGACCAAGTCCTCACCTTCCGGGATGGCAAGTGGTTCGCCACGAATCCCGAACATCCGCGCGTGGAGTTCGTGGTCGGGCTCGTGTTCTCCGCCAACGAGGACTAGGCTAGACCGCTAGCCCTTGCTCATTCCCCCACCAACATGTGTTTGGTGGATTTTTTATTAGACCATTGACATATGCATTCACTATTGCTAAGATTTTTTACTTGGCATATTCCATGCCAGGCGAAATCACCAAAATCAGGAGGCATTCTCCATGTTCACCATGTACAGCCCATTTTCGTTCCCCGAGAATATCCCCACCGTGGACAACATCGTCCGAATCATGCTCCCCGACGGACTGGAGGTCGAGACCACGATTCGGCAAAGAGACGTCAATCACCATACGGGTGATATCAGGATCACCATCAAGGGCAATAACCTCAACGGCTTCGATCCGACGCTCGGCTTCCGCGACGGGAAGTGGTTCGCAACGCATCACGACACCGCGGGAATGGAGATCGAGGTTTTTCTCAAGATTGTCGAGGAGTGCTAGACAGCACTCTAGCCACTGCACCTTCCCCACCAGCAACTTCGCTCGGTGGATTTTTTTATATACTTATTGACTTAAAATTGCAGTTTTGGTAATATCTTACACTGACACCTGCGCTTCACATCGATCCCCTCAACCCTGGCGGAGTTCTCATGGATATTGTGTTTCCTGAAGATTTCCCTGATTTGGGAGACCGTGTCAACGTCATGTTGCCCAATGGCATGCGAGTAAAAGCACTCGTGCATGAGCGGGCCTGCAGGACTCCGGATTGCATGGTACACACCATACTGCTTTGGGAAACCAACCTCCGTCCGTATGCGGAGCTCCTGATCCATCGCGACCGGAAGTGGTTTGCGACGCTTCTGTCCGACAGCACCGAGCATGAGGTCATGCTCTGGATACTGTAGCACAAGCAGTTAGATCTTTCTTTCCGCCGACAGTTTGTCCGGTGGATTTTTTATTATAAAGATATAAGATTAAAGTTGTAGATGAAAATTTGTGAATCTTTTCCATAAGTTAGCCAAATTTTCCCATTGACTTCAACTCATTTTCATGATATAATACTATAATGAAAGAAGGTAATAACACCTCCGAAAAAACAAAAACCATAACCAAGATAAGTTACCGAATAGCGATCCTTGTAGTGGGAGCGCTTTTTTTGTCCGCTGCCTCCGCTATTTTAGCTCTGGGCTATTATAAAGAAGACGGCAAACCTTTGTATGCCGGTGCATGCCAACTGGTATCTGTAAGATCGCAAAGCGGACCAAATAAAGTATACACTCTGAACCCCGATCATACGATTAAGCTGAATAAATTGTATAAAGATTACTTCAGCCGAAATGCCCGCTGTGATGAACTGCAGTTTCATGTTGACCACAATACTTCAGCTATTCGGCTGGAAGCCTGGCTTTCAAAAACTATGCTGGACTGGTTTAGGAATATTGGTGGTACCCACTTTGAAGGACATACTATTTCGACGAGCAGACATGAATGGTTTTTAGTAAGGAAAGGAACGCTATACAAGATAAACGACTGGCCGACTGCCCTATCTTGGGGCTTACTTCCCAATGACCGATTGACTATTCCCCACCAGCTGACTAACCAGTTCTACAATATTGTTAAGGTCGGTAAACCACTTAGT